>LNAP01000066.1_pt1 | contig 148694 bp, 137 predicted proteins | sample 602601 | NCBI WGS metagenome assembly LNAP01 (sample SAMN02440304, study PRJNA202911) | soil metagenome | biome: Subtropical and temperate rainforests or woodlands; isolation source: soil samples (1 kg each in a 20% v/v slurry with milli Q water) were... ...
GCGGGCGTCTAGCCGGGTTCTCTCCCGGTCGAGTGAATGTCGATAAGGCGGCGCCCGCATTTGCGGCGGCCGTCCTACGCCGGGGGCGCGCTGGCGTCGGCCGCGCGCGACAAGGCGATCGCTGTCCCCGGCGCCTGGGGCGCCTCGACCCTTGGTCTTGCCAACGCCAAGCTCGACCAGAGCCAGCAGTCCAAACCTGGAAAGCAGACATCATGAGAATTGGCCGGCGGATAAACCATGGCCGCGCGTAATTCCCCCGAGAACCCCTATCTCGCCGCTCGCCAGGAATGGAACGAACGCTACGGCTCCTATGCCAGGGCCGCGAGCTCGTGGCGCCTCGTCGGCGTCGCCGGCATGATGATGGCGGTGATCGGCTTCACCTACGCCCTCTATCAGAGCACCCAGGTCAAGCTCGTCCCCTATATCGTCGAGGTCGACAAGCTCGGCACCGCGGCAAGCGCCGGGTTCGCCCGGCAGATCGAATATGCCGATCCCCGCGTGGTGCGCGCCACGCTCGGCAGCTTCGTCTCGAATTTCCGCTCGGTGACACCGGATGCCGTCGTTCAGAAGCAATATATTGACCGCACCTATGCGCTGCTGCGCACCTCGGATCCGGCGACCCAGAAGGTCAACGACTGGTTCCGCAGCAACTCGCCGTTCGAGAAGGCCAAGGCCTCGACGGTCGCCATCGAGGTCAACAATATCGTCGCGCTGTCGAACCAGAGCTACCAGCTCGACTGGACCGAGTTCGAACGTGACCGCAAGGGCAAGGAGACTGCGACCCGGCGGTTTCGCGGCATCGCCACGGTCACCCTCACCCCGCCCCAAGACGAGGAGGTGATCCGCCTCAACCCGATCGGTCTTTATCTGCGGGACTTCGAATGGACCGCCCAGCTTTGAAAGGCCCGCCCGCCGTCATGACAAGAACACCAAGACCGGTCCGAACCGGACGCCTGGCTCTCCTCGCCGCCCTGGTCTCCATTTCCATTCCGGACGCCTTCGCGCAGAGCATGAGCGCCAACGAGACCAGGGGGACCGGTCTCTCGAGCCAGTGGCGCGGCTCACGCGGCGTCGTCACGAGAGGCCCAGACGGCAAGGTGGTCTTCCTCTATGGCGAGGTCCAGCCCTCGGTCGTCTGCTCGCCCCTGCAGGTGTGCGACATCGAGCTTCAGGCCGGCGAGGTTGTGCGCGACGTGCTCGTCGGAGACACCGTGCGATGGAAGGTCGAGCCGGCGACAAGCGGAGCCGTCGGTGGCCAAGCGATCCACCTGATCGTGAAACCCGCCGAGCCGGGGCTTGTCACGTCGATGGTGGTGACGACCTCCCGGCGAACCTATCATATCCAGCTCAAGTCAAACGCGACGCAGTATATGGCGCGGGTCGGCTTCGACTATCCTGAAGATATCTCCACGCGGCTCGCCGATATCAATGCTCGCCTCGAGGCGAGCACGATTCCCGGCGCCGGCGTGCCCGCCGAGAATTTGAACTTCAGCTACAGCGTGAGTGGCGGCGCGCGCTGGCGGCCGACACGGGTCTATTCCGACGGGGAGAAAACCTACATCCAGTTTCCGAGCTCGATTTCGGGCCAGGACGCGCCGGTGCTGTTCGTCGTGTCCGGAGGCGACAACAGAATCGTCAACTACCGGATGCGCGGCGACATGATGGTGGTCGACTATCGCATCGACAAGGCGATCCTCGTCTCCGGCGTCGGTTGGGTCCAGGAGAAAATTACCATTCAGCGGGGAGGGTAACCGATGCGCATCCCGCCGATGGCCGGCAATCTCCTCGCCGCGGCCCTCATGTCGTTTCTGCTTGCCGGGTGCCAGACGCTGGGGCCGGACAGCCTGGTCGCGAGCTCGGCGCCGCCCGAACTGTCAGGCTCGGCCGCCAGCGCTATCGCTGGCGACATGGTCAGCCGGCTCGCCGAGCAGGCGGGACCGGGCACCGGCACCATCGTCCTGAAGACGGATAACTCACCCTTCGGCCACGCGCTTCAGGCGGCGCTGAAAGGCTGGGGCTATGCCGTTGCGACGGACCAGAAGCCGGATGGCAAGACAATCCCGCTCGCCTATGTCATCGACAATTTTGACGGGCAGATTCTCGCGCGCCTCTCCACCGGGTCGGTCGAGATCGGTCGCGCCTACACGGTGACCGCATCAGGGGCGGTGCCGGCGAGCCCGCTCTCCGTTATGCAGCGCGGATAGGGGAGACGGCAAATCATGCAATCCCTCAAGCTTGGTACCGGCCCTCACGAAGGAGAGCCGAGCATCCGGCGCGTGAACCGGCTCCCGATCATCATTGTGATGGCGCTGCTCGTGCTGTTTCTCGCCGTCATCATGTACGGCCTGAGCTCGCGTGGGCTGTATTTCCGAGGGGACGACGGGATTGGCGAGGCGTCGAAGTCGGGGTCGGCGTCGACCTACGCCGACCAGCTCAAGCGTGGCGTATCGGATGCCATCATTGGCGATCCGTCAGAGGCGCCGGCGTTTCAGCCGGCACCGGCACTCAAGGTCGAAGCCGTCCCGCTGACGAACCCATTCACGCCTAAACCCCCGGATGCCGTGCGCGGCACCCCTACGGAATCGGAAGAGGAGTGGCTCGCCCGGCTCGATCGCGAGCAGCGAGAGCAATATCTGCGGGAGCGCTCGCGGCAGCAGATCGCCCGTCTGCAAGCGAATGACGCCGCCTACGATTCTCCGCTCGCGATTGACCTAAACAAACTGCAGGGCGGCGGCTCGGCAGCGCCGAACGCGACCAATGGGTCCGGAGCGGTCGTCGGCTCCAGATCGGGCGCGGCCTCAGATCTTTATGCCGCGGCGCTGCAAGCGGGACTTGGAGGACAGAATTTCGATCCGAACAACCAGCGCGGCAAGGAAGAGTTTTTCAATGCCGACATCAAATCGCTCGGCTACCTGCCCAACCAAGTCGTGCCGCAAAGGTCTCTTTACGAGCTGAAACGTGGCTCTGTTATTCCGGCCACGCTGATCACCGGCATCAATTCCGATCTTCCGGGACGGATAGCCGCTCAGGTTTCGCAGAACGTCTATGACAGCGCTACCGGCCACCGACTGCTCATCCCGCAAGGCGCCAAACTATTTGGCCGCTATGATTCGAAGGTCTCGTTTGGGCAATCCAGAGTCCTTGTCGTATGGACGGACATCATCTTCCCGAATGGCTCTACCCTGCAGATCGGCGGCATGGCCGGCACGGACGCCGCGGGCTATGGCGGCTTCAACGACCAGGTCGACAATCATTATCTGAAGACGTTTGGGTCCGCGGTCTTACTGGCGGTGATTGGCGCCGGTATCGATATGGCCGTGCCGCAGAGCTCGACACTTGCGACCCAGGAGACTGCTTCGGACGCCGCACGCCGCAACTTTGCCGAGACCTTCGGTCGCGTTGCTGAGCGGACGATCAACAGAAACCTAGATGTCCAGCCAACACTTGAGATCCGTCCTGGCTATAAATTCAATGTCCTCGTCGACCAGGACGTAATCTTTCCAGGCACTTACAGAATGTGACCACGCGCGCATCCCACGCTATTCCCAGTAACTCGTGATAGCATCGAGATCCGGCCGCCGTCGATCGGCAGGGACAACGTCCGCCGTTCCGATCTGGATGACGCCGACGAACTCCTCGCCGGTGGTCAACCGAAAGTAATTTCGCGCGCCAGGACTGGCCGTCACCCAGCCGGTCAGCCAGTTCCCATGAAACCCCATCAAGCAAACTGCGGTCAGGAGGTTCATGCAAACGGCGCCCACCGATAACAATTGCTCGCGATCAGAGATCTGGTCGTGTAGCCTGGGCGAGTGCACGACCAGTACGACGGTCGGCGCATACACAAAGAGCCGCGATATAATTCCTTTAAACTTGGCGAGCTTCACTGACTCCATGTCAGATTTCTCGTGAGCGTAGATCTCCGACAAATCAAGGCCAGCACGCACTCGCGCATGACCCGAGAGAACTATAAAGCGCCAGGGTTCCAAGCTACCATGATCAGGCACCCGTGCCGCGAGGCTCAACATGCGCTGCAATTGCGAGCTGTCCGGGCCTGGCAGTCCCAAGGCGGCACTTGAAACCGAACGCCGGGTAAGCAGGCGATCTATCGCCTCGGCGTTCACCGTAAGATCCAATTCCGTCGTCACTTCCCTGCCATCTCACCATTTTGGAGCCCGCGAAGGCGGGCAGAACGCGCTTGAGAGCACCGGAGATGCAGACTTCTCGGGCATCCTTGTTGCGGATCTATCGAGTTGGAAAACCGACGAACGGCTTGCCCTTCGACTGACAACCGGCGCATAATGTATGCTCTTACCCCATACATTATGTTTGTCAATGTCTTTGCTGCATCGCCTCATCGGAGTCCTCCGTCGGCGCGACCTATAATCTGGCCTTCATCCCCTGAGCTGGAGCGCGTAACGGCAATCGAAGGGGAACGACTCGGGTCTCCTACCCGTTGGATCAGCAGTGAGATGAGCAGCCTGCCCCAACCGGATACGCGCAACCGGCGAGGAGAATTGCGACATCTGTCCCCAAGGCGACAACCAGCCGATCAGCGATCGGAATAGTGGCGGCGATATCAGCGGCGAACCACCCTTGCGGCCGCCGAAACACTCGTGCTCCTGGCCAGGTTCAACGCACCCGGCCGATCCGCCCATTCGTTTCCTAGCCAGTCTTCGAATGTCGGCGTCGCCGAGGAGCGCTGTGGGTCGGCCCCTTCATGGCAAAGGACCCTATGGCAGCGCGCTTGTCTTCGATCTATAAGGGCCCGCAGGGTAGTACGCGCTGCCCCGGGGCTTAGAATCCCCTGATGAACGGTTGGTGCCGACCGGAATGGCACCAAGATCCTCTGACCTTGTGGCCGGGGGCCTGCGACGTATGTCCAGGTACCTCGGTACTAAAGGTCGTAGGGCCGTTTCATCACGGATTCTAACCCCCGGCTTGGGGTCAAAGGATTATTGTCTGCGGGGGCGCACCGCGGACCTACAGCAGACTGTGATCGAAAATGCCAAGGTCGAGGAAGCCAACTGGGGCACACGGCGGTGCGGTGATTGATATCAAACGCCCAGATCAGCCTAGTCCAAGTGAGCAGGCGGAACTTGAGCGCCTAACCATCGACGCGATCTTGGAACATCGCAGGTTGCTGGCCGCCGCCGAAATTTCCGACGAAGCGCTCCGTCAGGCCGAGCTCGGTCCCCGCCTTTGTCCCGAACGCCATGCGGCGCTCGAGGATGCAAACGCTGAAGCCCGCCAGCGCCTGTCTGCACAGCAACTCGTGCTCAACAGCCTGATCAATCGCCTCGGCTACGTCCCCGAGGTACCACCGATGGGATCGAGCGGAGGCTCGATTAACTGAGCAAGTCGTTCTCGAGGGCGATCCTCACAGCATGTGGTAAATTTACAGCGCGAAGTTTATCCCGAGCGTTGTCGAGATGATATTGCACTGTTCGGTGTTCAACTCCCAGTATCTTGGCAATCTCCGGCATATACTTTCCAAGTGAACTCCAATTGAGGCAAACGGCTTCTTGAGGTGAGAGCTGGAGCGCCGAGTCACTCAACAGCCCGCCAGTGATCATTTCGAACCGAAGATGGACGTAGGCGATCGCGGTCGCCGCCCTATGGATGTCACGGAACATTGAGAGTTCGGCCCGAGGTCGGCTGGTCGCCAACGTCAACAAGGCAAAGCCTCCGAAGCTCGTTTCCATGGGAATCGTGACTCCAGATCGGATACCGAAACTTACCGCTTCGGAAAGGAACTGCTTCTCCGCGGGCGTTATCCTCCGAGCGGGCCAGTCTTCGGCCGACCACGCGAACAACTTCGACGCTCTCCTCGCTGCGGCCACGACGGGATCAATTCTAGAGTAAAGCTTCTGCCGATAGAGATTCTGCCACTCAAGCGGGTAATCGCTGAAACCCGTGACATCCGTTGACGAGATATACACGTACGCGAAGCTGTCGAATCCACACGCTGCCACGAAATTTTTCAGGGCCTGGCGCATGGCTCGTTCATCGCGCGCAAGATCGGCAGCGTCAATAAGGGCTTGAAACTGTCCGTCCACGTCGTTTCCTCCTAATTACTTGCGGGCACTTTTGAGCGCTCCGAGTCTCCTGTCGCGTAATCTTCCTTGTTTCGCTGATCCTGCGTGCGCCGCCAAGACGGCGACCGGATTTGGTTCCTACACGGTGATCAATTCTATTCGCTCTCCGTGCCGTTTGCGGTTTGACGCGCTTCGACAACGGCAAACGCTGTCATGTTCACGATTCCGCGCGAAGTAACCGTCGGCGTCAAAATGTGAGCTGGTCGCGCCGAACCGAGCAAAATCGGCCCGACGTGAAGACCATCGTTGAGCGCCTTGAGCACGTTGAGCGTGATATTCGCAGCGTCCAAGTTCGGGAAAACGAGAAGGTTTGCCTCGCCCTTGATACGCGAGCCCGCCAGGACGCGATCGCGGAGCGTCTGCGAGAGCGCCGCATCGCCGTGCATCTCGCCGTCCGATTCCAGCTCAGGCGCTCTCACGGCGAGGCGTTCGGCTGCAAGGCGCATCTTCGCAGCGCTCGCTGAGTCCTTCGAACCGAAATTCGAGTGGGATACGAGCGCAACCTTAGGCTCGATTCCGAATCGACGGATGGCCGCCGCCGCTAAAATCGCCGTTTCAACGATCTCGTCGGCATCCGGCTCGGCGCTGACATAGGTATCGGTCAGGAAGAGGGTCCCACGCTGCGTAATAAGAAGGCTCAATGCAGCAAAGTCACGCAGGCCCGCAACCTTTCCGATCACATGGCGCACTTCACGCAAGTGATACTCATATTGCCCCTCCAGACCACAGATCATCGCATCGGCGTCGTCGCGGGCAAGCGCGACGGCCGCGATTGCTGTGGAATTGGTCCGCATGGTGGTCCGGGCGGACTCCGGCGTTACGCCGAACCGGGCTGTGCGAGATAGATATGAATCGACATAGTCGCGGTACCTCGGATCGTCCTCTGGATTGATCAGCTCGAAATCCGAACCCGGGCGGATCTTGAGCCCATAGCGCCGCAGGCGCGCTTCGACGACGTGAGGTCGCCCGACCAGGATCGGGGCGGCGATCCGCTCATCGATCACGACCTGGGCGGCCCGGAGCACGCGCTCGTCTTCGCCGTTGGCGTAAATGACGCGCTTCGGATCGCGGTGCGCTCGCGCCGCCGCAAAGACGGGCTTCATGATGAGGCCGGAGCGGAAGACAAAGCGGTTGAGCCGGTCGAGGTAGGCCTCGAAATCTTTGATAGGTCTTGTTGCAACGCCCGTTTCCATCGCCGCCTTAGCCACAGCTGGCGCGATGCGCAGGATCAGTCGGGGATCGAAAGACGATGGGATGAGATAGTCCGGACCGAAAATCTGCGTCTCGTCCGAATTGGCTTGTCCCGCGATGTCCGAAGGTTCTTCCCGGGCCAGCTCCGCAATGGCTCGTACAGCAGCAAGGTTCATCTCCGCGTTGATTGCCGTCGCGCCGACATCGAGCGCGCCGCGGAAGATGTAGGGGAAGCAGAGAACGTTGTTCACTTGGTTGGGGTAGTCGGAGCGGCCGGTGCAAATCATGGCATCGGGACGAGCGGCGCGGGCCTCCTCCGGCATGATTTCGGGCGTTGGATTGGCAAGCGCCATGATGAGTGGCCGCTCGGCCATCTGCTGCAGAAGCTCGGGCCTCAACACGCCAGCGGCGGAAAGGCCCAGAAAAACGTCCGCTCCAGCGATGACGTCCGCCAGCACCCGCGCGTCAGTCTTCTGCGCATAGACTTCCTTCCAGCGATCCATGAGTGCGTTACGCCCTTCGTGAACCACACCTTCGATATCGCAAATCCAAATGTTCTCACGCCGGGCTCCAAGCTTGACGAGGAGATTGAGGCAGGCCAGCGCCGCAGCGCCGGCACCCGACGTGACAATCTTCGCGCTCTCGATCCTCTTGTTGGCAAGCGCGAGGCCGTTCAATACAGCCGCGGCAACTATGATTGCCGTACCGTGTTGGTCGTCGTGAAAGACAGGAATCCTCATCCGGCTCCGAAGCTGCTCTTCGATCTCGAAGCACTCTGGCGCCTTAATGTCCTCGAGATTGATACCGCCGAAAGTCGGTTCTAGCGCTGATACAACATCGACAACGCGACCAATGTCGCGCGCATCTATCTCGATGTCGAAAACATCAACATCGGCGAACTTCTTGAAGAGGACAGCCTTGCCCTCCATCACTGGCTTGGATGCTAGTGGTCCGATGTCGCCAAGCCCGAGTACTGCTGTGCCATTCGAGACAACTGCGACCAGATTGCCGCGCGCCGTGTAATCAGCCGCGGCCGCCGGGTCGCGATAGATGGCCATACAAGGCGCAGCTACGCCCGGCGTATAGGCGAGCGCGAGGTCACGCTGATTTCCGAGCGCCTTCGTCGCCTGGATCTCCAGCTTTCCGGGCTTCGGAAAACGGTGGAAGAAGAGCGCTGCTTCCTCGATATTCGACAGCTGAGCGGGCGGGAGGCTTTCGTCGGTCATGATATTCTCGTTCGGAATGGGAGATTGGGAGGCGGCGTCTGGAAGCGACGCGTTTGTCCATGGCGAGCGACACAAGCCGCCGAACGGCGGGTGTCAGTGGGCGAACGATTGAGGCGGCTGTCGCCAAGGGCCGTAAGATGCCCAACGAACGGACCGACGGCATGCTGGACGGGATGACGCATCGGCATGAGCAGACCATCATGACCAGCGGCGGCAAAGAGCACGGGCGAGCCCGTCGAGGACGAAGCCCAGCACGCCGATCAGCAATACCGTCGCTGTCAGTTCGGAATAGGCGAGGCGATCGCGCGTATCGAGGATGAAATAGCCCAGGCCGGCAGAGACGCCGAGCATCTCGCAGGGCACCAGCACGATCCACAATATGCCGATGGCGAGCCTTATACCGGTCAGCACATGGCCGACGACGCCCGGCACCACGACATGCCGGAGCGTCTCCCAGGGCGTCGCGGCGAGGCTGCGCGCGAGCTGCAGCCAGCGCGAATCGAGCTGGCGCACGCCCGCCGCGGTGGAAAGCAGAATTGGCCACACCGCCGCGAAGGCGAGCAGGAAATAGATCGGATCGTCGCCAACGCCGAACACCATCACCGCGACCGGCATCCAGGAGAGCGGTGAGATCATGCGCAGGAACTGGAAGGCGGGGGTGGTGGCAGCCTCCAGCCAGCCGAGGCTGCCGACTGCCAGACCGACGGGCACGCCGATCAGCAGCGCGAAGGCAAGCCCGACCAGGATGCGCGTGAGGCTGACGTAGACGTGAACGGGCAAGTCGGATGAGATCAGCAAGTCGCCCAGGCTGACGATGCCGCTGCTCGGCGAGAAGCGGCGCACGAAGCTCCCGGGTGCGGTGAGGACATCGGTGCCGACCCACCACAGGCACAAGAGCACGGCAAGACCTGAGATGCCGAGCACCACCCGCACGAGCCGTGGGGTGGCACGTGACCGGGCGGCCGGGACACCCGCTTCGCTTTGGCGCACGACAAATGCGCTCTCGGACGGCGCAACGCTCACGGTGCGAATACCTCTGTTCGGGTGAATCCGTCTGGAACCCCGAAGGCCCGAAGGCCGCCATTGGCGGCGAGTGCAGCCTTGACGAAGCGGTCGTCGACCAATTCGGTTGCAGCAACCCGCGGGTCGAGTTCGGTAAGGAAGGCGTGGTCGCCTTCGATCAGCGTTTCCCGGAGGCGACGCACGAGTTCTTCCGTGTAGCTGGGATACGGATAAGGCTGGAAATCGATACGCTGCTCAGGCCAATCGGCATGACGAATGGCGCCGCTCTTGGCATAGACTTCTGCGTCGCGGGCAGGCGCAGCCAGGACTTTCTCCAGCACCGGCACGGCGTGCGGGGTGTAGCGGTTCTCACCGTCCTTGGAGAGAAGCTTCGCCGTCTCGGAGCGGTTCGCGCGCGTCCAGAGCTGTGCCTTGACTATGGCGTTCACGACCTTCTGCGACCATTCAGGCCGCTGTTCCAAATCGCGCTCATGCATGAAGACGACACAGCAGGCATGATTGCGCCAGACGTCACCTGTGAAGCGCAGGATCTTTCCGATGCCCTGCACCTCGGCGGCCGCATTGAAGGGGTCGGCGACGATGTAGCCAGCGACCCGTCGCGAAGCCAGCGCGGGCGGCATATCCGAGGGGGCAAGAACGACAAGATTGACCTCGTTCGCCGCTGGCGTGCCCGTGCGCTTCGAAACGGGAATGAGCCCGTCTTCCTTCAGCAGCGCCTGCAACACCACATTGTGGATCGAGTACCAGAACGGGATAGCGACCGTCTTGCCGCCAAGATCAGCGACCGAATTGATCTCCGGCGCCACGGTGAGGCCCGAGCCGGAAACGTGGTTCCAGGCCACGACCTTGGCCGGAGCCTTGCTGCCGAAGCGCGCCCAGATCGTCATCGGCGAGAGCAGATGCACGACATTGACCTGGCCCGATACGAAAGCCTCAACCACCTGCGCCCAGCTTCGCAGGAGCACGGGCTTCTCCGCCTTGATGCCCTCTGCCTCGAACAGGCCGTTGGCATGGGCGACAAGCAGCGGCGTTGCGTCGGTGATCGGCAGGTATCCAATGCGCACCGGTGCGTCCGGCTCCTGCGCGTGGGCCTCGAAGCTCTTGAGCAGCGGCAGCGCGCCGGCGGCGGTGAACAGGGCTGAGAGTTTCAGCGCGTCACGACGGGAGAGAGTGCTGCGGGCGAGGCATTCCATGCACATGGTCGAACTCCGTGATCAGTGTTGGCGAACCGCCTGGCGAAGCGTCTGGAGGATGGCGACGCGCAGCGCACCGAGCTCGGCGATGTAATCCTGCCGGGGTCTGGCCAGCGCCACGTCCCAGGCGCCGAGCTGTCGCGCCGGTGCGCCGCCCAGCAGCACCACGCGGTCGGCCAGAAGCAGGGCTTCGTCGATGTCATGGGTGACGAGCACGGCGGCAGTGCCGCAATTCGCGACGACCTTCAGCAGCAATTCCTGCATCTCTCCGCGGGTCACCTCGTCGAGTGCGCCGAACGGCTCGTCCAGCAGCAGGACATCGGGATTGCGGGCGAGGCAGCGCGCGAGGGCCGTGCGCTGCGCCATACCGCCAGAAAGTTCGACAGGGTAGAGCCGGCGCGCATGATCGAGGCCGACTTCGGCGATGGCGGCATCGACGCGAGTCAGCCGCTCCCGCCGCGATAGCTTTGGCTGGTGTTTGAAGTCGAGCCCGAAGGCGACATTGGCTTCCAGCGTCAGCCAGGGCAGAAGGCTCGGGTCCTGGAAAGCGATCGCGACCCGCGGATCGACCGCACGGAGTGGTTCGCCACGCATGGCCACCCTGCCGCGGTCGGGCGCCTGAAGTCCTCCGAGCACGCGCAGGAGGCTCGACTTGCCAACGCCGCTCGGCCCGAGGACGGCGATCACCTCGCCCTGCGACAAGACGAGATCGAAACCGCCGAGCACCGGTTCGGCGGCTCCGCCATAGCGCAGCTCGATGCCGTGGGCGACCAGCACTGGGGAGGTCGTCCTCATGCCGCGCTCGACTTTTGCGCCGCAAGAGCGACCTTCAGCTGAACGAGGCTCGGAGTGATGAGCGGAATGAATGCCGCCTCGCGCCAGCGCCGGCAGAAGCCGGCGCCGGGCGCGGCCAGATAAGCGCGACCGCCGGTGGCCTGAAGCTCCAGCTCAACGGCCTGCAAGACGATGTCGGCAAGTGCGAGACGGATATGGAATAGGGCCGCAGGCTTCTCCTGGAAAACACCAGCCCGCACTCCCTCTCTGAGCGCCCGCTCCTGTTGGGCCAAGCCTCCCGCGATTTCCGCGATGGGGTCGGCAAGCATATGGCGACCGGCACCGAGGCAATGGCGGGCTTCCTTCAGCGCGCGCCGCGCGAGACCGATGGACATACCGCATTGCAGGCCCAGGAATGCCGGCCGGACGGCCGGCAGCCAGGAATTGGCGTCGGGATGAATGATGCGGTCCGAATCTATCCTCACTCCAGAGACGGTGACGGCGGCAGTATTGCTGCCACGCAGCGCCATCAGGTCGAGGTCCGCCGAACGGACCAGGCCCGCGTCGTCATGCGCGAGCGAGGCGACGAAGGCCCCACGCCCATTCGCATGCGACACCGCTGCAGCGACATGGAAACCCTGCGGGCGCAGATTCGTGACCCAGGGCAGCTTGCCGTCGAGCCGGAATCCGTCGGCCTCCGGTAGCGCGGCCACCTGCAACTCCTCCAGCCCGGAGAGGAACTTCATGGCATTGGACAGGCCGGTGGCTCCGGCCACACGTCCGGCCAACAAATCCGGAAGCAGCGCGGCACGGAGGGCTTCGTTCGGACTCTGCAGCAGATACTCGATGTAACTGCGATGACCCCAAAGCACAAAGCCGGCCGCCAGAGAACGTTCCGAGACTGCTGCGATCACCTCGATCGCGTCGGTGACATCCCCGCCCCTGCCTCCCAACGCATTCGGCACACCGATGGCCAGCACGTCAGCAGCGGCGAGGCTCGGTAGCACCTCGGCCGCAAGCGCGCACCCCGTGTCGAGATTGGACGCGTTCGCCTCGAGCCAACCTGAAAGCCCGGTGGAGAGCGATATGGAGCTCATTCCGCCACCGCAGCGCGCGGGCCGTCCCAGCGATAAGGTTCGAGCTGCGGGTTGAGTGGGGCACCGCCGAGATTGTTGGCAAAGTTGCAGAGAGTGGCGAGGCTGACACCCAACACCACCTCAAGTGCGGCCTGGTCGCTGAATCCGGCTCCCTTGAACGTCTCGACCTCGCTGTCGTCGACACGGCCGCGCGTGGCGATCACCGCCTTGGTGAATCGGGCCACAGCCTCCAACCGACCGTCCGGCAGATGACCGAGATCGCGCAGCGCCTCGACCGTTAACGCATCGAGACCGGCCTGCTTGAGGGCCACCGCCGTATGACCGGCGACGCAAAAGCCGCAGCCGTGCGTCGCGGCCGCGGTGATCTGGACCGTTTCCCGTTCTGCAAGAGTCAGCGAGGAGCGCGCGTTGATGCTCGACACGGTCAGATAGGTCTCGAGCGCCACGGGGGCATTGGCCAGCACCCTGAGGAGATTGGGCAGGAATCCGTTGCGCTTCTCCGCCGCCTCGAGCAATGGCTTGGCCGGTTCGGGGGCGTCCTCGATCGTACGCAGGGGTAGAGTCGTCATGTTCTGTCTTCTCCATTGACTGGGGCGACGGCGGCCCGACCAATCAGGCGACGCAGAAGGGGGCCACCGCCCGAGCCTGTCGGCATGGGCGCATCTCCCTGGCGCCACTGCTCGGGCGGATGATCAGGCGGAGTCACAATCGACGAGAAGCCGCATTGCACGAGCGCCGAGAACTGATCGGGAAGGACATGCCCGATTGCGCGGATGTCGCCCCGATAACCGTGCTTCTCGCGAAGAGCTCGCGCGACGGTGAAGCCTCGACCATCGCGAAACTTGGGAAATTCCACGACAACGAGATCCAGCTTATCGAGCCACGGAGCGACATGATCCGCGGTCCCTCCTGCAGCCACGGAAGCGCCGATCGGTCGTTCGAGGATGGTCGCCGACGCCACCGCCGTCAGCACATCGAGCGGGATGACGTACCAAGGCCTAGCTTCGTCGTTCTCGGTGGCGTCGGGGTAGGTCCAACGGTCCTCGATGACCCGCCCGCTGCTATCGATGAGTGCCATAGACGGCCTCCTTGAACGGGGCCGCGCCGAGCCGTCGGTAGGTTTCGATGAATTGCTCGCCGCCGGCACGGTGCGAGATGTAAGCGTCGACGATCGCCTCGATAGCGTCGGGCACATTCTCGGCCGACACCGCAGGGCCGATGATGGTGCCAATCGATGCCTGCTCGTCGGCGGCACCGCCTAGGGTGATCTGGTAGACTTCCTCGCCGCTCTTATCGACGCCGAGCAGGCCGATATGCCCGACGTGATGATGGCCGCAGGCGTTGATGCAGCCGGAGATGTTGAGGTCGAGCGGCCCGATCTCGGACTGGCGCGCTGGGTCGGAAAACCGCTCCGCAATGCTCTGCGCAATGGGGATCGATCGAGCCGTTGCCAGGCTGCAGTAATCCATTCCCGGGCAGGCGATGATGTCGGTGACGAGCCCGATATTGCCCGTGGCGAGGCCCCCGTCGACCAGCGCCTGCCACAGTTCCGGGAGCTCATCCTTGCGCACGTGCGGCAGAACGAGATTCTGCTCGTGCGAGACACGGATCTCTCCGAACGAGAAGCGGTCGGCGACATCCGCAATGCGCTCCATCTCGTCGGCGCTCACGTCGCCAGGGATTCCCCCGATCGGCTTGAGCGAGAGGACGGCCGAGACATAGCCGGGCTGCCGGTGGGGGTGGGTATTGGTGCGGGCCCAGGCCCGGAACGCCCGGTTCGAATTTGAAGCCGCAGCGAACGCCGGTGCATGCGAGGACAGCGACGCGAACGGCGGCGGCACGAAACGCGCTGCGACCGCCGCGACCACCTCGTCCTCCAGGACGCAATAATCGACGGGCATGGAGGCGAACTCGTCCTCGATCATAGCGATGAAACGCTCCGGCTTCATGTCGCGGACCAGGATCTTGATGCGCGCCTTGTAGATGTTGTCGCGCCGGCCGAGCGCGTTGTAGACGCGCAGGATCGCCTCGACATAGCGCAGCAGGTCGCGGACCGGGAGCCAGTCGCGCACCCGGGTGCCGACCACCGGCGTGCGCCCCAGGCCACCGCCGGCATAGATCTGGAAGCCCGGCTCGCCTTGCGCGTTACGCCGGGCGAGGATGCCGATATCGTGCACTCGCACCGCCGCGCGGTCCTGCGGGCTGCCGGTGATGGCGATCTTGAACTTGCGCGGCAGATAGGTGAATTCGGGATGGTCGGTCGACCATTGTCGGAGGATCTCCGCATAGAGGCGCGGATCGACCACTTCCTCTGCCGCGGCGCCGGAGAAATGGTCGGTGGTGACGTTGCGGACGCAATTGCCACTGGTCTGGATGGCGTGCAGGTCTGCCTCCGCCAGAAGGGCGAGGATGTCCGGCGCGTCGGTCAGCCGCGGCCAGTTGAACTGGATGTTCTGCCGGGTGGTGAAGTGGCCGTAGCCGCGGTCGTAATAGCGCGCCACATAGGCAAGCTGGCGCATCTGCGAGGCGCTGAGCACGCCATAGGGCAGCGCCACCCGCAGCATGTAGCCGTGGAGCTGTAGATAGAGGCCGTTCATCAGTCGGAGCGGCTTGAACTCGTCCTCGCTTAGCTCCCCTGAGAGCCGGCGCCTCACCTGACCTCGAAACTGCTCGGCCCGCTCTCGCAGGAACTGGCGGTCATACTCGTCGTAGCGGTAGATGCCCGCATAGGGCGAAGTCGAGGTAGCGGACGGCGGCTCGGGAAGGGGAGGGCGCACCCATCGGTCTTCGGGCTCAAGTCCCGCGAGATCCGCTCGAACGCTGGGCCCGGCGCCTCTCAGCCTTTCACGACGCGCCTGCGGGACCGGGCGCCCATCGACGATGTCGACCGGTATTTCCCGAATGTCGACCGCGATATCGCGATCGCGAGCCCGCAACCTGTCGAGCGCGGCCGGGAGGTCGTCTGTTGCGAGGACTGCAGCGGCATCGAGCCGTTCCGCCCACGCCTCTGACGCGTCCAGCCACAGGACCACCCCGTCGGCGAGGCGATTGGCCGTGACGATGTTGTCCACCATGGCGATCTCCTCCGTCAGGCCGCATGCCGGGTTGCAGCCCAGCCGAGTTCGGCGCCGACCGAAACGAGCGCCTCGACCAGATTGTGCATGTGCGCCTCGGTATGGAACGGTGTCGGCGTGATCCGCAGGCGCTCCTGGCCGCGCGCCACGGTGGGGTAGTTGATGGGTTGGACATAGATGCCGTGCCGATCGAGCAGGGTCTCGCTGATGCGACGGCACAAATGTGCCTCGCCAACGATGACCGGCAGGATATGGCTTGGCGTGTCGAGTACCGGCAGGCCGGCGGCCTTGAGCATCGCCTTCAGCCGTCGGGCATTGTCCGCATGATGCTCGCGCAGCTCAGGATGAGCCTTGACGTGCTGCACGGCGGCGAGCGCTCCCGCGGCTAGGTGAGGGCAGAGAGAACTCGTGAAGATGAAGCTGTCGGCGAGGCTGCGAATGACATCGACCACGAGCGCCGGGCCGGCGACGTAACCACCCATGACACCGAAGGCCTTGGCGAGCGTGCCCTCGATCAGTGTGAGACGATGGGCGATGCCTTCGCGCTCGGCGATACCGCCGCCACGGGGGCCATAAAGGCCGACGGCGTGGACCTCGTCGAGATAGGTGATGGCGCTATGCTTCTCCGCGACATCGCAGATCGCCGCGATGGGCGCGATGTCCCCATCCATGCTGTAGACGCTCTCGAAGGCAACGATCTTCGGTCGCTCGGGGTCGATGGCGCTCATCAGTTCGTCGAGATGAGCGACATCGTTGTGGCGGAAGATGAAGCGCTCCGCGCCCGAGCGCCGGATGCCCTCGATCATCGAATTATGGTTGAGCGCATCGGAGAAGATGGCAGCGTTGGGCATGATCCGACCGAGCGTTCCCAGGGCTGCCAGATTCGAGATCCAACCAGACGTGAAGATCAGCGCGGCCTCCTTGCCATGCAGGTCGGCCAGCTCGGTTTCCAGGGCGACATGCTGGCGATTTGTGCCTGAGATATTTCGCGTGCCCCCGGTTCCGGCACCCTCCGCGTCGATGGACTGGTGCATCGCCGCAAGGACGTCCGGATGCTGCCCTATGCCCAGATAGTCATTGCTGCACCAGACCGTGACGCGCTTCGTATGGCCGCCCGGCGTGTGCCAGAGCGCAGTCGGAAACTCACCCGCCAGCCGTTCCAGCTCAAGAAAGGTGCGGTAGCGTCCGTCCAGCTTCATCTCGCTGATAAGGCGTTGAAATTGCGCGTTGAAGTCCATCTGTCACCACCTTCGGTATCCAGCCGCCAGACGGGCGGCAAAATCCCGTGCGGCTGCGATAGGCCATACATGTGAGTTACAGAGTATGGTCATTTCCCATACATTGCAAGAGTATCCATACGCTTTCAGATCCAGTTGACGCATCGGCTCCACGCCGATGGTGAGTTCGCAGCCGTCGCCGAACAGGCCGCCAACCATACATTACCGAAGTCGTGAGCTTGGTTGCAATTCAGCCGAGAACCATTCGTCGGCGAGGTGCGACAATTCGCTGCAAAGAGCGGCGACCAGACGTTGCGTCAGGGTTGGACATTTTGTCCTAACGCGACTTGTATGCTTGACACACATACATCACGGGATCATTTGTCCTCGCCACTTGAGGCTCGCAGCCATACAGTCGGCACGAAGCTGCGGTCCCAAGAACCAATGGTTCTAGAGGAATTGAGTTGTGGCGCTACCGGTTGTCTTCTCATCAACACGAGGCATGCGCAGGTGCGGTGACGTATCTCAGCGGCGGCCGAGTCTATGCTGCCATTCCGACGTCATGGCTGCATCCTGGCGATCATCTCACTGCGTTCGCAGGCCGGAGAGCCTGTGCCATGAATGGTAGGCTCTCGACGGCCGGGAGGTCCCTGGCGCTCCTCGTGATGCCGCTCGCCCTGGGCGGATGCAACCAGCTCGAGCTGTTCAATCCCAAGGGCGACATCGGCGCGCAGGAAAAGGACCTAATCCTGCTCGCACTGGGCCTGATGCTGCTCGTTGTCATCCCGGTCATCGTGCTGACCCTCGCCTTTGCGTGGCGATACCGCGCGACCAACGACCGCGCGACCTATGCGCCGGACTGGTCACATTCCACCCCGATCGAGGTGGTGGTCTGGACGATCCCCTGCGTGATCGTCGCCTTTCTGGCGGTACTGATCTGGGAGACCACGCACAGCCTCGATCCCTACAAGCCGCTGAAATCGAACGTCGCCCCGCTGCGGGTCGACGTGGTGGCGCTGAACTGGAAGTGGCTGTTCATCTACCCCGATTATGGCATCGCCACCGTCAATCATCTCGCCGTGCCGGTGGGCACGCCGATCGCCTTCCGGCTCACCTCCGAGTCGTTGATGAACTCCTTCTTCATCCCGCAGCTCGGCAGCCAGGTCTATGCGATGGCGGGCATGCAGACGCAGCTGCATCTGATCGCCGACGAGGCCGGCACCTATGTCGGGCGCTCCTCCGCCTATAGCGGCGAGGGCTTCTCGGACATGCAGTTCGACACCGTCGCCATGCCGCCCGAGCGTTTCGACGCCTGGTTGCGGGAGGCATGGAAGGCGCCGGCCCGCCTCGACAACGCGGCCTACCGGGTGCTCGAGCAGCCGAGCGTCAAGGTGTCGGCCACCACCTATGCGGGCGTCACGCCCGGATTGTTCGACGGCATCGTCGGCCGCTTCATGGCCGACAGGATGCCGGCGATCGCCCTCGTGGATTCCGCGCCGGTCTGCACCGCGCAGGGGCTGGCGCCCCGGAGCACCAACTAATGCTTGGAAAACTCTCGCTCAATGCCGTTCCCTGGGACGAACCCATCATCATGGGGACCGGCATCGTCGTCGCACTGCTCGGTTGCGCCGTGCTGGCGACGATCACCTATTATCGCAAGTGGGGCTATCTCTGGTCCGAATGGATCACCTCGGTCGACCACAAGAAGATCGGCGTGATGTATTTCGCACTTGGCCTCGTCATGCTGCTGCGCGGATTTGCCGACGCCATCATGATGCGGCTGCAGCAGGCCATGGCGGCCAGCGAGGCGGCCGGCTACCTGCCGCCGCACCACTACGACCAGATCTTCACCGCCCATGGCGTGATCATGATCTTCTTCGTGGCTACGCCCTTCATCCTCGGGCTGATGAATGTGGTGGTGCCGCTGCAGCTCGGCGCGCGCGACGTCGCCTTTCCATTCGTCAATTCGCTGGGCTTCTGGCTGTCGGCGGTCGGCGCCGTGCTGGTCATGATCTCAATGTGGGTCGGCGACTTCGCCGCCACAGGCTGGGTCGCCTATCCGCCGCTATCCGAGCTCGGCTACAGCCCGACGGTGGGTGTCGACTATTTCATCTGGTCGCTGCAGGTCTCGGGACTGGGCACCACGCTGGCGGGCATCAATTTCGTCGTCACCATCCTCAGGATGCGCGCGCCCGGCATGGACCTGATGAAGATGCCGGTGTTCGTCTGGACGGCGCTGATCACCAACATCCTGATCGTCGCCATCTTCCCCGTGCTCACGGCAACGCTGGCGATGCTGAGCGTCGACCGCTATTTCGACATGCACTTCTTCACCAACGAGCTTGGTGGGAATGCGATGATGTACATCAATCTCATCTGGATCTGGGGACACCCGGAAGTCTATGTGCTGATCCTGCCGTGCTTCGGCGTGTTCTCCGAGGTGATCGCGACCTTCTCCGGCAAGCCGCTGTTCGGCTACAAGTCGATGGTCTACGCCACCTCGTCGATCGGCGTGCTCAGCTTCTTCGTCTGGCTGCACCATTTCTTCACCATGGGCTCGGGTGCCAACGTCAATGCCTTCTTCGGCATCATGACGACGATCATCTCCATCCCCACCGGGGTTAAGCTGTTCAACTGGCTGTTCACCATGTATCGCGGCCGCATCCGCTTCCATTCGGCGACGCTGTGGACCATCGGCTTCATGGTTACCTTCGCGGTAGGCGGCATGACCGGCGTGCTGCTCGCGGTGCCGGGGGCGGACTTCGTACTGCATAACAGCCTGTTCCTGGTCGCGCATTTCCACAATGTCATCATTGGCGGCGTGGTCTATGGCTGCCTCGCCGGCATGAGCTTCTGGTTTCCCAAGGTGTTCGGCTTCAGGCTCGACGAGTTCTGGGGCAAGGTGTCGTTCTGGTGCTGGCTGGTCGGCTACTGGCTCGCCTTCACGCCGCTCTACATCCTCGGCTTCAAGGGAATGACCCGGCGGCTGAACCATTATGACATGCCGGACTGGCAACCCTATCTGATCGTTGCGCTGATCGGCGCGATCATCATCGGCGCGGGCATCCTCGCCATCCTGATCCAGCTCTACGTCAGCATCCGCGACCGCGAGAAGAACCGCGACCTGAGCGGCGACCCCTGGAATGCGCGCAGCCTCGAATGGTCGACCGCCTCTCCGGCACCATTCTACAACTTCGCCCACATCCCGCAGATCACCTCGCTGGAACAGCATTGGGAAAACAAGCAGGCGGGGCGTGCGCTGCCGAACAGAGCGTTCTTCGAGGACATTCACATGCCGAAGAACACCTCGGCGGGCTTCGTGATCGCTGCCTTCAGCTTCGTGCTGTGCTTCGCCCTGGTCTGGCACATATGGGCCCTCGCGGCGCTGGGGCTCGCCGGGATGATCGGCACCTTCATCGCACGCACCTATGACCGAGACGTCGACTATTACGTGCCGGCCGCTGAGGTCGCGCGCATCGAATATGAGCGTCACCTTCTCGCTGCAAGGGCGGTGTAGTCATGAACATATCCATTCCGGCGCGAGCCCTCGGCGCCTACGACGTCGCGCACGACCCGCACGAGGCGCATGACGACGGATCCAAGACCGTGCTCGGTTTCTGGATCTACCTGATGAGCGACTGCCTCATCTTCGCCTGTCTGTTCGCGACCTTCGGCGTCCTCGCCGAGAACGTCGCCGGCGGCCCGAGCGGCCGCGACTTGTTCGATCTGCCCTATGTGGCCGTCGAGACGCTGCTGCTGCTGGTCAGCAGCTTCACCTTCGGCATGGCGACGCTCGCGGTCCAGGACCACCAGCGCACGCGGCAGCCGCGGCGCGCGAAGGTCGTCGGCTGGCTCGCCGTCACCTTCCTGTTCGGCGCCGCCTTCATCGGCATGGAGATCCACGAGTTCGCCCATCTCATTGCCGAAGGCGCGGGCCCGAGCCGCAGCGCCTTCCTATCCGCCTATTTCACCTTGGTCGGCACCCATGGCCTGCATGTCACGGCAGGGCTGATCTGGCTGGCGGTGATGATGCATCAGGTGCTGCATTTCGGGCTCGACGGCGTGGTACGCCGCCGCCTCGCCTGCCTCAGCCTGTTTTGGCATTTCCTCGACCTGGTGTGGATCTGCGTCTTCACCTTCGTCTATCTGCGGGGCGCGATCTGATGGCGGGACAACACGCATCTCACGCTGCTGCCCACGGCGCAGCCCGTGGCGGCGCGCACGGCACGGTGAAGACCTATGCGGTGGGCTTCCTGCTGTCGCTGGTGCTGACGGCTCTGTCCTTCAGCGCGGTGATGGGCGGTGCGCTGCCGCGCGAGCTGGTGCTGCCGGTTATCACCGTCTTGGCGGTTGTTCAGCTGCTGGTTCAACTGGTCTATTTCCTCCATCTCGGGACCGCGCCAGAGCAGCGCAACAATACGGTGATCTTCGTGCTCACCGGGCTGCTGATCGCGACGGTCATCGGCGGCTCGCTCTGGGTCATGCACAATGCCAACGTCAACATGATGCCGACCCAGATGTCGCCCGAACGCGCAAGGGCAAAGGACTGACGGGCACGCGGCGGGAACTCCTGCAGGGGAGGCTCGCCAGTCGCAAGAGGGAAGGAAATCGCCTTGCCTGCGCAAGGCCATTCTTCGGGACGTTCCGCAATGACCTATGAACGACCGCATATCGCGCACATGGCAGGCTATATTCCGGGGACCCAACCCGGAACGGACGCCGTCAAGCTCAATACCAATGAGAACCCGTTCCCACCGAGCCCGAGGGTAATGGCGGGCCTCGCGGACATCGCTGGCCGTGCGTTGCAGCGCTATCCTGATCCACTGGCTGGCGAGTTTCGTCGCGTAGCGGCTCGACGTCATGGTCTGACGCCTGAGCAGGTCATCGCGACGAATGGCGGCGACGAACTGCTGCGCCTTGTTCTGACGACCTTCGTTGATCCTGGGCGCCCGGTAGGGGTCGTCGCTCCGAGCTATGGCGTCTACTCGGTCCTCGCAGACGTCCACCAAGCTCCCCTCAGCACGGTCTCGTTGACGGACGCGTGGCATCTGCCCGACGAGGCGGCAGACCTCTGGAATGCGGACGGTGCGCAGCTCGTCATACTGACCAATCCTCATGCTCCATCCGGCAAACTAGCGCCGATAGAGGCGATCGAGCGCCTCGCATCGGCTTTGACAGGTGTGCTGCTGATCGATGAGGCCTATGTCGATTTCGTTGATCCGGCGCTGGCCCATGACGCGACGAAACTCATCGAACGCCATCCGAACCTTCTGCTGCTCCGAAGCCTGAGCAAGGGCTATTCGCTTGCCGGGCTCCGCGTCGGCTATGGGCTGGGCGATGCGGCGCTCGTAGCGCCGATGCTCGCGAAGACGAAGGATTCCTACAACGTCGACGCAATTGCTCAGACCCTGGGAAGCGCAGCGCTCGATGACATCGCCCACGCGACTGCCTCGTGGGACTTTGTAAGGGAGCAGCGCAGACTTCTCGCGCAAAGGCTAATCACGCTCGACTTTGATGTCGGCGCATCTGAAGCAAATTTCCTACTGGCGTCGGTTCCAGCAGATCCGGGGTGGCGGGACGCGAAGGATCTCCACGCTAAGCTTGAGAGCCGAGGGATCTATGTACGCTGGTTCGACGAGGATCGGTTGCGCGACCGACTGCGTATCTCGATTGGAACGCAGGAGGAGAACTGGACACTTGTCCGGGCAATCGAGGAATTGCGAGGCTGAGAATCCGAGTCGACGAGATCTGGTTGCCCGTGGCCAGCGTTACGTCGTGAAGCCATAAAGGAGCCTACGAGCAGCTCCCCGTCTAATCCGGCGCGAGTTATGCCTGCACCCTGGCTACTCCAACGCTAGGTGGGCATTGAGATTCGAGCCCTAAGGCCGCCGCCCTGCCGATTGTGTAAGGTCAGGCTGCCGCTATGGGCTTCGACGGCCGAGCGCGCGATGGCCAAGCCCAATCCGATCCCGCCAGTTTCTCGCCCTCTTGATCCTTCGATCCGATAGAAGGGCTGAAATACTCGCTCGAGTTCAGCGAAATCAATACCTGGGCCGTCATCGTCGATCAGAATCTCGACGGACGAGGTGGCGATTGCGATGCTGGCGCGGACGGATCCACCATATTTGACGCCGTTTTCGATGAGATTGGTCAGTGCACGCTTGATGATATCGGGATGGCACTCGTAGATAACTGGAGGGCTTGGGGCCATCTCAACTGGAAGGCCATTGTCTGACAGGTCGGCCACGACGCTTGCCAGTAGCGCTGTGAGATTGGTCCGACGCCTCGGACCTGGTTGCGCTTCATCTTTCGCAAACTGCATGGTGGCCGAAATCATCATGTTCATTTCCGCGATGGTCGCGAGCATTTTATCGCGGTCTTCATCATCGGAATGGTTTTCGGCCCTTAGCCGCAAAGTAGTAAGCGGAGTTCGCAGATCGTGCGATATTGCGGCCAGGAGTCGCGTCCTGTTTTCGATTAGCTCGCGCAGCTTGGATTGCATGCTGTTGAAGGCCTGTGCAGCCTGCCGAGTCTCATGAGTTCCATTGACCGGCATCGGCGGCGCGCTGAGATCTTTCTCAAACCGGTCCGCGGCCGTAGCCAACTCATCCAAGGGGCGGACAACCGAGCGTACGAGCCAGGCAGACAGGCCGAGAATGACGAAGCTCATGATCGCCATGGCGACCAGAAGCTGTCGGGAGGTCGAGCTTGTCTCGCTAGGAAATTGCGCAACGAAAGAGAGCCAGTCACCGTCCTTCAGCGGCATCGAAACCTGCAACGCATCAACGCTCCGCCCAAGGCCCATGTGCGATGCACCGTGGCGGTGGGATCGCGCTGCATCCTCCGGGTGTGGGTCGCTGGCCACGTTCTCGGTCGCGAGCGTCGCGACACGGGGCTGGGGGAGGTGTTGTCCTGCCGAAGTTAGTTGCGCGGCGAGATAGTCACGCACGGACAAGGCGACCGAGCTGTTGCTATCGTCTGTAACGATTGGCACATCCGAGATCGACGCTGTGAACGACGGATCGTTCGAAGCTGCGATGATCCTTTGCTGCCAATCAGATGGCGCTTCGTCAACGAGGCGGGCGAGATTGGCGATGCGCTGCGCAATTGCATAGCCACCCGCGGCTTTCCTAGCTTCCTCGCGGTGACCGTAATAGATGAAGAAACTCACTAGGTGTGAAAGCATCAGGCCGCCGAGCAGAACTATCATCGTACGGCCAAAGATACTGTCAGGCAGGAGCGTTTTCATCTGCGCGTCACATCAACGGCGAACATGTAGCCTCCACCCCATACTGTCTTAATGATTCTGGGGTCGGCGGGGTTCACCTCGAGTTTCTTGCGCAAGCGGCTGACTTGCGTATCGATGCTGCGATCGAACAGGCTAGCTTGCCTCCCCCGCGCCAGGTCGAGGAGCTGATCGCGATTGAGGACGCGCTTGGGATGCTCGGCAAACGCCATGAGCAGGTCGTATTCGCCCGTGCTGAGCGCGAGCGAGACCCCGTCTTCGTCAATGAGCTCGCGCGCGTCAACATCGAGTTTCCAGCGGTCGAAGCTGTATATGCGTGGCTGCGGTTCAGCTTGTTGCCGGCCGCCAGCGTTCCGCCGGCGCAACACGGCGCGAATGCGAGCGACTAGTTCGCGACTCCCAAACGGTTTGCCAAGATAGTCGTCAGCTCCAAGCTCAAGCCCGATCACCTTATCGACCTCTTCGCTTTTGGCCGTCAGCATTATGATCGGAATGTCGGAGCGACCCCGCAGTTCACGGCACAAACTTAGACCATCATCGCCGGGCAGCATCAGGTCGAGTACGATCAGATCAATGTCGCTGTCGACGAGCTCTCGCCGCATGTCCCTCCCATTCGCAACGGTACTCACCCGGAACCCGTCTTTGAGCAGGGCCCGGGAAACCAAGTCTCGGATATCGGAGTGATCATCAACAACCAGGATATGCGGGCCAGATGGCAGTTCGCTATTCTGCTTTTTACTATGCTCGTCCATTATGGTCCTTCACCGCGCCCTCATCCTAAGGGACTTCAGCGAGTACATGTCCCGCAGGAACACCCTACTAAATCCCGATGAAGGGACTTGGTCCAGCGGGCAGTCCCGGCAGTAGGTAACGCGCTTTCGCTTGTTGCTCCGTTGTGAGTTTAGACAGCAGAGACTGCGCCGCATTGGCGATTGTTGTGAATTGTCTCTGCGCCTCGTCATTCACGGTAATGGCGTTGTAGTATTGAGCGTCGTGCGAATAGGACCAGGGGAACGGTAAGCTGGCCCGGACACGCTCCACTGCCATGACGCCGTCCTGCAACGTCTTCTCATAGGCCTGCCAGTCGGATGCCTGGGGCTCGGAAATGTCCAGCGCTGCTTTTAATTTTGCCAATTCGGCGGCATTCGCGAAGGGCGGTTGATACGGGTTGCCCGTCAAACCACCGATTCCCCGCTCGATGCCCTCCATCCACCGACAGAACCTGTGACCAAAGCCGCAGCCATAGTCGTAGCCTGCACCGAACATTTGATGCATGGCATAGGGCGACGCGGCAAAATTGGGACCGAATACCGGACTTTCGGCATGTCCGAACGACCACAGCCCCATCAGGAACGCGGCGGCAATTGCGCCATAGATGTAAAGCCGATGTTTGTTCACGTTTATCTCCTTCATTTTGCTCTCGGAGCGTTTCGAATGAAGGAGATTGAACGATCACCATATCGCCCAAGTTTTACAGGCGAGGGCTAGGTTGTGACAAAGTGTGACGAGCGATGGCAAACGATTGCTTCAGGCCGTTTCCGGTCAGGACGAAAGCCTGGCGGCACGATTGACGGTGCTGCTCTTGATCTCGATGTAGTCACTGCCGATATGGCTACGACATCGTTCACCGAACGCTAGGACAGATCTGCGGTAAGTGACAGTTTCGCGCCTGACTCTCGCAATGAAGTAGAATGCAGGTCTTGCGGCTGTCGCCAAAATCCGCGTCGTATCGGAAGCAGCCGCTCCACTGGTGAATTCGCGACCTAGGAGGGCATCGGCCGCTCCTCTCGGAAGAGGCTGAACGCAAGCAGCCCAACCAGCGTTTCAACGGCTGCGAAGACGATGAGGGCTGTCGTGAAGCCGAGGGGGAGCAATGCACCAAATGCAAGGCTGCCGAAGCCGAAGCCTACAAAGAGGGTAAAGACGTTCAGCCCCATTGCCTGGCCGGCCCGCTTTCCTCCCAGTGAGGTGACGATCCCTCCGAACAAAGGCTGCGTCATGTCGTAGCCGAGAGAAAGCAGCAGGGCCACAACCGGGATGGCCGCCGTCGGCAGTTGCAGCGTCAGAAGCGCGGCGGCTCCGGCACCGATGAGAAGCCCAGCGGGAATGAGCCGTGCCCGGCCCCAGCGGTCGGCGGCGGCACCGATAACCGGACCGAGCAGGAATCCCGGAACGCCATAGCCGAGCAGAGCCAGGCCAATGCCGGTCGGGCCCAGATGGTGCTCGCGCTCGAGATAGAGCCCAAGCCAAGTGAACACGCCGGAGTGGAACATCGAATTGATAAGGACATATGCATAGGTGCGGCGCGCCCGGGAGGGTCCGAGTAGCTGCTTGTAGCCGGACAGCACCTCACCGAGGGAACCCATCACCGGCTGGGCTGCGGTGGCGATGTAATGGCGCTTGGGAAGCAGAACGAGAACGAGAACCAGTCCGGCCACGCCGACGGCGAGGAAAAGCCCCTGCCACGAGATGTAGGGCTCGAGGAGCGACCCGAGCGGCGAACCGAAAGCCATGCCGCCAGCCATTGCGCCGAACAGCCAGCCGAGGGCCTTGCCTCGCTGTTCAAAGGGATAGAGGCGGCCGACCAAGGCCAGCGCGAGTGGAACGACGCCGCTTGCGCCGATGCCGGTCGCAACCCGAAAAATCATGAGTTGCTCGACCGTCTGTGCCGTCGCCGTCAGGATAGAGAGGACCGAGAACGCCACCAGGGACGCCATCATCACCCGGTGAATGCCGATGCGATCGGCCAGCACACCGTAGATCAGCGTCGAGATCCCATAGGGGATCAGATATGCGGGCACAATCAACCCGGCGAATTGCTCCGAGGTGTGGAGGGTCTTCGACAGAAGGGGAATGATCGGCGCCACCATGTAGCCCTGGAAGAAGACGATGAAGGTCGTCAACGCCAGGAGGCGCAGGAGGCCGCTGCGCTCGTCGGCGAGCGCAGCTTCAGAGTGTGTTTGGGCAAATTGTGCCATCTGTCTCTCCGAATTTTCAGAGCGAGGTTTCGGCGAGGGCCAAACGCAGTGCGGCGTCGACCTCGGCATGTCGGGCCGGGCTCAGAGGCGTGAGCGGAAGGCGATAGAAGGCGGAGAGCCGGCCGAGCCGCTCGAGCGTCCACTTGACCGGAATCGGGTTCGATTCGACGAACATCGCCTCGTGCAGGGGAGCGATGCGACGGCTGATGTCGCGGACCACATCGACCTGACCGGCCCGGGCCGCGGCGCACAGCCGCGCCATGGTCGCGGGAATGACATTCGCCGTCACCGAGATGTTGCCGCGCGCCCCGAGCAGCATCAGCGCCGCGGCAGTGGGGTCGTCTCCGCTGTAGACCGCAAACCCTTCCGGGAGCGAACCCATCAACAAGATCCCCCGCCCGATATCACCCGTGGCGTCCTTCAGGCCAACCACGTTCGGAAGCTCTGCGAGACGAAGGACCGTCTCGTTCGCGAGGTCCGCGATTGTCCGGCCGGGCACGTTGTAGAGGATCAGCGGAATGTCGACCGCCTCGGCGATAGCCTTGAAGTGCGCGAACAGACCCGCCTGTGTAGGCTTGTTGTAGTAGGGAACGACCGAGAGTGCCGCCACGGCCCCAGCCTCCCGCGCGAACTGCGTCAGTTCGATCGCTTCGCTGGTCGAGTTTGCACCAGTGCCGGCGATGACTGGCAGGCGGCCCCGCGCGTGGCGCACGGCGACGCTGATGAGTTCGCGATGCTCCTCCATGGAGACGGTCGCGCTTTCACCGGTTGAGCCCATCGCAACGATCGCGTTGGTGCCTGACTCGATGTGCCAGTCGATGAGCGCGCGATAAGTCTGCCAATCGATGCTGCCGTCCTCGTGCATCGGCGTGACGATCGCGGGAATGCTTCCACCAGGGAGGAATTCGCCAGCGGCGCGGGGGTGATCTGAAGATTGTGTCATTGTGAAAATCCGAATGATTGGGGGGCTTCTGCCGCTACAGACCGACGTCGTACGCGGGATGGCCGGCCTCAAAGACGTGGTCCATGGTTCGCGACGGCTCGACCGATCGATGCTGATTGAGTTCGCGCGCCGGCACGCCTGCGACCGTGGTGCCGGGCGCGACCGGTTTGAGCACGACCGAGCCCGCACCGATGCGCGCATTGGCACCGATCTCAATGTTGCCGAGAACGGTAGCGCCGGCCCCTATGAGTACGCCGCGCCGGACCTTGGGATGACGCTGGCCCTGTTCTTTCCCGGTTCCGCCCAGCGTGACGTTCTGAAGGACTGAGACGTTGTTTTCGATGACGCTGGTCTCTCCGATCACGATGCCGGTCGCATGATCGAAGAAGATGCCGCCACCCAACTGCGCGGCAGGATGAATATCGACCTGCAGGGCGCGCGAAGCGCACCCATGCAAATACAGCGCAAGCTCTCGGCGGCCCGCCGTCCAAAGAGCGTTCGAAAAGCGATACGCCTGAAGCGCGAGAAAGCCCTTCGCATGAAGAAGGACGTGCAGGGCCCTCGTCGTCGCAGGATCACGCTCAAGTACAGCCGAAATGTCGGCGCTCGCCGAGGAAAGGATCCTGGGATCCTCCTCAATAAGCAGGCGAAGGGTGGTCAGTAGCGGCCCCGACGAATAGGGCGCCGCGAGCAAGCTTCCGACCCGGTTGCAGATGGCATCCAAGAGATTGCTGCGTGCGGTGACGCAGTCAGCGATCACCGGCGCCAGGAACGCCTCGCGCTCAACCGGCTCGGCTGCCTCGATGAGGATGCGCGACCAGAGCACATCGTCGGATAGCTGCGCATCGATGGCGATCAGAGCGTTCATGTCGTGCGGCTCGTGTTACGAACCTCTGCCATCTGGGTCGCGCGCCAAGCTTCAACGAATGCAATGGCGCTCTTTCTGACCTCCTCGAGCGGCTTTCCCGGCTTGTAGAGATTGCCGCCGACACCGAAACCGCTCGCGCCCGCATCCACCCACGAGCTCATGGCGGCGGGAGTAATACCCCCGGTCGGCAGCAGCGGGATCTCCCGGGCGAAGACAGCGCGCCAAGCCTTGAGGACGGAGGGCGAGATCGCCTCCGCCGGAAAGATCTTCAGGCCGTCAGCGCCAGCGGCCAGCGCAGCAAACCCCTCGGTCGGGGTCGCTGCGCCGGGGAAGCAGGCGAACCCATGCTTCCGGGCGGCCCTTACTACTGAGACATCGGCGTGCGGCATGACGATCAACCGGCCGCCGGCAGCGCCGACGCGGGGAACGTCATTGGGGTCCATCACCGTTCCCGCCCCGATCATAGCGGTGTCACCGAACCGGCGTGCGAGACGCTCGATGCTCAGATAGGGCTGCGGCGAGTTGAGCGGCACCTCGATCAATCGAAAGCCAGCATCGACCAGTATCGCCGTGACGTCCTCCGCCTCGTCAGGACCGATCCAACGAAGCACAGCGATCAGTGGGCAGGCCTCTAAGGCTCTCTGCAGCGCTCCCGGGCTGCCCGGCGTTACGCAATCGGTCATATTGTATGGCTCCACGATTTGTGGCCCATACATCCGCATCGAAGAAATCCCACGCCCGGACACCCTGCTCTTCTGATACCTGCGCGTTTCGTCGCAGAGGCGCCAGAGGTTGCCGATTTGTACGTTTTGCGTCTGGATTCCCGATGACACCTAATGTATGGGTCTTTGCCATACTTAGATGGCACAAGCGTCTTTGTCCAGTCGGGCGGGAGTTGACAGAAGAATGAATGTGACGGTCGGCCAGGCAACCCGGGTGGACGTGATCCCCGGCTACAATGAGCAAATCGTTCGCTGGTTTACCCTGGCGACCGTGCTCTGGGCTCTCGTCGGCATGTCCGCGGGGCTGCTGATCGCGCTGCAGCTCACCTTTCCCGACCTGAATGTCGGCGAGTACCTGACCTTCGGACGACTCCGGCCGGTCCATGTGTCCGGCGTGGTCATCGCGTTCGCCGGCAACTCACTCCTCGGGACATCGCTGTATGTCGTGCAGCGCACCTGCCAGGTCGGCCTGTGGGGCGGACGGCAAGCCGCGATGTTGGTGTTCTTCGGCTTCCAGCTTTTCCTGGTTCTCGCGATGACGGGCTATCCGCTCGGGATCACCCAGAGCAAGGAGTATGCGGAGCCGGAATGGTATGCCGACCTGCTCCTTCTTGGGGTCTGGCTGCTTTATCTCGCGATCTATACAGGCACGCTCGTGCGTCGACGCGAGCCGCACATCTATGTGGCGAACTGGTTCTACCTCGCCTTCATCATCACTGTTGCAATTCTTCACGTCGTCAACAATTTGGCCATGCCGGTCTCCGTCGTCGGCACCAAGAGCTATTCACGTTTCGCGGGCGTCCAGGATGCACTGATCCAGTGGTGGTACGGCCACAACATGATCGGCTTTCTGCTGACGGCTGGGTTCATTGGAATGATGTACTACTTCGTTCCAAAGCAGGCTGGCCGCCCAATCTACTCCTATCGCCTGTCGATCGTGCACTTCTGGGCGCTGATTTTCCTTTATATCTGGGCCGGGCCGCATCATTTGCATTTCAGCGCTTTGCCGGACTGGGCACAGACGCTCGGGATGGCTTTTTCGATCATGCTTTGGATCCCGTCTTGGGGCGGGATGATCAACGGAATCATGACGCTCTCCGGCGCGTGGGGGAAGCTGCGCACCGATCCAATCCTGCGTTTCCTCGTGGTCGCAGTCGCCTTTTACGGCATGGCGACCTTCGAGGGGCCGCTGATGTCAATCCGGGCCGTCAACGCCCTCAGCCACTACACGGACTGGACCGTCGGGCACGTCCATTCTGGCGCGCTTGGCTGGGTTGGCTTCATGGTGTTCGGCTCGATCTACTATCTCGTCCCCCGGCTCTGGCGCACGACCTTGTGGTCGCATCGCCTGGTCGAATGGCACTTCTGGATCGCGACCATCGGGATCGTTCTCTACATCTCGTCCCTTTGGGTGGCGGGCATCGCGCAGGGACTGATGTGGCGCGCCTACGATCAATTCGGCTTCCTTCAGTATTCCTTCGCCGACAGCGTTGCGATGCTCCATCCCTACTACGTCGTGCGGGCGCTTGGCGGCCTTCTCTACCTGACCGGAGCCGTCATGATGACGTTCAACGTCCTCATGACGATCCGCCGGTCCGCATCATCGCGCGGGCGCCCTCCGCGTGAAAGCGGGCCGGACTTTGTCAATCACCTGAACCCATCGGTTTTCCCCAGCTGACGTCGCGGCTCTTTTTACCCGCCTTTGGGTGCACTGGCAGATCCATCATGGTTTCAAACAAAGAACAGAAGCTCGATCACAGCGTCATCGAGCGCTCGACGACTCTCCTTTTCGTTCTGACCTTCCTGGTGGTCGCCATCGGCGGGCTGGTCGAAGTCGTCCCGCTGTTTCGGCTGGACGAGACGATCACGCCCGTTAAAGGAGTTCGTCCCTATTCGCCGCTGGAGCAACTCGGGCGGAACATCTACACGCGCGAGGGGTGCTATACGTGCCACAGCCAGCAAGTCCGGCCGTTCCGCGATGAAGTCGAGCGGTATGGACATTATTCCATTGCGGCCGAGAGCATGTACGACCACCCCTTCCTCTGGGGCTCCAAGCGCACAGGGCCTGATCTGGCGCGGCTTGGGGGCAAGTACTCCAACGCCTGGCACGTGGCGCACCTCGTCAATCCGCGCGATGTGGTCCCGGTTTCGATCATGCCAGCCTACGCGTTCCTTCGGCAGCGCCTGCTTCGCTTCGACGATGTCGCGGATCATCTCAGAGCCTTGAGAGCCGTAGGTGTCCCCTACAGTGGCTCGGCGATCATAAATGCCGGCGACGACCTGCGCGCGCAGGCGACAGGCCAGAACACCGACGCGCTTTTGACCCGCTATCCAGGTGCGCGAGTGGGTGACTTCGACGGAGACCCCGATCGCATTACCGAGATGGATGCGCTCGTCTCCTACCTGCAAGTACTTGGAACGATGGTTGATTTCTCGGACGTCCGTCTGGACGAAGGGAATCCGTAGACATGTCCCAATCCTTCATCAGCACAGCAATCAATGGTTGGCTCGTGGCGGCATCGGTTCTGTTTGCCGTCATCGTGTGGCGCACATTCCGGTGTTCCGCCCGCGCCGACATGGACCGTAACGCCCGCATTCCGTTCGAAAATGAGGGAGGCGAGCCGTGAGCATTGTCGAGCGCGACCCGCTGACGGGACAACCGACGACGGGACACGAATGGGACGGCATCAAGGAACTCCGGACGCCCATTCCTACCTGGTGGCTGGTGACCTTCGTCGTCACTTGGATTTTCTCGGTCGGGTACCTGGTCCTCTTTCCGTCGTTTGCGACGACAAGGGGCTATGCCCCCGGTCTCCTTGGCTGGTCGAGCGACGGCGAACTCCAGGCGGCGATGGCGGCCGCACGTTCGACGCAGACGGCGTGGCGTAGCAAGCTCCTTAGCGTGGCTATCGAGAAGGTCGAGGACGACGAGGAGCTCCGGCGGTTTGCCGTAGCCGGCGGCCAGGCGGCGTTCAACGAAAACTGCGCTGCCTGCCACGGTGTCGGCGCCGGTGGCCAGATTGGGCAGTTTCCGTCGCTCGGTGATGATGATTGGCTCTGGGGCGGCCGGATCACCGATATCCAGCAAACGGTCAGGCACGGCATTCGCAGCGGCGACGACGAAACCCGCCAGAGCGAGATGCCAGCGTTCGGGGACATTCTCGCGCCGGAGCAGATCGCCTCTGCGGCGGATTATGTGCTGAGCCTGTCGGATCCGGCACAGAAGGCCACCAGGGACCGGCTGCCGGGCGCGGCGATCTATTCCGAGAACTGCGCGGCCTGTCATGGCGCGCAGGGTGAAGGCAACCGAGAGTTGGGCGCCCCCAGACTCAATGACGCTATCTGGCTTTACGGAACGAGCCGCGAGGCGGTGATCAGCCAGATCACCCGCCCCAGGATGGGGCAGATGCCGGCGTGGGGAGGCCGGCTCGACGAGGCGACAATTCGGATGCTGGCGGTTTACGTCCACACGCTTGGCGGAGGGGAACGGTGATGTCCTCCACGACGCTTATCGACACGCTCCCGCGCCGGCGGCCGGCCCGGCTGCCCGTTCCGCAGAGGGCAACAGGCCGCTACCGGACCACGAAGACTGTGGTGTCCGCAGCGCTCCTCAGCTTCTATTTCGTCACGCCATGGTTGAGATGGGATCGAGGCCCGTCTCTCCCCGATCAGGCCGTGCTCTTCGACCTGGCAGGGCGGCGTCTGTTCGTTTTCGGCGCCGAGTTCTGGCCGCAGGATCTGCCTATCGCGGTCGGCGCGCTCATTCTCGCGGCATTCGGCCTCTTCTGGGCCACCGCGCTTGCGGGCCGGGTCTGGTGCGGCTTCGCCTGTCCCCAGACGGTCTGGACCGATCTCTTTTTCGGCATAGACCGACTCTGCGAACGGCTCTTTGGCAAGACAAGCTTGGCCACCACCATCGCGAAGACCATTGCCTGGATCGTCGTCGCAATGGTGACGGCGTTTGGCTTCGCGGCGTATTTCAACGATGCGCCGTCGTTTCCGGCAGCGCTTCTTGCGGGCACGGCGCCGCTCGGCGCCTATGTCGCGCTGCTAGTCCTGACGCTCACGACCTGGCTGCTCGCCGCCTATGCCCGCGAGCGGGTGTGCCTGCACATGTGCCCGTGGCCCCGCTTTCAGGCCGCGCTGATGGATAGGGACAGTCTGGTCGTCACCTATCAGCAGTGGCGCGGCGAGCCGCGCGGCAAGAAGAAGGTGGCGTTGCGCGGCGACCTTAAGGATCTGTCGACGCTTGTCGGAGAGGCCGCCACCTTCGGCGGGGAGCGTGGCGACTGCATCGACTGCCTGCGCTGTGTCAATGTCTGCCCCACGGGGATCGACATTCGCGACGGATTGCAGATGGGGTGCATCGGCTGCGGCCTCTGCATCGATGCCTGCGACGACGTGATGACGCGTATCGACAGACCGACCCGGCTGATCCGCTTCGATGTCGAGGGCTCGGATCGGGTTCGCACCGTCGGCGAGCCCTCCATGCGGCTGCTCCGGCCGAAGTCCGTTCTCTATGGCCTCCTGTGCCTTCTAGCCATGGCGGGCATGGCCTTTGGCGTCGCCTCAATGGACAGCGTCGTCCTCGACGTCGAGCCGCAGCGCAATCCGCCTTTCGTGCAGCTTTCGGATGGATCGGTTCGAAACGACTTCAACGTTCGACTGGCTCATCGCCTGGGGCATCTCGACCATGTGCGCATTTCGACCGAGGGGCTTGCCGGCGCGACCTTGCGCCTGGCGACCTCTTCGGAATCGGATGCCTCCATCGAGGTCGGGCTCGCCGGCAGCCGTCAGCTTAGCGACAAGCTGCTGATCACCGCCCCTGCGGGCCACGTCCCGAACGGGCGCACCGGCCTGCGGGTCGTCTTCAGCGATGCCGATACCGGCTCCACGCTCGGCGTGGTCGAGACCTACTTCTGGGGGCCGGCACGATGAACGAGGAAGTCCTGAAGCCGGGCAATCGGGATCGTTGGATCCCCGGCTGCTTCGTTGTCTTTTTCGTCGGGCTCGCCGCTCTTGAGGTGTGGTTCGTCACGATCGCCAATCGGACCTTCACCGGCGTAGTGACGGACAACGCCTATGCGGTCGGCCTGAATTATGACCAGGTCCTCGCTCGTCAGGAAGCCGAACGGCGGCTCGGCTGGACGACGCGTTTCCGGTTCGTCCAGTCGGGCGAGCGGGAGGGCCGGCTGACGCTGAATGTGTCGCGTCCGGACGGGTCTTCCCTCGGTGACGCCAGCGTGCGGGCAACGGCCGAGCGCATGACGCGCTTTCCGCAGATTCTTCCAGTCGAGTTCGCGCGGCAGGCCGACGGCGATTACGCCGCGGACCTCAAGGTGCCGCTTGCCGGTCGCTGGTTCGTCAAGGTCAAGGTCGAGCAGGCGGACCACTCGATCCATGTCATCGAAGAGGTCGATGTCCTCCCATGACAACCATGCTGAAGCTGCCGACCCAAGCGCGTCCACTGGATCTTCCCGCGGCGATGCTGACGGCGTTCGTCGCGTCGCAGGAGCGGACGCATCATCTCAGCCTCCTGGTCGACGGCGTGCACTGCGCCAACTGCATCCGAAAGATTGAAGCGCGCCTTGCCGAGGACCCGTCGGTCCTCCACGCGCGGATCAATCTGACCTTGCGCCGGCTGAATGTCGACTGGACCGGAGAGGCAGCTTACGCGGAGCAGATCGGGGAGACCGTCCGTGCTCTTGGATACGGCATCGCTCCCTATGAGGCGGACTCGCTCAGCGCCGCGCACATGCGGACCGGGAGGGAGCTGCTCCGCTGTCTTGCGGTAGCCGCGTTCGCCTCCTCGAATGTGATGATGCTGGCCTGGGCCGTCTGGGCGGGACAGGCGCAAGGCATGCCAGCGAGCACCCAGGCGCTGCTCAACTGGCTCTCGGCGATGGTCGCGCTCCCGGCGCTCGCCTATGCCGGCCGACCGTTCTATCGGTCCGCCTTCTCCGCGCTGCGGGCTCGACGCACCAATATTGACGTCCCGATCGTCGCGGGGCTGCTTCTGACGGCAACGATCAGCCTTTTCGAGCTTCTCCGTCAGGGACCGGACGTCTACTTCGACAGCGCCCTCATGCTGCTCTTCGTACTTCTAATAGGACGCTATCTCGATTTTCGCGTGCGTGCGCGCTCGCGCGACGCGATCGAACGGCTCGTCATGCTGAAGGCCCGGCATGCCACGATCGTCGACCGGGATGGCGGCCAACACATCGTGCTCGCATCGAGCGTCGAGCCCGGAATGACCGTTCTCGTCGGGCCGGGAGAGACCGTGCCGGTCGATGGCCGGATCCAAAGCGAGGAAGCGTTTCTCGACAATTCCGCCGTCACCGGAGAGACCTTGCCGATTGCCGTGCGCAGGGGAGACGACGCCCTTGCCGGCGCCATCAACGGCATGCATGCACTGCGGCTGGAGGCGAGCCGCACCGCCGCGGACAGCCATCTCTCCGACATACTGCGCCTTGTGGAGCAGGCCCAGTTGCAGAAGGGCAAGGCCGCGTCTCTGGCCGACGGGATCGCAGCGGTCTGGACTCCGGTCGTGCACGGAATCGCGCTCGTCACATTCGTCGCCTGGTGGTTTGGGGTCGGCGCCGATCTCCCGACTGCGCTGCTGCACGCGGTGTCCGTGCTCATCATCGCCTGCCCGTGCGCGATTGGATTGGCCATTCCCGCGGTGCAGGTCGCCGCCATCGGAGGGTTGCTGAGGCACGGCGTCATGGTCAGGTCCGGCGATGCGCTCGAGCGGCTTGCTGGTATCGACAGCGTGGTGTTCGACAAGACCGGCACGCTGACGACCGGCAGGCCGGAGATCGTCGAGGCGCCGGGAGACTTGGACCTGCGGCGACTGGCTGCGTCCCTCGCTACCGGCAGCCAGCATCCCTATGCAAGAGCACTCTCGCGGTACCTCGGCACGGGGACGCCGACGCTAGACGTCCAGGAGACGCCGGGTGGCGGGCGAAGTGGCCTGGTGGACGGATTGCACGCACGTCTCGGCAGCGCCGCCTTCTGCGGCTTGGACGCCGCTTCTGAGGATGACGACGCCAGCGAGGTCTGGGTTAGCGCGCCCCCTCATGCCCCCGCGCGGTTCGTGCTGGCGGAAGCCATCCGGCCGGATGCCGACGCCACCATCGCCTATTTCCGCAAGGCAGGAATTGAAAGGTCGATTCTCTCGGGTGATCGCACGCGGGCCGTCGCTCAGTGCGCGGCCGAACTCGGCATCGCCGAGTACCGCGCCGAACTGGCACCCGCCGGAAAAGTCACGGTCTTGTCGGAACGACACGAAACCGGCCACAGAGTGCTGATGGTCGGGGATGGGTTGAACGATGCCCCAGCGCTCGCTCAATCCTATGTCTCGGCGAGCTTCGGCCATGGTGCTGCGGCAACGCAGGTGGCGGCCGACATCATTCTGCCGGCGGAGACACTCTCGGCGCTCGGCGTCACCCATCTCACCGCCGTCCGTGCAGCCGGGATCATACGGCAGAATCTGGGTTTCGCAGCCGTCTACAACGCCGTCCTGATCCCGATCGCGGTGTTTGGGCATGCGTCACCGCTGATTGCCGCGGCGGCGATGTCGGCAAGCTCGGTGATCGTGACACTCAATGCGCTTCGTGCGCGCCCCCCGCGCAGGGAGCGGGTGGCATGAGCCCGCTCTTATTCCTCATTCCTCTCGCCTTAACACTCGGCAGCCTCGGTCTCGCGGGCTTTTTTTGGACGGTACATGCCGGACAATATGAAGATCTCGATGGCGCCGCCGAGCGTATTTTTCTCGACGATGACAACCCGGAGTGAATAGATGGAGAGCAACAATTCTGGCATTACAGCCGAGAGAAAGGTCTATCTCGGTCTTTTTCTAACGACGATACTCGCACCCGTCTTCGGCTGGCTCTACGCAGAGGGGTGGGGTGCATTCTGGGCGCTATCGGCCTGGCTGGTCTTCGTCGTAATCCCGCGGACGGCCGGTGTGAGACTCCTCGGCTTTCTCTATCGCGGCTTTTTCACCCCCGAACAGGTGCCACTCACGCTGGTCAATGTCGTGCTCGCCATCTTCCTCGGGTGTCTCATGTACGGGATCGACGTGGCCTTCTATGCGGCACTGATCGGTGTGCCGATCGTCGTGCTGACGCTGATGGTGGTCGCGCTCGAGCCTGACGTCGACGCGCGGGCAGTGCCGATTCCCGTCCGCACGGACGAGCAGCCCAATCGACGCGGATAGCGGACAACCAACAGCCATCCAGCCCCCGACACATTCTTGGCCGTGCGCGCGAAAAGCGCTCGGCCCAACACCCAACAAGACCAAACGGGCCCGGCCCCTACAGGCCGGAAGCAGGAGTACCCAGCATGAATTCCCAACCGTCGCGGAAGCCTAGCAATCCGAACTTTTCTTCAGGCCCCTGCAGCAAGCGACCGGGTTGGTCCCTGCAGGCGCTGGAAGATGCGGCCCTTGGCCGTTCGCATCGGTCGAAGGAAGGAAAGGCGAAGCTTCGAGACGTCATCGACCTCACGCGCGAAGTTCTGGAAATCCCGGACGACTACCGTATTGCGATCGTGCCGGGGTCCGACACGGGGGCGGTCGAAATGGCGCTGTGGAGCCTGCTCGGCCCGCGCGGCGTCGATGTCTTTGCGTGGGAAAATTTCGGCAGCGACTGGATCCGCGACATCGTCTCTGAACTGCGCCTGGAAGACCGTCGCGTGTTTGACGCGCCTTATGGTGAACTGCCGGACATCGGACAGGCAGATAGCAGCCGCGACATCGTGTTCACCTGGAACGGCACGTCATCGGGTGTGAAGGTGCCGAATGCCGACTGGATCGATGACAACCGAAGCGGGCTTACCATCTGCGATGCCACCTCCGCCGCCTTCGGCATGGATCTTCCCTGGCCGAAGCTCGATGTAACGACCTGGTCGTGGCAAAAGGTGCTCGGCGGGGAGGGGGCACACGGGATGCTCGTGCTCAGCCCGCGCGCGATCGCGCGGCTGACAGACCACACCCCCGCCTGGCCGGTGCCGAAGGTGTTTCGCATGGTGAACCGGGGCACCGTAATCGAAGGGCTGTTCGCTGGAGAGACGATCAATACGCCGTCACTTCTGGCCGTCGAGGATGCGATCGACGGCCTGCGCTGGGCGCGCGACATTGGTGGTTTGCCGGCTTTGAAGGCGCGCTGCCAGGCCAATTTTGCCTGTGCGGCCGAGTGGGTCAGCCGGAACGACTGGTGCGATTTCCTCGCCACGCGGCCGGAGATCCGCTCGGAGACGTCGATCTGCCTCAAGATCGTTGCCCCCGATCTGGCGGCAGATCAGGCCCGACAGGCCGAGCTCGTGAATGAACTCGTGAGGCGATTGGCGGCGGACGGCGTGGCGTTGGATGCCGGCGCGTATCGCACCGCTCCCCCCGGCTTCCGCTTCTGGGCCGGCGCCACGATCGAAACAGCAGATCTGGCGCTCGCGCTCGAATGGCTGACCTGGTGCTACCACGACACGCGGAAGGCGGTGCGTCCATGACGATACCGCAGTCGCCTGCCGCAGATTTCCTCTATCCGTGCTTCTCGCGAGCCGACGTCGCTTTCACGCGAGGCGAGGGCGTTTGGCTCGAGGGTACGGACGGCATTCGCTACCTTGATTTTTCGAGCGGCATCGCGGTGACCGGCCTTGGTCATTCGCACCCTCGTCTCGTTGACGTGCTTGTCGACCAGGGAATGAAGCTCTGGCACGTTTCCAACACCGTTCGCATTCCCGAGCAGGAGGATCTCGCCCGGCTCCTGTGCGAAAAGACCTTCGCCGATCGGGTCTTCTTCAACAACTCGGGCGCTGAAGCGGTCGAGACCGCCATCAAGACGGCGCGCCGCTACCAGTTCGTGTCCGGCGAGCCGGGCCGGTATCGGATCGTGACCTTGGAAGGTGGGTTTCACGGCCGGACATTGGCAACCATCGCGGCCGGGGCGCGGCCGAAGTATCTGGAGGGTTTCGGTCCGCCGGCGCCAGGTTTCGATGTCGTGCCCTTCGGAGACATCGACGCGCTGGAGGAAAAATGCGGGCCGGAAACGGCGGCGGTACTGCTTGAGACGGTTCAAGGTGAGAGCGGCGTGCGCAGCCTGAGCCCGGAACAGCTCGCGCGAATCCGCGAGGTCTGCGACCGGTCCGGGGCGCTTCTGATCTTCGACGAGGTTCAGACTGGCGTTGGCCGGACAGGGAGCCTGTTCGCCTATCAGGCAACGGGGGTGACGCCCGACATACTTGCCGCCGCCAAGGGGTTGGCGAACGGCTTCCCGGTCGCCGCGTGTCTTGCGACCGAGGACGCGGCAGCTGGCATGACACGCGGTACTCATGGAAGCACCTTTGGGGGAAACCCCTTGGGAATGGCCATTGCGAGGGAGGTGATCGAGATCATTTCCGACGACGCATTCCTCAAGTCCGTTCGTGCCAAGGGCGAGCGCCTGCGAGCCGGCCTCGAGATGCTCACGGTCTGCTATCCCGACGTCTTCGCCGAGGTGCGCGGCGGTGGGCTGCTCGTCGGCCTGCGTTGCGTGCCTCCAGCGGAAATCGTCGCGAGTGCGGCCAGAGCAAATGGCCTGTTGTTGGTCCTGGCGGGTGACAACGTCGTAAGGCTCCTGCCGCCCCTCATCATCTCCGACGCTGAACTCGAGGAGGGGCTGGCCCGGCTCGCCCGAACCTGCCGGTCCCTTTCGGTCACAAACAGTCTCGGAGCCCCAATTCAAGGTTGTGGCAATGCTTGAAACACTTCCGGTGCCTCCCGTCGATCCCATTCTGGCGCTCGGTACCGCGGCCCGGGCAGACCCTCGGGCGGACAAAATCGACCTTGGAATCGGTGTCTACCGTGATGAAGAGGGCAGAACGCCGATAATGGCGGCCGTCACGGAGGCCGAGCGGCGGCTGCTTACCGCGCGAACAACGAAGACTTATGTCGGCGCGCGCGGCGATGTGGCCTTTGCCGGCGAAATCGGAAAACTCGTGTTCGGCAAGCGGGCATCCGAAAGGGTCGCCGCGATGCAGGCCACGGGGGGAACAGGCGCGCTGCGCATTCTCGCTGGGATCATCGCCCGGACGGGCGGCGCGGGAACGGTTTGGCTGCCGGAGACCACCTGGCTCAATCACCACACGATCTTCAATGATGCAGGGTTGAGGACCGCGACCTATCCCTATTACGACCACGCGACGTCGCAGGTGCGATCCGAGGCGATGCTCGCGGCATTCGAAGCTCTGCCCTGCGGCGATGTCGTCCTCCTTCATGGATGCTGCCACAATCCCAGCGGCGCCGATCTTTCGATGGCCGAATGGGAGGAGATTGCCGGGATCATGGCCCGGCGCGGCATTCTCCCTCTGGTTGATCTCGCCTATCAAGGCTTTGGCAAGGGGTTCGACGAGGATGGCGCGGGCGTGCGCCTGCTCGCCGAGCATTTGCCCGAGATGCTGGTGGCGTCGTCATGCTCGAAGAATTTCGGGCTGTATTGCGAACGGACGGGATGCGCACTGATCCTGGCGCAGACGGCGAGGGGCGCCAGCCTCGCGGCCGAGCACATGGCACTCATCGCGCGTCCCATCTACTCGATGCCACCGGATCACGGCAGCGCCATCGTGCGCACCATCCTTGAAGACCCGGCGCTGACGGTTTCCTGGCGGGACGAGCTCGAAGCGACACGTCTCGATATCGCGACGAAGCGCCGGCAGCTTTCGGCCGGGTTTCGTGCGGCCACCGGTGGCGAGGACTTCGATTACATCGATCGCGGGACGGGCATGTTCACGATGCTGAAACTATCGACATCGCAGATCGAGAGCATTCGGCAGAAACATGGCATCTACATCGTCGGAGACGGCCGCATCAATATTGCCGGGCTCCGCTCGATACGAATGGCGGACTTCGTGTTGGCCGTGCTAGCGACACAGTCTAGTTATCGTTGAACAGCAATCACTTCGTGAGCGACTTTATAATATTATGCCAACGCCATCGTCAGTTGTCATCGAACGAAAGCAAAGACGCTCAGCACATCCTGATACACGGGGACGCTTTGCTTAATTGACTAATCTCCCGGCCGTCTCCTGTCGCAAAGCGATCGCGACGGCCGGGAGATCTCGACATCGCCGCGACTATTCGGCAGCAGTGGCGACGCGCGTGGGCCTCTCTATCGCTCCCGCCGGCGCCTCGCCGCGCACAGGATTAATCTCGTCGTAGGAGACCAGTCCGTTGCCGCTCTCGCCGATCATTCGCACAACCGGATTTGGATTCCGATTGAAGTTCATGCTCAGGGCCTGATTGGAGTAGTGACCGGCCGGATCGATGTAATACTTAAAATCAATGATCCGTTCGACGTCGATCTCGGCATAGGCAATTGCTTCCTTCTCTGCCGGAATCATGTCGCAGATCGGCTCGCCATCGGGGCCATAAATGCACGTATGGCCGCTCTTGAACGTGCTGAAATATTCCCGCTGCTCATCGGTCTGGCAGATCAGATCCCTGATTTCCTGCGTGTACACCGAAGACGTCATCAGGACGAACGTCTGCGTCGAGATCGCATAGTAGCGGCTGGATATTTCATCATCGAAGTATCCGGGCCACGCCGCGACGTGAATCTGCTCATTCTGCGCATTCATCGCGAGAAGATCGAGCGGAACCTGGTGTTCCCAGCACATAAGACCGCCGAGATTGCCAATCTCGGTTTCGAACACCGGCATCATGCTCCCGCTCCCATCACCCCAGCACAGGCGCTCAGCGACGGACGCCCGCATCTTTCGATGCTTCCCGATCAGATCGCCGTTCGGATTGAACCAGAGCTGTGCGAGATACAGCGATCCGCCGTCTTTCTCACTGCAAGATACGCACACATAGATCTTGTTCCGGCGTGCGGCCTCGCTCAACCGTTGAACGGCAAAGCTCTGAATTTCTACCGCGTTCTTATAGAGATCGTGATAGAATGTCCGGGTGTATTCAGGATGCCCGATGAACGCAAACCATGGGTAACCCGGAATGAATGCTTCAGGGAACGCGACAAGCCGAGCGCCGTTCGAAGCGGCTTCGGCGATAAGGCTGCAGGTCTTCTCGACAGTCGCCTCAAGATTCAAATAGACGGGCGCGGCTTGAACGGCTGCCGCGATAAACTTCGGATAGCTCCTGGTCACGATCTCTCTCCCTTGAACGTTTATTGTATGGCAAGAATGGCAAAATGGACCGCTCATAGCCATACACTTACATGGTCGTGCATTGCTATAACGCTGTCAATAGCACCATACATTCAACGGGCTGTGTGGGGGCGGTTTGATCGCGAGCACTTTCGTTCACCGCGCCATGGGTACTCACGCAAGGCTCGATCACCTGCGCCGCAGGCTCGCTCGCGCGCCTGGGCGGCATGCTTGGTGCCTTACGGCGGGCACACCGGGGAGCGAAACGCGGGCGACTGGAGCCGAAATGCCGTGGCTGTTTGGCGAGTCCGTCGATAGCCTGAGAGCCAGCGCTACCCCCGGCGCTCCAGGCGCAACGGCAAATCCTTACTCGGGATGAGATTGCTGCGAGGTGCGGCGTAGAGGATCGCCGGCATGACAATTCATCCAGCGCACGCCGTCCGAGATGCCACCAAACGGATAGAGATGATACCGGACCGTGCCGAGCTGGCGATTTGACATGCCGCGGCGCAGTTGGTCGAAAAAGCGTTCCGGACCGACCCGCTGAAGGAGGTTCGTTAGCGACAGACCATATTTGCGAACGATATTGGCGGACGTGATCACACCGAACTGGCGGGCACAGCGAAGGAGGCTGCCTGCGCTCGCTGGACCCGGCACCCCCACCCTTACGGGCGCGTCGATCCCCTCATGGCGCAATCTTTCGATCCAGCGAATGATCGCATCAGCGTCGAAGCCAAACTGCGTGGTGATCTCGACCGAACACCCCAGCTTGGTGAGAAAGTCGAGCTTCCATTTGAGCGCGCGCCACAGAACGTCGTCGCCAATCTTCGGATGCCCCTCGGGATAAGCCACGATTCCTACAGCCCGAACCGCATGGCGATCGAGCAGGCCACTTTCGAGGAGCTGGATCGAATCGGCGTAGGGACCTGCCGGCACTGCGGGATCGCCACCGACTAGAATGAATCGCCGCGGACGGGCTGCCTCAGTCAACCCGGAGAGAAGGTCGTCGGCGTCACGTTCCGAGCGTAGTCGCCGTGACGAGATGATCGGCACCGGTTCAAAGCCGCGGTTCCGTATCGTGTGCGCGGCATGGATGCGCTGGCCATGGGTTTCGTTGCCGAGGAAGGCGATGTTGATCGGCGTTCCCGGTACGATGTCGCCGGCAGACGCCTCGACCTGCGCGATATCCTTGGCCGTCACTTCAAGCGCATAAAGACTAGCTTGATCGGTTTCATCCCTGAGAGCCACGAGACTCGAGTCACGCATCGCCGCCACCAGGCTTCTCCGAAAAATAGTCCCGAAGCTTGTTCGGGAGACCGTCAAACTCCGCGGCATCGCTTGGCGCCGCATTGGCCGTCATGATGTTCGGCCATAGCTCAGCATAGCGAGCGTTATGCGCCGCCCAATCCAGCGCGGTCGGGTGACTGTCTGGCACAATGGCATTGGCCGGACACTCGGGCTCGCAAACGCCACAGTCGATGCATTCGTCCGGGCGGATCACCAGCATGTTCTCCCCTTCGTAGAAGCAAGAAACCGGACAAACATTCACGCAGTCCATGTACTTGCAGCGAATGCAGTTTTCGGTCACGACGTAGGTCACGCGCGTATGCCTTCTCTTCGGCCGCCCATAAGCTGTTGGCTTCTTCGGGATGCGTCTTGCTTTGAGATGGTGGGGTGCGATGCTTTTGACGGTGCGGCCAGCGCCAACGCCACAATCATCCCTTCCATCTCCAGACCATACATGCTACAAGAAATGTATGTCAATGACCCATACATTTGAGAAGGATGTGACATGTGGCGACCGCGGCTGATCGAAAGCGCTCGCATGAAATATCTCGGCATCATCGAGGCGCTTGAGGCCGACATCAAATCGGGCCGGGTTTCTCGGGGTGAGAGATTGCCCGCCCAGCGGGCCATCGCCGAGGCCCTCGGCGTGGATCTCACTACCGTGACCAGGGCTTTCAACGAAGCGCGTCGGCGTGGTCTCGTCGAAGCGCAGGCCGGGCGCGGCACCTTCATCAGCGAGTCATTCGACGGCGCCGAGCCGGCGGAGCAGGCGCACTCGTTGGTCGACCTCAGCATGAATATACCGCCGCAGCCAACCGAAGCGGACTTCCGAAAGATCTTTCCGCAGGGAATCAGCACCATTCTTGGCAGCGCGCGAGGTCTTCTGAGCCTGCACTATCAGGAGAGCAATGGCGCGGAGCCAGATCGGAACGCTGCTGCGGTCTGGCTGTCGCAGCGGATGGAGGGAGCGACCGCCGACCGGATCGTTGTGACCGGCGGTGCGCAATGTGCATTGTTCGGTATTTGCGATCTTCTCCTCGCACGCGGCGATGTGGTGGTCGCTGGAGGGATGACCTATCCGGGCCTCAAAGCCGTAGCCGCGCAGAAGGGGCTCGCACTGGTTCCGCTGGCGATGGACGAACAGGGAATCATCCCAGACGCGTTCGAGAAGGCGTGCCGGGAGCATGCTCCTAAGGCGCTCTACGTGATCCCGACCATCGACAATCCGACCACGGCTACCCTACCGGAGGACCGGCGGCGCAAGCTTGCGGCCCTCGCGCAAAAGCATGGCGTCGCCATTATTGAGGACGACCCCTATGCCCCCTTGCGCCCTGAGCGGATCGTCACGGTGGCAGAGCTGGCCAGCGACGTCACATGGCACATCGCGACGCTTTCCAAATGCGTGACCCCCGCGCTGCGGGTCGCGTACGTGGTCGCTCCGACGGCCAACAAGGCGATGCGGCTCGCCGGCGTCCTCCGGGCGACGATCCTCATGGCGCCACCCTTGATGTCGGCGCTCGCAACCCGTTGGATCGCAGAGGGCACGCTTGACGAGATCGCCCAGGCAATTCGGGTGGAAAATGCCGAAAGGCAGAAGCTGGCAGCCGCTATTCTGGGTGGCGTGGCGTCGTCGGCCGATCCCCATGGCCATCACCTTTGGCTTCGCCTGCCAGATCATTGGCGCGCCGCCGACTTCGCCCAACACGCCGATCGCGCCGGCATCTCGATCGTGCCGAGCTCGGCATTCGCCATCACGACGCACCCGCTGGAGGCCGTGAGGATATCGCTAGGCGTCGCTCCTGACCGCGGCGCGCTGGAGGATGGCCTCACCCAGCTCGCAAGCCTCATGTCGCAGCCCTCGTTGGCCGCGCGAGCCGTCGTCTAGTTCCGGAAGGATTTACGATGTCCGACATTATCAAGGCTGCCGTCGTTCAGGCCGCCCCTGTCCTCTTCGATACCCCTAGGACGATGATGAAGCTCGCAGGTTTGGCGCGCGAGGCCGCCGGACTTGGGGCGGACCTCGTGGTCTTCCCTGAGGCGTTCGTGGGCGGCTATCCCAAGGGCCTCGACTTCGGAGCGCGTCTCGGCATGCGCAGTCCTGAGGGCCGAGAGGATTTCCGCCGCTACCACGGCAGCGCCATTGATCTGCCCGGTCCCGAGGCCTCGCGGCTCGGCGAAATCGCCCACGAGAACGCAATCCATCTCGTCGTCGGTGTCATTGAGCGGGATGGCGGCACGCTCTACTGCACCGCGCTGACCTACGGGCCTTCAGGGCGGCTCTTATCCAAGCATCGGAAGCTGATGCCGACAGCGCTGGAGCGGCTGGTATGGGGTTTTGGCGACGGCTCAACCATCGGCGTCGTCGAGACGCCGATCGGCCGCATCGGCAGCGTCATCTGCTGGGAAAATTACATGCCTTTGCTGCGCACGGCCATGTATGCGCAAGGCATCGAACTCTACTGCGCGCCGACTGTGGATGACCGCGACACTTGGCTGCCCACGATGCGCACGATCGCCCTTGAGGGACGGTGTTTCGTCATCTCAGCCTGCCAGTACTTCACACGTGGCGATGGACCCCCGGACTACGTGCCAATCCAGGGCGAAGATCCGCACACTGTGCTCATTCGGGGGGGCTCCTGCATCGTCGATCCGCTCGGCAATGTACTGGTCGAACCCGACTTCACCGGCGAGACGATCAAGGTGGCCGAACTCGACCGGCGGGTGATCGTCCGCGGCAAGTACGATCTCGATGTGACGGGACATTATGCCCGTCCGGACGTCTTCAAGCTCTCGGTCGATACCCGGCCGAAGCAGGCCGTTGCGTTCACGGTGCATCCCGGTTCGCAAGTCCTCCCGGCCGGTCCTGATGTCGGAACATCGACAGAACCGAGGGAGGAACCAGCATGTTCGGCTTGACGGCATTGGAGCTGGCGCGGATCCAATTCGGCTTCACGGTCTCGTTCCACATCATCTTCCCGGCAATCACCATCGGTCTCGCCAGCTTTCTGGCGGTGCTGGAGGGCTTGTGGCTGTGGAAGAAGGAGGCCGTCTATCGCGACCTTTACCATTTCTGGTCAAGGATCTTCGCCGTCAACTTCGCCATGGGCGTGGTCTCCGGCCTCGTCATGGCCTATCAGTTCGGGACCAACTGGAGCTATTTCTCGGCTTTCGCAGGCAGCATCACCGGGCCGCTGCTCGCCTATGAGGTGCTCACCGCCTTCTTCCTCGAGGCCGGCTTCCTCGGCGTCATGCTGTTCGGCTGGAACAAGGTGGGGCCCGGGCTGCACTTCTTCGCGACCGTGATGGTGGCGATCGGCACGCTCATCTCCGCGACCTGGATCCTCGCATCGAACAGCTGGATGCAGACGCCGCAAGGCTTCGAGATCATCGATGGCCGCGTCGTGCCGGTGGACTGGCTGGCGGTCATCTTCAACCCGTCCTTCCCGTATCGCCTCGCGCATATGACCATCGCCGCCTTTCTCGCCACGGCGTTGTTCGTCGGGGCTTCCGGCGCGTGGCATGTGCTGCGCGGTCGCGCGACACCGGCGGTGCGCACCATGCTGTCCATGGCGCTTTGGATGGTGTTGGTGGTTGCTCCGATCCAGATCGCCGTCGGCGATGCACACGGCCTGAACACGCTCGAGCACCAGCCAGCGAAGATCGCCGCGATGGAAGGGCACTGGCGCAATGAGCCCGGTGCCGGCGTGCCGCTCATCCTGTTCGGGTGGCCCGACATGGCGGCGGAGACGACGCGCTATTCTATCGAGATTCCGAAGCTCGGCAGCCTGATCCTCACTCACAGCCTGGATGGCCAGTTTCCGGGCCTCAGCGAGTTTCCACCGCAGGACCGGCCGAACTCCACCATCGTGTTCTGGTCGTTCCGCGTGATGGTCGGGCTTGGCTTCCTGATGCTGCTGCTCGGAATTTGGGGGCTGTGGCTGCGGTGGCGTCGTCACCTTTATGAATCGCGTCTGTTCCTGCGTTTTGCGACGCTCATGGGGCCGACCGGCCTGATCGCCATCCTCGCCGGCTGGTTCACCACCGAGATCGGACGCCAGCCCTGGGTGGTCTACGGCGTGATGCGCACCGAGCACGCGGTCTCGAACCATTCAGCGCTGGCGCTCTCCTCTACGCTGCTCCTCTTCATCGTCATGTATTGCGCCGTGTTCGGGACGGGTATCAGCTACATGCTGAAGCTGGTCGCGAAGGGACCTCAGGGCGACGATCACGGCCCGACACATGGTGAGAGGCTATCCCAGCGTCCGGCGCGGCCGCTCTCCGCCGCGCCCGACGACATTGACCCCGCGATCGGCTGAGGAGACAGGACCATGGGTATAGACCTTCCCCTTCTCTGGGCCATCATCATCGGCTTCGGCCTGATGATGTATGTTGTCATGGACGGCTTCGATCTCGGGATCGGCATCCTGTTCCCCTTCGTGCGCGACAGGGGCGACCGCGACACCATGGTCAACACCGTCGCCCCGGTCTGGGACGGCAACGAGACCTGGCTGGTGCTGGGCGGGGCAGCGTTGCTCGCAGCCTTTCCAATGGCCTATGCCGTGATCCTGAGCGCGCTTTACCTGCCGCTTGTCCTCATGTTGGCGGGCCTCATCTGGCGCGGCGTCGCCTTCGAATTCCGCTTCAAGGCGGACGAGGCGCACAAGCCGTTCTGGGACAAGGCCTTCGCCTGGGGCTCCTACATCGCGGCCGTTTCCCAGGGCGTGGCACTCGGGGCCTTCATCGAAGGCTTCAGCGTGACAAATGGCGCCTATTCCGGCGGGCTGTTCGACTGGCTAACCCCGTTCAGCCTGTTCACCGGCGTGAGTCTTCCGGTCGCCTACGCCCTGCTCGGGGCAACGTGGCTGGTGATGAAGACGGAAGGCGCGCTCCAGCGCCGCATGCGCGAACTCGGCAAGCCTGTCACGCTGGTCCTGCTCGCGGCCATCGTCGTCGTCAGCCTGTGGACGCCCTATGCCCAGGCGGAGGTCGCCGCCCGCTGGTTCTCGTTCCCGAACCTGTTCTTCTTCGCGCCCGTGCCGGTGCTCGTACTTCTCGCCACATGGGCGCTTCTACGACTGCTCGGTGGTCAGAGCCATGCAGGCCCCTTCCTGCTGTCCTTGGTCCTTCTCTTCCTCGGCTATACTGGCTTGGCTATCAGCCTCTGGCCCAACATCATCCCGCCCTCGATCTCGATCTGGCAGGCCGCCTCGCCACCGCAGAGCATGGGGTTCACCCTCGTAGGCGCGCTCTTCATCATCCCCTTCATCCTCGCCTACACCGCGTGGTCTTATTACGTCTTCCGCGGCAAGGTGAGGGCTGGCGAGGGCTATCACTGATGCCGGCGGCCCCCACACGGCCGCGCGTCTGGCTACGCCGGATCGGCTGGATGATCCTGATCTGGGTCGCGAGCGTCGCCGCGCTCGCGGTCCTCGCGCTGTTGTTCCGCCTGCTGATGCGGGCGGCAGGCCTGACGATCTAACCCCCGAAAGACCCGACCGGGCCGCCTCCGAAAGTGCTCCGCCCCACGAGGCGGAGGACCAGCGAGTTGTCGCGCCGCGCGGAAGTTCGAATTTGAAAAAGGAGAAACGAAATGGTCGACACGACTACAAAGAGCAGCGGTTCCACGATGAGCAACGGAGCTCCCGCTGCAAGTGACCGGAATTCCCTGACAATTGGACCGAACGGCCCAATTCTGCTGCACGATGTCCATTTTCTCGAGCAGATGGCCCATTTCAACCGCGAGAAAGTGCCGGAGCGCCAGCCCCACGCAAAGGGCTCGGGAGCGTTCGGCATTTTCGAGACATCAGAAGATCTATCAGCCTACACTAAGGCCGCGGTGTTCCGGAAAGGTGCTGCCACCGACATGCTTGCGCGCTTTTCGACCGTCGCGGGCGAATCCGGCAGTCCGGATACATGGCGAGATGTTCGGGGTTTCTCGCTGCGATTCTATTCCGACGAGGGCAATTACGATCTCGTCGGCAACAATACCCCCGTGTTCTTCGTGCGTGATCCGATCAAGTTTCCCCACTTCATCCGGAGCCAGAAGCGCCTACCGGACTCGGGCCTGCGCGACAACCACATGCAGTGGGACTTCTGGACGAGCAATCCGGAAACAGCGCACCAAGTCACCTATCTGATGGGCCAGCGCGGATTGCCGCGCAGCTGGCGTTTCATGAATGGCTACGGCTCGCACACCTATATGTGGATTAACGCGGCCGGCGAGAAATTCTGGGTCAAGTACCATTTCCACACCGCCCAGGGCATGGCGTTTTTCGACAACGCCGAGGCCGCCGCCATGGCCGGAGCGGATTCCGACTTTCACCGACGGGATCTCTTCGAAGCGATCGCCCGCGGTGAACATCCGAAATGGAAGCTCTCCGTCCAGATCATGCCCTATGCGGACGCCCACGCTTACAGGTTCAATCCGTTCGACCTGACCAAGACCTGGTCGCACGCCGACTACCCGCTTATCCCGGTCGGGACCATGACGCTTAATCGCAACCCGGAGAACTTCTTCGCGCAGATCGAGCAGGCGGCGTTCTCACCCGGCAATACCGTCCCGGGCATCGGCCTATCGCCGGACAAGATGCTGCTTGGCCGTGCGTTTGCCTACGCTGACGCCCAGCGCAACCGGGTTGGCACGAACTTTCACCAATTGCCGGTCAATCGGCCCAAGGTTCCGGTCCAGTCCTATATGTTTGACGGGCAAATGGCTTTCGACCACAGCGGCAATGCTCCCGTATATGTGCCGAACTCAGGCGGCAGGCCATGGGCGGACGAGACCGGACCCGCGCTGGATGGCTGGGAAGCCGACGGCGCCATGGTGCGCAGCGCCTATACTCTCCACAAGGACGATGACGATTTCGGTCAAGCTGGCACCCTCGTTCGAGAAGTGTTCGACGAGGCTCAGCGTGGCGCACTGGTCGACCAGGTTGCCGGCAGTTTGCTCAGCGGCGTCCGCGAGCCGGTTCTCAGCCGAGCCCTTGCATACTGGAAGAGCATCGATCCCGGCGTCGGCCAGCGTATCGAGGACAAGGTCCAGGCAGGAGGAGATCGTTAAGGGGTAGACAGGACTGAGCGTTCGAAAAACCCACCTCATCCGATCGACGATGGGAGAGGTGGGTCTCAGTCCCCGACGATTGCCGGGTTGAACGGCTGCGGCCCGCTGCGAGAATTCTCACTGGCGGGTCGCCGATTCGACGGTAACGGGTCCCCAATCGGCCGCCGCTCACGAGGACTAGGACGAATCCACATTCAGCGCAGCCAGAGCATAATGGCGGCGACGTGGATGAAGGCCATGTAATAGATGGCGCGACGGTCGTAGCGCGTGGCGAAGCTTGAGCTTGTTGAAGCAGCGCTCGATGCGGTTGCGCTCCTTGTAGATGGTCTCGTCGTGGGGGATCGGAAGCTTGCGGGAGCGGGTTGAGGGGATCACGGCCTGAGCCTCCATCTCGGCGATGGTCTGACGCAAGTCGTTGTTGTCGTAGGCCTTATCGGCCAGAACGGCCTCGGCCTGAAAGCCCTTGAGCAGAGCTTTGGCGGTGAGGTTGTCATGCCGCTGGCCGGCGGTGAGCATGAAACGCAGCGGCCGGCCCAGCGTATCGCAGGCCATGTGGACCTTGGTGGTCAGTCCGCCTCTGGAACGCCCCAACGCCTGAGTTGGGGCCCCCCTTTTCCGCCCGCCGCCTGCTGATGGACGCGGACCAGGGTGGTATCGAGCATCAGGTATTTGTTGTCTCGGTCTTTGATCAGCTCGGCGAAGACCTTCTCCCAGACGCCGGCCTTGGCCCACCGGGTGAAGCGGGCATGGATGCTCTTCCACTTGCCGTAACGTTCCGGCAGGTGCTGCCAATAGGCTCCGGATCGCAGAACCCACAAAACCGCGTTCACGAACAGGCGGTTATCCGCGCCGGTCCGGCCAGGATCGGTTGCCTTGCCCGGCAGCATCGGCGCGATCCGCAACCACTGCGCCTCGCTGAGCTCGTATCGCTTCACGCCCATCAACCCGCTCCGAATCAGCAAACCCGGAACGGATTGATTCAGTACTCTTCACACCTGTGAATCCTGAATGTGGATTGGACCTAGTCTTGGGATGAAAACCCATCCCTGAACAAATCTTTCCTGATGATCGCGTGGACCGCCCAATTTCCGTCGACGACCTGCGAAATTCCGAAGTCGATCGCGACCGAGATCAACGAAATTGCCTCGTCTTCGGTCAACCCCCGCGTCACCATGAGGAAACGCCGAACTTTGCGAAACGCATCCTTCATGGCGAGATCGAGCGACGAGCGATCGTAAACCTTGCTTTGGGCTTTATCCCCGAACTCCGCGAGGTAGTTCGGGTGGCTGAATCCCATCAATACCCATTCATCTGGCGTTTCGATCAGCGGATAGTTTAGATCTGCGAAGGGTTGATGGTCGTACTCCCCCTTCTTGTGGACGATTAGCTGGAAGACGCCGGTGAGCGAACATTCGATGGCCGTGCCGCAAAGTTCGGAGTCGCCTTGGGAGGCGTGCGGATCGCCAATGGACAGCAAGGCACCCGGCACCACCACCGGCAGGAAGACCTTCGCCCCCTTACCGATTCGCCAATTATCCAGGTTTCCGCCGAAATAGGCGGGCGGGATGGAATCAACCAGGCCCTCCTCGCGCGGCGCCACGCCGATGACCCCGAAATGCGGCCGGACCGGAATCTCGACACCGTCCAGCACTCCGAACTTTTTCTCGACGGTAGAGGGATCGACGGGCACTCCGGGATAGTCGATCGTGGTGTGAACCACCCCGAACGGATCGCGCTGGGGACGCCAAAGATAGCTGTAGACCGCGTGCGCGCATGATTTTGACCGTCCGAGGTCGAACTCGTAGATCGTGACGACCTCGCGTGGCTTAGGCTCGGTAACGAGTTCCTTGTAGTGCAGACCCCACCACGCCGCGGCGTTGCTGCCGAAACACCGCCCCAGATAGGCCGGATTGAGACTGGGACGTGGGAGCACATCGAGAATGCGGACCTCCAATACATCGCCAGGTTGCGCGTCGCGGACGCCGATCGGGCCTGTCATGATGTGCACGCCGAAGCCCTCGCCGGCGCCCCGTCCGTAGACCGACGCATCCATCGGGCCCGAGCCGCGTCGGTCGACCGCCTTCTCGGTCGGCGTCCAATGGAAGACGCTCTCCGCACCCGGATCAAATCGGACCATGCGCTCGCTATCGTCATTGGCGTGCTGGGTCAGCACCTCGACCGTCACCACGTCACCGGAATCGACCATCAGCGTCGGCGCCAGATTCCGGCTGAAGTAGCCCCAATGGACGGTCTTGCTGTTTGCCGCGAGATAGTGGGTGCGCGGCTGATCGGCCGTCCCATCGGGGTCGTCGACGTCGAGAAGCCTGTCCTCCGTCCCTGCGAGGACGCCGCGATCGCTTCTCAGACCTGCATCTAGGGCCTGTTTCGGCCAGCCGCGCTGAATGTCCTCGTAGGAAGCCCTGCTGCTGGCGTCAGACTGGTCCTGGCGATAATTCTTGGGAGAGGTTGCGAACCGATCGCGAAAGACCTTGCTGAAATGCGCGGCGTCGTTGAAGCCCCAGCGAAAGCAGATCTCCGAGATAGAGAGATGATCGTTCAAGGGATCACTGAGATCGGTGCGGCACCGCTCCAGGCGCTTGTTCCGGAGATAGGTTGTGAAGTTCTCGCCGGCGGCCCCCAGGAGCTTCTGCACATAGCGAGTCGACAGTCCGAGTTCGCGTGCGACGTCAATATGCGACAAGTCCGGGTCGGATAACCGGTTGTCGATAACGCGGAAAATCCTTTGCAGTATGGCCGCCTGCGACGTCGTACTGTCCGGCATCCGCTGCTCGCCATCGTCCGCCCTCAGAACGTTGCTCGACAGGAATTCGAGTAACGTGGCATCCAACGGCCGCAGGTCGTTAGGCCGCAGTTCCTCAATGGTCTCCGCTGCAGCGGTAAGTAGACCCGACAGAAGGCGACCGGCGCCCGTCTCTCCGCGAACACAGATGACGCGGTCGGAATGTGCGAGCCACGCCCGCGATTGGGTTATCTGCCGCGACATGTCCACGAAGAGCAGCCGGAACTGCGTGCTGTACTCGACCGTGAGCTCTTTCCCTTCAGGAATGACGATGAGATCGCCGCCGCGGAGTTCGCGCCTCAGAGCACCGTCGGAGAAGGTGGCCTTTCCGTCGAGATGCAGCAGGATCCGGATCGATCCGACCGGCCGATTGGCTCTTATATGCAGACACTGAGCGCTGGTTGAGACCCGCGCCATGGTCGTCCCGCCAGGCGTCGAGACGGTGCGAACGGAGCCGTAAAAATCAGCGGCGACGTCAGCGCGCGGTGCGAACATCCCGAGTTGATCCAGAACCTCGGCCCACCGGCCCGCTCGCTGCTGCTCCGGGTAGTCCTCGGACGAGAACGCCCAGGGTTTAGTATTCGCAGTCCCCTGCATGTCTGTCGTCCCTACGATATCGGCTCCTGTCGGCGATGGGTGGCGACAGTCGGTGCTCCGGCGCATGGCTCGAGGCAAGGTTTGGATCGGTATGAGTTGACCATTTCGCCTGCCGAGACCAATGCACGGCCGCCGCCATATGACAGCCGGGCTGCAGCAGCCGGCCCCGTCGGAGGCGGAATGGGCCTATAGTATGCCGGTGAACCGTCACGAGGCTCAAGAAAAAAGCAGGCGCAAATCTGCGCCTGCCAGTTGCCCTTGGGCGGGGAAACGAAAATCACGAGCGCTTCAGGTCCCTCCTCATGGCCATGTGCGCCCCCTTCACGCCGTCGACGACCTGCGTGACGCGAAGATCGCCGGCGATGCTGCAGAGCGAGTAGGCTTCCTCGCGCGAAAGCCCCCATTCGCTGGCCAGCAGGCCGATCATCTCCAGCACGGCTTCCCGGACCGCCTCGTCGAGGTCCTCGCTGAAGCCATGGCAGATCCACAGATCGGGCGTCTCCAGAATGGGGTTTTTGCTGCGGGCGCTCTTGTGGAGCACGAGCTGGATCGTGGCATTAACATGCGCCTCGATCGCCGTGCCGTTCACCTCGCCGTCGCCTTCCGCGAAATGCGTGTCGCCGGCCCAGAACAGTGCGCCCGCCTTGTGCACGGGATAGAACATGCTCGTGCCTGCGACGAACTCGCGATTGTCGACATTGCCGCCATGAACGCCGGGCGGCACCGTGCTGATAGGGCCGTCGGCGGGAGGGCAAACACCGGCGGTGCCGAAATGGAACCGCAGCGGCACCACGATGCCCTCGAGCGCCGGCTTGCGCTGGGAGTGAGGCACCGCGGTATATCGACCGGGCACGCCGCGACCAGTCGGGCTATCGTAAGGGAACTGGAACAGTGCCCGGGCGGTGCCCGCCTTCACGTCGGCCTCATAGATGACGACGTGCTCCTTGCTGCCGAACTCCTTGTCCAGCAGGCCCCATCGACCCTGGAAATTGACGCCGTAGTTGAGACGCGGCTCCATGCTGAGAACGCGGCATTCGAGCGTGTCACCAGGCTCGGCGCCTTCCACATAGATCGGGCCGGTGAGAATGTGGACACCAGGCGTACGCTTGTCTTCCGGGATGCCGTCATAGATTTCGCGGATGGCGTCGTCCATCAATAGGTCGGGTGCGTCGCCGGCGTGATGGCACAGGCACTCGATGCGGACGATGTCACCGGAGGATATGGTGCAGACGGGCGCGACAGCGCCGTTGAATGCACCCCACTGGACCGTCTCCAGCGATGCGCGCACCTCATGGTACCTGACCGACGGCGTGGTCGCGACGCGATTATGGACATTCATTCTTCTGGCCTCCCTAGAAAACAAGTGAGAGCTGGCCGCGAGCAGCGGCGGCAGCGGCATCTGTAAATTCGGTGCTGATCGGTCGACTCAGCTGATCGCGACGTGCGCCGGGTGGAGCAGATGGTCGAGCCGGGGACGCAGCATCCCCGCCAACAGTCCCAGCGACACCCAGAAGATGAGGCTCGCGGTTACCGCGGCGACGACGAACTCATGATGAAGGTCTTCCGGAATTGGGCTGGCATAGCTGTCGGGCTGCGGAGCGCCGATCAACTGCGGAAGGACAATCAGTGCGAGCCCAACGCCAGCGAACCAGGGCGTGCGCCCATACACCATCAGCGCCAGTCCCGCCGCCGTCGCCGCGGCCGTGCCCACCCACCAGATTTGCCGGTCCAGCAGATCCGCCGCCGGCATGGCGGGCAGTTCCGGCGGCAGGCCCAGGCCCGGCGCTAGTGTGAAAACGGCGAAGCCGGCAAGGCCCCAGTACAATCCGGCCCGCCAGCCGGAGAGTCCGCCGGTGAGTTCGCTCGCGGTCACCATCAACAGTGCGAAGCCGAACCCCGTTAGCATCATCGCGACAACGGTGAACGCATTGCGTTCGAAGCCGTCGGTCGGGCTCCATTCCTCTCCGTCATGGATATGAACGCCGGCTTCGGCATGCTCATGGACGGCGGCGCTCGCATCGTCGCCGCCTTCGTAGATCTCTGCCTTCAGCACCAAAGGAACGACGCTGAAAAGATGGATCGCCGCACCGGTCAGCCCGGCACCGATGCCGGACAGCACCGCCACGAAGAGGATTGTTCGGAAGAGCGCCATTTCACCCTCCCTCAGTGACAGGGAAAGGCGGTTGCGTGGCGCACGTCATGGGTGGCGTTGTGCACCGCGCTGATGTGAGAGAAGCCGACCGTGCCGATGACCACGACGCCGAGCATAGCTGCGAGCGAAATCTGGATGGCCTTGCTGGCAAGGGTCGCGGTCGAGGAAGAAGCGGCTGTCGCCGGAATGCCGTTGATGTTCATTGTCCGGTGTCCTGTTCTGCGGCGCGCGGGCGCCGTCCTGGAGGCAAGTGGGAATCGGTCAGGCTGGCTTGCCGAGTGCGACCGTCATCTTGGCGGTAGCAAGACCAAGCAGGGCGCCGATCACCATCGAGATCGGCAGCACGATCAGTGCGTTCTCGACGGATACCGAGAGCAGCACCTCCCGCGACATGCGGCCCGGCGTCTGGACCATGTAGGCAAAGGTCGCCGCTGCGCCGTAGAAGCACGCCGGCACGACCACGACCGTCAGGTTCCACCCCTTGGCCATCTGATGCCCGACGAACACCATGGCGAAGGTGACAAGTCCGACCACGATGCCGGCCCAGGCAGATCCTGGGATCCAGGCCGGGCCGGCGGTGATCAGCAAGCCCGCAGCCCACGCGCAGATGATGCCCCAGACATTGCCGATGATCGTCGTGGCGAGCGATTTCGTCGTGCCGCCGGTGTGGAAAAAGCAGCCCCAGGCGATGACCGCAGCCCAGACGAGAAGATTCCCGTTCGAGAGGAAAGCCCAGACGGCGAGTCCTCCGAGGAACGCATTACTGAATGAAGATGACAACACCATTCGCATCGTAGACCCCTCTTTGTTATTTGTGACGTCGAATAGTAGAAGAGCGTCAATAGACCTCCTGGCGAGCTCCGGTCGCGAATTCGTCCATCCGCAACTTCATCTCGGCTTCATCGAGAAGGTTCTTGCCGATCAGCAGTCTCCAGAACGCCTTCATCCACTGCTGATAGTATTCCGCGGACTCGGGCGGCGCGCCGGCGCAGGAACCGTTGGCGACCTCCTCGATGAGCAGGACCTTGAACTCGTCCCAGGGAAACACGCCGGCCTTGTGCAGGCTGACAACCATGCCGAAGGCGCGGCTCTGCCACGGCGCGTCGAAGACCGGCTCGCCATTCTTGCGGGGATAGGCCACATGGCCTGTCAGTTCGGGAATCGCAGCGGGCTGCATGATGGGAGGGGTCATCGACGTGCCTCCCATTCGGCCCGCGTGAGCGCCGTGCCCGTTCCGATCATGGCGTCGCGCGTCACGAATTCGGCGAGCTGCTCTTCGCTCAGATCGTCAGTATCGGCCGGGCGCTCGGGAACGACGAGGTAACGCTGCTCGGCGCTGGTATCCCAGACATGGATCTGGACGTCGTCGGGCACCTCATAGCCGAATTCGCTGATGACCGCCCTCGGCTCGATGACGACGCGGGAGCGGTATGGCGCCGCTTTGAACCAGACCGGCGGTATTCCGAGCAACGTCCAGGGATAGCAAGAGCACAGCGTGCACACCCACACGTGATGGTCACTCGGCGTGTTGAAGAGTGCCTTGACGTGCTCGGTCTGTAGACCGCGATAGCCCAGCTCGGCGATAGCCGAGGTGCCGTCTTCCTCCAGGCGCTTGCGATAGGCCGGATCGACCCAGGCCTTTGCCACGACGCGTGCGCCGTGCATGGGACCAAGATCATTCTCGAAGGCGGCGACCAGCGAGTCGATCGCGTCGTGGGTGGTGATGCCCTTCTCGACCAGCAGGGACTCCAGGGCGCGCACCCGCGCCTCGATCTCCGAGGGTGCCACCCAGGTGTGGTAGTGCTCCCCTTGTCCGTCGTGGTCGTGATCGTGGTCGTGATCGTGATGATGCTTGCCGTTATGTTCGCCTGACATATCCGTTCCCCAATTTTTCTGTATTGATCAGACGCGCTCTATGTAATTCTCGAAGAGATCAACATAGACCGCATCGTTGACGTTGCCGTCTTGCGCGCCCCAAAGCTCGCGACTGTCGAATCTGACGGCGTAGAGGTGCTCGGGGATCTCGCCGCGACCGTCGGCGAGCGGCTCGTGGTGGCAGTGGGCACCGTGATAGACGGCGACGGTACCGAGCTTGCCCTTGGTGAAGCCCGGCAGGCGGGTATGGCTGCGCGGGTTGATATTCTTTGCGCGAACCCGGTCGCCGATCTTGAAGGCTGGGGGGCGGTCGATCGGACGGTCGTGCGGCGTCCCGTTGTAGATGATCCGCTTCACCGTCACGGCGTAATCGCTCGGGTTCGCCGGCTCCTGCGGATGCTGAGGCATGGCTGCGGCGGCCTGCTCGGCAATCCGCTTCTCGAGCTCAGCGGTTGTGATAACGCCCTTGTCGCTGAGAAGCTTTTCGTAGGCGAACAGCCACTTCTCATAATAACTCATGTCGAGATACAGGTTAGGCGGCATATTCTCGATCGTCGTCCGCTGCTCTGGCGTTGTATTGACGCCGCTCACCTGGCACGTGACCGCGATGCCGTGCATCCGTCCTTCCCAGGGTGCATGGAAAGGCGGCTCGTTGGGCTCGGCGAGCACGGCGCCAAAGCCATGCTTTCCACCGGTGTCATGAAGACCGTTCATAAATTCCCCCGAAAGCGAGACTGACCGTTGAAGGACATCGACGATCCGTGTCCAAGGCGTGTAGCCACAGTCTTGGCTCAACGAATTCGCTAGGCGGAAGCATACGTTCGATCACGCCAATGGCACTTGTGTAGCCGCGCACAAATTCCGGTGCCGACGTGTCGAATTATGCTGCGGTTGCGCTATCCGAACGCAATTGCACAACGTTTGTGCTGCAACTGCAAACTAACTAAACACACACCAACAAAAATCTATGTTCCTCGCTTCACGCCGATGACGCAGAGGCGTTCGGCCGGACGCTTCATGGATCCTCGGGCAACCCCGCCGCTGCAACCGGCACGTCATAAGCGGCGACATCGATTGGCGGACTCCGCGTCAGACCAGAGGCCGGCCTGCTTGGCGAGCTCCTCGGCGACAAAGGGGTGCCGCAGTGCCACCGCCCAGCGATCCTCGAATGACATGGTTCGCGTCCTCTATGAGAACCGGCGGAGACAGTCCCTTTTTGAGCCGCGAAGTGTATGCGCCAATCCCTCTTGCATCACGCCTACAGCAGACATACAATTATCGCTAATGTATGCACATTGAAGCATACACTTGCTGCCAATCGGACACGGCCGTACGGGCCGCCCGCAGCGCCGGGAGGATTCAATGGGACTGATCACTGAGATTGACTACGGGACACCCGCGCCGAAGACCGACAAAATGGTGACGCTGACCATCGACGGCATCGACATCACGGTCGCGGAAGGCACCTCCATCATGCGCGCGGCGATGGAGATGGGAACGCAGATCCCCAAGCTTTGCGCCACCGACTCACTAGAGGCCTTTGGCTCCTGCCGCCTCTGCCTGATCGAGATCGAGGGCCGCAACGGCACCCCGGCCTCCTGCACCACGCCGGTGGCGCCGGGCATCAAGGTGCACACCCAGACCGACCGCCTGAAGCAGCTCCGCAGGGGGGTGATGGAGCTCTACATCTCCGATCACCCGTTAGACTGCCTGACCTGCGCCGCCAATGGCGACTGCGAGCTGCAGGACATGGCCGGCGCAGTCGGCCTGCGCGAGGTGCGCTACGGGATGGAAGGAAAGAATCACTTCGCCCCAGCCTCCGAGCTGGCGATGCCGAAGGACGAGTCAAACCCCTATTTTACCTATGACCCGGCCAAATGCATCGTCTGCAATCGCTGCGTTCGCGCCTGCGAGGAAGTGCAGGGCACCTTCGCGCTGACCATTTCCGGCCGCGGCTTCGACTCACGCGTGTCGCCCGGCCAGTCGGAACCCTTCCTCACCTCCGAGTGCGTGTCCTGTGGCGCTTGCGTTCAGGCCTGCCCGACCGCCACGCTCTCTGAAAAGTCGTTGATCAGCATTGGTCAGCCTGAGCATTCGGTCGTCACGACCTGCGCCTACTGCGGCGTTGGCTGCGGCTTCAAGGCGGAAATGCGTGGCGAGGAAGTGGTCCGCATGATGCCGTGGAAGGACGGCAAGGCCAACGAAGGCCATTCGTGTGTGAAGGGACGCTTCGCCTATGGCTATGCGACCCACAAAGACCGCATCATCAAGCCCATGATCCGGGAGAAGATCACGGACCCGTGGCGCGAAGTGTCGTGGGAGGAAGCGCTCGAGCGCGCAGCCTCGGAGTTTAAGCGCATCCAGGCGACATACGGCGTTGACGCGGTCGGTGGTGTGACCTCCTCGCGCTGCACCAATGAGGAAACCTTCCTCGTCCAGAAACTCATTCGGGCCGCGTTCGGCAACAACAACGTCGACACCTGCGCGCGCGTCTGTCACTCGCCCACGGGCTACGGCCTCGGCGTTACGCTCGGGACTTCGGCGGGAACGCAGGAATTCAATTCGATCTCCGACTGCGACGTCGTCGTGGTCATCGGTGCGAACCCCACCGATGCTCATCCGGTTTTCGGCTCGCGCATGAAGAAGCGGCTGCGCGAGGGCGCGAAGCTGATCGTCGTCGATCCACGCCGCATCGACCTTGTGAAGTCGCCCCATATCCGGGCCGACTACCATCTCCAGCTGAAGCCCGGCACCAACGTCGCCGTCATCAATGCACTGGCGCATGTGGTGGTGACCGAGGGCCTCATCAATGAGCGCTACGTCTTCGAGAATTGCGCGCTCGACGAATTCGAGAGCTGGGCGCGTTTTATCGCCCATGAACGTCATTCCCCCGAAGCGGTCGAGCAACTGACCGGCGTACCGGCCGAGGCCATCCGCGGGGCCGCCCGCCTGTACGCCAAGGGGGGTAATGCCGCGATCTTTTACGGTCTGGGAGTCACTGAGCACAGCCAGGGCTCGACCATGGTCATGGGAATGGCCAATCTCGCCATGGCGACCGGCAATCTCGGCCGCCGCGGCGTCGGCCTCAATCCGCTGCGCGGCCAGAACAACGTTCAGGGCTCGTGTGACATGGGCTCCTTCCCGCACGAGCTGCCTGGCTACCGTCACATATCCGACGATCCGACGCGCCTGGTGTTCGAGGACATGTGGGGTGCCAGGCTCAACCCTGAGCCGGGACTGCGGATCGGCAACATGCTCGATGAAGCGGTCGGCGGCCGGTTCAAGGGTATGTATATCCAGGGCGAGGATATCGTTCAGTCCGATCCAGATGCGCAGCACGTCGAAGCGGGCCTGCGTGCGATGGAGTGCGTGGTCATTCAGGACATCTTCCTGAACGAGACGGCGAAATACGCGCATGTCTTCCTGCCGGGCTCCTCCTTCCTCGAGAAGGACGGCACGTTCACCAATGCGGAGCGCCGCATCAGCCGGGTTCGCAGGGTCATGACGCCTCTCGCCGGCTACGCCGACTGGGAGGTGACATGCCTGCTCGCTCAGGCCCTGGGCTACAACATGCACTATGGACACCCCAGCGAGATCATGGACGAGGTGGCCCGTCTCACCCCAACCTTCGAGGGTGTCTCCTATGACAAGCTTGCCCGGCTTGGCTCGATCCAGTGGCCCTGCAACGATGCCGCGCCCGAGGGAACTCCGACCATGCATGTGGGCGGCATTGTCCGTGGCAGGGGCAAGTTCATGCTGACCGAATTCGCGGCAACCGATGAACGGACCACTGCACGCTACCCGCTCGTCCTGACGACGGGACGGATCCTCTCGCAGTACAATGTCGGCGCCCAAACCCGCCGCACGGACAACAACGCCTGGCATCCGACCGACGTGCTGGAAATCCATCCGTTCGACGCAGAGAACCGCGGCCTGCGCGATGGCGAACTCGTGGCGGTGAAGAGCCGGGTCGGCGAAGTCTCGCTGCCCGCCAAGATCACCGAACGCATGCAGCCGGGCGTCGTCTATACAACCTTCCACCACCCGGTTACTGGGGCGAACGTCATTACGACGGACTTCTCTGATTGGGCGACCAATTGTCCTGAGTACAAGGTCACCGCGGTCGAGGTCCGGCGCAGCAATGGTCCGACTCGGTGGCAGGAGAAGTTCGCGGAGGAGGAAGTTTCTCTCACGCGGATTCGAGAAAGCGAGCCGGCGTGATGGCACAACACGAGGAGAAACTTGTGCGGATGGCGAACCAGATTGCGGACTTCTTCGCGCCGTACCCTCATGCTCATCAGGTGGAGGAGGTGCGCACTCATCTCCGCCGCTTCTGGTCGCCTGTAATGAAGCGAGATCTCACCACCTACATCGGGAAGGGTGGAGCGGGATTGCGCAGCGTTGTCATCGAGGCCGCCACCGAGAGCGAAGTGCGCTGAAGGTGATAGATGATCGGGCGTCCCAGCCCGGCCTCATCCCGCACCAATGTTGGTGAGATAATCGTCATGCCTGCTTAGGCGTGACGGTTCAAAACGCGTGCACCGTCAAATTGACGGTGCACGCTGCCGCGGGCCGCCTCCATCGCTTTGCGAGCAAGACGCAGGCAGCTCGTACCCAACACGCATGCGCGCACATGCATCTGGCCAAGTCTCAGCGCCCCTGAAGGTTGGCGAACATGGCCGCGCCCAGGTGACCAGGACGGGTCTACGTCTGGCACCAGAATCGAATGGGATTTCGTGCAGACCTTTCGGCGTGCCGGCACCTGGCAACCGCTTGTACTGGAACTGGTGTCAGCCTGCGAGCCGTTCGGGCTCCACCTTCAGATGCACGGCCTCGCGCCGGTTGAGCTCGCGCAGCACGGCCGACAGGTTTCCAAGGCGCGGGTTGCCTCGCGGTCCGAACATGCGCATCAGGTTCTTCGGGTCGATCGAGACGGCCTCGCCGAGCTGATCGAAGCCGACCGTGGCGTTGATGTAGTCGCGGATCAGCGCCTTCCCGGTGTCGGCCTCGCCGGCGGCGAAAGCCTCCACCGCCTCGCCGAGCAACGCCGCCCGAAACTCCGGATCGCGTGCGGCTCGGGCTTTCACCGTCTCCTTGAAACTGCGCGACAAGGTCATCACCCTCACTCCTTTGCCTTCTTGCGGCGCTTGTAGTCGGCCCAGCGATCGAGAGCCTGGGCAATATCGCCCTGCTGCCGGGTCTTGGTTCCGCCGCCGAGCAGGATGATCAGCTTCGTCCCATCGAACGCGAGATAGATCCGGATCCCCGGGCCCCAGTCGATTCGCCACTCGGAAACGCCCTGCCCGACCGATTTCAGACTGGAGCGTGCGCCAGTGCTGAGCCGAACCACCGCCGTCGTCACCTTGGCGGCGTGCGGTGCCGGAAGCTCGTCGAACCATGCCTCGAACGGGCGGCCGCCGCTCTCGTCCTCATAGACTTCGACTTCCACGCTCATATGGTATCGTATATGACACTTATGGGCCACGCGCAAGGAGCAGCTACTTGGCGCCGCCTATCCCAGATAGGTCGATGCGAATGCCGGCCTTGTTGGGGTCCGCCGGGGCGGCCGCGGTCGGATCGGGATTCGGATTGCCTTCCGCTGGCTTGTCGTCGGCCTTTGGTGCGGCAAGCTTAACCTCGCCAGGATCCGACTCACCGAAAACGTACTTCCCCTCGAAGTATCCGCTCTTCCATGCGTCGATCGCATCGTCGAAAGCTTCGTCGGTTGGCGTGCCGTACCATTTGGTGACGATACGATATACCTTGGCGAATAGCGCCGTGCCCATGCTGATGTTAGCACAGGCCTCGAACAAACCCGGCTTGAGCTCGGCGACGTCAGTTACACCGAGCCCGGCGGGATACTGGGTGATACCGGCACGCACGGCCGCCTTGCCGACATATTGGCGCGCGAGTGCCATGGCCTCTTCGGGCGTCTTGGCCGGCGCAACCAGGACGACGCGATCGCCGGAGCGAACCGTCATCGAGAGCGGGTCGCTCGAACCGGCAGCGGCGATGAAACGCTCGACGATTGCCGGCTTGAGGCTTGGGTCCGCACATTTTTGTATCAGGGCCGCATCGATCATTCTCGCCTCCGCGTCATATGTTGAAAGCCGTCACGAGAGGCAGGCCGAACAGGCGTGCCCACGCTTGGCTGCTCGAGCGCTGAATCGCGATGATGTTGGTGCCGGCGGTCCACCAGCCGTTGCCGGCGGTGATGATCGCTTTGGGCCCATGCAGCATGGACTGGACGAAGGGCCAGACGATTAGCTGCTCGTAGCAGATCAGCGCTGCGACAGGCCGGCCCTCAACCTCCACCACTGGATTGTTGAAGAACCCAGCGTGTGCGCCCGCGCCCTCGCCCATCCAGCTTCGCCAGGGCTGCCACATCGATACCGGCACCGGCATGCGTTCCCGATAAAGCACACCAGCGGCGGTATCGCTGACCTTGACGAGCACGTTCTCGTAGCCGTCCGGACGGACGACAGCGGCGCCGGCGATCATTGTGATGCCGCGCTGCCCGACGGCTTCGACCCAAAAGCGCTCGAGCGTCGGCGTCCAAAGGCCGAGCGCGCTCTCAGGCAGGAGAATGACCCGCGCGCCGGACGCCGCCGCCTTCTCGACCTTCGACATGAGCACGCGTTGCGCGTCGAGCTCGGGCGCGCGACCAAGGCGCGCGCCGGCGGCCATATCGACGGCCACCCATCCCGGCGGCACTGGGGGCGCCGTCCAGTTCGCGGCGGACCAAATCCAGCAGCTGGCCAGGGCGAGCGCGGTGACTGACCACCAACGCGACGTCATCGCCAGCAGGCTGAGCGCTGCCAGGGCGAGGCCCACCCATCCCAAGGCGGGAAACAAGACGCCAGCGCCTGTGATGGGATGCGCCCAGCCGACGACCCCGAATGGCGGAACGCTCATCAGCAGTGCGGCAACGCCAAATCCGCCCGCCTTCCTCCATCCCGATCGCGGTGACCAAAGCATCCCATGGACGCAGACGAAGACGAGGGACGCGGCCATCCAGAGCCCCAGTCCCCACACCAGGCCGGCGCCATAGAAATTGGCAACGCCTTGCGGAAGCCCGCGCGACGCCGCCAGAAAATACGCCGCCGAGACCGCGGCGGCCGTCAGGCGGGAGCGAGCCGAGGCCCAGAGCGCCGGAAACGCAAATGCCAGCGGCAAAGCGAGCACATGCCCACTCCAGGCGATGCCGCCGACCAGCGCGGAGGCGGCCGTCCAGAGCGGCAGTCTCAGCGCGTCAGCGATCGAGGGTGAAGACCGGGCGAGCCAGGCCGAGAAGCCCTGTCGCGGGGATCGGCCCGAAGTATCGGGAGTCATAGGAACCTGCAAAGTCGGAGTGGAGATAGAGCGTGCCGGCCGGCACGGTTCCGCCGGCATAGGGGAGGAGCGCCCTGCCCTGCGCGTCGACGGCGTGGATCTCGGAATGGCCAAGCGGACGGCCGTCAACGCGGACCGACGAGCCGACATTAATGTGCTGTCCCGCGACCGCCGCCACCGTCTTGATGAGCGGGCTCAGCCAGCCCGGGCAGACGCCGCGGCGGACATAGCCGCGCTCGAAGGCGATCGCGAAGTCCGGCGTGCTCGGCGGGCAGATGAAGACGCGATCGCCAACTACAACCGGGCGCTCCATGGGATCGATGCGCCACAGGCCGAGGGGGTAGCTTGGCGTCTCATTGAGGCGATAGCCGCCCAACCAGCCGGCGACAGCGGCGCCCGCGATGACGAGCGCTGCGAGCAGGATGAATGCGAGCGGACGGCAGGCGATCGTCATTTCAGGACCTGGCCCTGGCGCTGGGAGAGACGCTGGGCTTCAGCCTGCCGGAGCGCCTGCGTCGTGCGCTCCTGGGCGGCGATCTGCTGGGCGGCGCGCATCGCCGGCCACGCTGTTGCCAGTTGCTCCCTCTGAGCCGGCTTCATGCCGGCGGCGAGCTTCTCGAAGGCAGCTCCCTGTGGCGCCATGGCGGCGTTGGACAGGAACGCTCTTTCGCCGAAACGTTCGGCGAGCGTACGGTTGAAGGCGTCGAGCTCGGCCTTGACCATCTTGTCCGCCAACGCGAAGCCGAGCGCCCCTGGAAGGTCATTGCGGTCGATGGCGTCGCGCACGCGCTCGAGCACGCGATGCGCTGCCGGCGACAGCGCCGGAATATCGATGGCGACGCGATGACGGATCGCCCGCTCCTCGGCCTCATGCTTGTGCTCGGCCTCCGCCCGCACGCGCAGATAGCGCTCGATGTCCTTCTTCAAGGCCAGGGCATTGACCTCGGCACGCTGGCGTTCCCGCTTGTCGGTCTTGCCGGCGAGAAGACCGGTCCTGCCGCGCAGGGCGCCGAAGGATTCCGGCTTCGCCGCAAGGTGCTCAAGCGTCGAGGCTGCCGCCGTCGGGTCTTTCAGCATGACGTCCATGCGGGTTGCCCGAAACGCGGTCTCGGGATCGGCAAAGACCAGCCTGAAGCGGGTGGAGACCTCCTCCCACTGCTTCTTCACGGCGGGGTCGGCGAGGATCTTGTCCTCGACGGCCTCGGTGATGGATTTCGGGAATGCGGTGACGCCGGCGACCATCGGTACGGCCTCCTTCTTCGTGGCGGTGACGGTTGATTTGCGCGGTTCGACCAGGCCGAGCTTCTCGCCGACGACGCGAAGCCGTTGCGCCAGATCGGCTACCCGGTCCTTCTGGCGGACGGTCCAGCGGACGCGATCGCGAACGAGGATCCGGGCGACCTGGACGATGTGCAGGCCGCGGTTCGAGGCGAAGCGTAGGGCGTCCCGGTAGAAGCGGCCGCCCGCATAGTCGAGCGTCGTCTCCTTGGCGTTCAGCTTCGACAGGATCGGGATCAGGCCGCCGGCCTTGCCGAACGAACGGCGGCCGTAATAGAGCGCCACATCCTCGCGGTGCCGGGTCATCGCCACATAGGTCAGGTGCCGGTCGAGGGACAGCGTCGCCAGCACTTTCACGCGGTCGACCGTAGCGCCCTGCGACTTGTGGATCGTGGTGGCATAGCCGTGGTCGACATTGCGGTAGAAGCGCTGATCGACCTCGACTCTGTGACGATGCTCGCCCTCGCCGATCTCGGCGACGAAGCGCCTCGGATCGGCTTCAACGACCCTGCCGATCATGCCGTTCTTGACGCCGAGCGACCCTTCGTTCCGGAGGAAGACGATCTGGTCACCGATGGCGAAGCGCCGCTGTCCGTCCTCGGTCTTGAAGGCATGTCCGACGTCGAGAATGCCGCGCTCGATCAGCTTGGCGCGCGCCAGGTCGTTCAGCGAACGGACGTCGCGACGCAGATGGGCGAGGATGAGCGTGGACTTCGACGGATCGTATTCCCGGTTCCAGTCCTCGATCAGGTTGGTGATCGCCTGCGCCTTGAGCTCGGAGCCGAGAATGCGGCCCTGTCCCTGATAGGCGGACAGCGCCTGAGCCACCCGGCCGCGGGCAAGATCGAGCGAGGCATCCCGCATCCACTGCTCGCGCTGGCGATAGATCGTCTCGAGCTCGGCATAGCCGGTGCGCTCGACGATGGCGCGGAACGCGGCACCGGCCTCGATCGGCTGCAGCTGGTCGGGATCGCCGACCAGGACGAGCTTGGCGCCCGCCCGCGAGGCGGCTTCGACGAATGTCGCCATCTGCCGCGAGGCGATCATGCCCGCTTCGTCGATCACCATGACCGTCTTCGCGTCGAGCGGGTCCCGGCCGTTCTGCCAGCGCAGTTCCCAGGACGAGAGCGTGTGCGAGACGATGCCCGCTTCCTTCTCGAGGCCTTCTGCAGCCTTGCCGGCGAGAGCCGCACCGACGACCCGATAACCGGCCGCTTCCCACACCTCGCGTGCGGCCCGCATCATCGTGGTCTTGCCGGCGCCAGCGCGGCCCACCACGGCCGCGATCCGCGCCGGCGCCGTCACATGCTCGATCGCCGCGCGCTGCTCCGCCGAAAGCTGCGCATGCCGCTGCAGCACCGCATCCGCCATCTTCTCCCGGACGGCGTAGCCATCGATCTTGGCGAGCCCCATCGCGCGATTGGCCATCCCGGCTTCCAGCCGGATCAGCTCACGCGTCGTGTGCCTGGCCGGCGCCCGAGCGCCGGTCACGAACTCGATGCCTTCGGCCTGCAGCCGCACGACGTCCGGGCTCTGAAGGACCCGGTTCAGCAAGTTCTGGAACGCGCCGGGATCATCGACATAGCGATGCAGAACCTTGGCGATGTCGCGCTCATCGAAGACACTCTTCTCGCGGGTGACGATGTCGAGCACGATCTCTGGACGGCGCTCGATCCGCCGAGCGTTCTCAGCGCGGTTCTCCTCGAAGGCCTCCAGCCGCTCGAGCCCGGGTGCCCAGCCTTCGCGTTTGGCCTTGCGCTCGATCGCCTTGGCCGCGACGCCGATATGCGTGGTCGGGACGAGGTCGATCCCGCGCTCGGCATAGGATCGGCCATCGACCCGAACGTCGAGGCCGGCGAGCGCCAGATGATGGTTCTGGAGATCAATCCAGCGCGCCCGTTGTGACAGGAACTCCTGCTTGTCGCCGGACCAGAGCGCGTAGCGGATCTTGCCAGCCTTAGTGCGCACCGGCTGCCCATCCTCGTCGTGAACGGCGACCTTCTTCCCGCCGAAGCCGTCCTCGGCCAGAGGCCGGAGTGTGGTCATCAGGTGGACATGCGGATTGCCGGGCTCGTCGTGGTAGACCCAGTCTGCCACCTGACCGTGCGCAAGAATCTCCTGGTCGACGAACTGCCGCATCAGGGCGATGTTCTGTTCGGGCGTGAGCTCGACCGGCAGCGCGATGATCGCCTCCCGGGCAAACTGGGCATCGGCGCGCTTCTCGAAGGCCTCGACCGTGTTCCAGAAGGCCTCCGCCGCGCCCGACGCCGAGCGGTCGGCGATCAGCGCGCGTGCCCAGGCCGGCGCGTCCGGCGGCAGCAGGAACTCGTCATGGATCAGGCCGCGCTTGTTCGAATAGTCGACGGTGCGTCCCTCCGCCTCGTGCTCCATGCGGGCACAGTGACGGTACGCAGCCGACAGAACTGCGCTGCGGCCATCGCCGCGGCCGATGATCTGGACGGTGAAATGCGTGATGGCCACGGCTGGAGCGATCCCGACTGTGAACGAACATGGCGTTCGTCGGGATCGGCCCCGCCCACCGGGGCGGGAAGCAGCACGTCGCGCCAGCGACGTATAACTGCGCCCTTGGACCATTCCTTCGGAACGGCGGGATGATCTCAAGCGGTGTCGGCTTTGCCGACCTGTAGAATTAACGGGGGTGCGCTTCGCGCCCTCCCCGCCGATGCTTGTCTGGCGCTTCGCTCAATCCAGACAAGGAGGTTCATCCGAGATGAAAAAACCATCGCGACAGATCAGGGAGGAGATCGCCAGGCTCCAGGACCAACTCAAGCAGGCCGAAACACGCGAGGCTGAACGCATCGGCCGCATTGCGCTGAAGGCCGGCATTGGTGAGATCGAGATCGAGGAAGGTGCGCTGCTGTCCGCCTTCGAGGACGTCGTCGGCAAGTTTCGCAAAGGCGGTAGCCGATCCGCGAAAGCCGCCGCGTCCGTCGCGGATGGCGCGTCTGCGGGCGCGGGTCAGGAGGGCTGAGCGCATGCGCCGCTCCGACACCTCCGAGGCACGAAAGAAGGACACGCGCGAGAAGATCGAACTCGGGGGCCTGATCGCCAAGGCCGGGCTTCGCTACGAGAAGCGTGCATTGTTGCTGGGGTTGCTGATCGACGCGGCTCACCGGCTGAGGGGCGACGAGACGGAACGCGAGCGCCTGACGGCGATCGGCGCGAAGGCGTTCGGCCATGAAAGCGAATAGGATCCTGCTCGCGATCGTGCCCATCGTGCTGATGGCGGGCCTATGCCTTGTCAGCACCGGCATTGAACTCTGGCTTTCCAGGTTCGGGGCGACGCCGAGCGCCCGCATGCTGCTCGGCCGGATCGGCATCGCGCTGCCCTATGCGATGGCGGCCGCAATCGGCATCATCTTTCTGTTCGCTTCGGCCGGAGCGACGGCTATCCGGTCGGCCGGTCGCGGTGTCGCGCTCGGAGGCGCGGTCGTCGTCGGAATCGCGGCCTGGCGCGAGATCGGACGGTTGCATGCCTTCGCCGACGCGGTGCCGGCAGGCGAGCGTCTTCTTTCCTACGCCGATCCACCGACCATCGCCGGCGCGACGATCGCGGTGCTCGCCAGCGCGTTCGCGCTGCGGGTCGCGGCGAAGGGCAACGCCGCCTTCGCCGTTGCCGCCCCGCGCCGCATTCGCGGAAAGCGCGCCATCCACGGACAGTCCGACTGGATGGCGATGAACGACGCCGGCCGGCTGTTTCCCGAAACGGGCGGCATCGTCGTCGGCGAGCGCTATCGTGTCGATCACGATGCTGTCGCCGAGCGGCCGTTCCGTGGCGATGATATGCCGACATGGGGCGCTGGCGGGAAGTCGCCGCTGCTGTGCTTCGACGCTTCGTTCGGGTCGTCACATGGCATCGTGTTCGCAGGTTCCGGCGGCTTCAAGACCACGTCGGTCACGGTACCGACAGCGCTCAAATGGGGCGGCGGGCTCGTCGTCCTCGACCCTTCCAACGAGGTCGCGCCGATGGTGAGAGCGCATCGGTGCGGCGCCGGTCGCGAGGTCTTCGTGCTCGACCCACGATCTGCAGCGACCGGCTTTAACGTACTCGACTGGATCGGCCTGCATGGCGCGACGAAGGAAGAGGACATTGCCGCCGTGGCCTCCTGGATCATCACCGATAATCCGCGCCAAGGCTCGGCGCGAGACGACTTCTTCCGCGCCTCGGCATTGCAGCTGCTCACCGCGCTCACCGCCGACGTCTGCCTGTCGGGCCACACGGAGAAGAAGGACCAGCATCTGCGGCAGGTCCGGGCCAACCTCTCCGAGCCGGAGCCGAAGCTGCGCGAGCGGCTGCAGGCGATCTACGACAATTCGGAATCGGAGTTCGTGAAGGAGAACGTCGCGCCGTTCATCGCCATGACGCCGGAGACATTCTCGGGCGTCTATGCCAATGCGGTGAAGGAGACGCACTGGCTCTCCTACCCCAACTATGCCGCGCTGGTGTCGGGGTCGAGCTTCACGACTGCGGAGCTTTCGGAAGGGCGAACCGACATCTTCATCAACCTCAATCTGAAGACGCTGGAGAACCATGCCGGTCTCGCACGTGTCATCATCGGCTCGCTGCTCAACGCCATCTACAATCGCGATGGCGAGGTGAAGGATAGGACGCTGTTCCTGCTCGACGAGGTGGCGCGGCTGGGCTACCTGCGCATATTGGAGACCGCGCGTGATGCAGGCCGCAAGTACGGCATCTCACTCGTCATGCTCTATCAGTCGATCGGCCAGATGCGTGAAGCCTATGGCGGGCGCGATGCAACCAGCAAATGGTTCGAGAGCGCGTCCTGGATCTCCTTCGCCGCGATCAACGATCCCGAAACCGCCGACTACATCTCGAAGCGCTGCGGCGATACCACGGTTGAAGTCGACCAGCTCAGCCGCTCGTCGCAGATGTCGGGATCGTCGCGCACGCGCTCAAAGCAGCTGGCGCGCCGGCCGCTGATCCTGCCGCATGAGGTCCTGCGCATGCGCACCGACGAGCAGATCGTCTTCACCGCGGGCAATGCGCCACTGCGCTGCGGACGCGCCATCTGGTTCCGGCGGAGCGAGATGAAGGCGTGCGTTGGCGAGAACCGCTTCCATCAGAGTGGGTCAACGGGCTAATCGTCGATCAAGTGGATCCAGCGGCACGGCAGCACCGCGAGAGGATCGTCACGCGAATGTGCGGAGACCGCCAGCGGGCTCCGTGAGCGAAGCGAGTAGAGCCGTCCGCTCGTGAAGCGGCTCGCCCAAAGCACCGTTGCCATTTCCCGCCGCCAACAGTCGCTTGAATGAACTGCGGAGACTGCTGACATGACGGACGCCAGAACGAGACGAGCCATCGCAACGCCGGCCGCAGGAAACGCAACGGATCGCTTTGTTGTCATCTCCGGATGCTCAGGCGGGGGCAAGTCCACCCTGATCGAGGAACTGAGACGACATCACTATGCGGTCGTCGAAGAGCCAGGTCGCCGGATTGTTTCGGAAGAACTGGCTGGGAACGGAAAGGCTCTGCCTTGGATAAACCTCCAAGCGTTTGCGCGTCGCGCCATAGCAACGACGCTGCGCGATCGGAGCGAGGCAAGCCTGGCCAGTGGATGGGTGTTCTTCGACCGCGGTCTTGTCGATGCCGCGGCTGCGCTCGAGCACGCTACTGGGGAGCCCGCGATCGAGGAATTTGGGACCGTCCATCGCTATCATGGGCGCGTATTCCTCGCCCCGCCATGGCCAGAAATCTATCGCAAGGATGACAAAAGGCGGCATGACTTCAGCGACGCGACCGCCGAATATGATCGCCTGCAGATTGCCTATTCGAGACTTGGCTACGAACTGGAAATCCTCCCCAAGATCGGGGTGGAGCAGCGCGCCCATCACATCATCCAATATCTGAGCAACGGCCCGTCGATTTGAAGACGCACAGCATCGACTCCGCAGCCGACAACATGCGAGCCGAAAAGCGCCTGGACCCGCCACGCAGTTCGAATGACGCATCAGCTGCATGAATCGGTCGACCCTGATCGATTCATCAAACTCGTTGGACGGCATTCCCGCAGGGAGCGAGACTCCGATCCATGAGCACGAGAGACCCAGTACCCATTCACCTTCGACGCATCGATGCCGCCCGCAATATGCGCCGCTTCTACGTGCTGTCCATTCAGCCGACTTTGTTCGGCGGCGCCTCGCTGATCCGCAATTGGGGTCGGATCGGCACCAACGGCCAGGCGATGATGCGGACCTTCGACGACAGCGTTGAGGCCGACCAAGCATTTGAACGGCTGGAGCGTAGCAAGCGCAAGCGCGGATACACGGCGCTATAGAGCAGGTCGTGGGCAGCTCGCCCGCAACTTGCGTGGAGCCGATCGAAAAAGGGGGCTCAGGCCCCCTCCTCGAACGCCACCGCCTCGTCGCGCTGGCGGATGAGCTCGGCGAGCTCGGCTTCGAGTGCCCGGCGCTCTTTCGCCGTGAACAGACATTCGCGCAGCTCAGCGCGCAATTCTTCGATTTGATCGATGAAGGTCATGACCGTATCTCCCTGTCGTTGACGACAAGGGTCGACGAGCGCGCGAGGTCCGCGGCAAGGCTCGCATAGCGGCCGGCGGTCGGAGGAACCGAAATGCACCAGCATTTTGGAGGGGCCGGCCGGCCTTGCGGCGGCCCGAGATGCCGTAGGGTGGGTCGTCAACAGCTAGCGAACCGCGATCCCCTTCAGGGATCGCGTCCGCTCGGGGGATCGAGGATCCCTCCCCGCCCGGACGAGGCCACAGGACCCCACGGGCTAAAATATCTCGCCGATGCAGGCGGCTGAACTAGGCCCATGTCCTATCCGGCCGAGCCGCGGTGACCTAGCGATGATAGGACTTCGGGCATGTTGGGTTGCTGATGGTCATGAGCGTCCCGTTCGTTCCGGCCATCGATCGCCAACGGGCAGAGGGCACCGCCTCGCGGCGGAGCCCTCTGCTGCACGGTTCAGTCCCGGTTCGGGCGCGACCAGATCAGCTGCAGGCCCTCCTCGCCGTCCACCTCGATCAGGGTGGCGTAGATCGGAGCGGGGAAGCTCGGGTCGTCCAGCTTGACCGAGAGGTAGTCGCGGCCTTCGTTGGAGACCTTCTGCCAGGCGGCCCCCAGCTCGACATTGCCGGAGAAGATGCGGAAGTGCGGTCCTTTGTCGGAGGGGTTGTCGACGCGGACCAGCTTGGCCTTGACGTTGAGGTTGAGGGTCTTGATGGCCCCGGTGAAGCCGTTGCCGTTGGAGGTGAAGGTGCCGATGGTAGCCATTGTCTCAATCCCGTGGTGTCTCGGATCGCGCCTATCGCGACCTCGATGGCAGTCGAGAGACCGGAGGCGATCGACCCGCACCCGCAGGGCAGGAACGCAGTGGAAGGCGACTGACGGTGGCTATTTTGTTTCGCGATGCAAAGCCGGTCCCGGGTCTCCCCGGGTTTGCCGGCGGCGGAAAAAAGCCAGCGACAGACGTTGCGGGAGACAGATCGAGAAGGAGCGAAGCGAAATCGACCTTCGGTCAGACAAGCCAGATCGAGGGCGCCGTTGGCAGCGCATCTACCGAAAACACCAGTGGACTGACGACCGACCCGCGCCATGGGTCCGCGCTTCCGGCCATGGTGAAGGCCACGAGCAGATAGACGAGCAAGCCGTCGAGGGATGTCCGCGTTCAAAGCCCTTGGGCACGGCGATGCCCGAGCTTCTCGGCTGGCCTCGATGTGACGCCGTTATGTCCCGCGGACCGCCTCCGCCAGCTGCCTCAGCACGCCCGAGTCCGCTGCATAACCGAACCCACCCACAAGTCGGGCGACCTGACAGGCAGGCGCGCCAGCGTGGATAACTACGTTTCTGCCGGAGCACTCTGATATTGTAGCCGGCAGGACGCTATTGTGACCGGGGGCATTCAAAACTCGCCGGCGCCGCTACGCCCGCCATGAGATGTGTTCGATCGTGTCCATGGCTGCCTGCCGTCTTTTGATCACCTCGATCGCGGCACCTTTGGAAAACCCATCCTGATATTCGAGGTAGGCCTCAACGCTGAGAGCCTCGATCTCACGAATCTCGCGCTTCAAAGCGCGTCAGATGGTGTAGCCGGAGGGTGGCATTCTGATCTCCGTTGCTTTTAGTGATCTTGTGAGCGCTGGGGATCCCGATCAGGCGACCGGAGGCATTTTCACGATCTGGTACTCGGCGACCTTGGCGAAACCCATGCGGCGATAAAGGTGCTGTCCTATCGGACTTGCCTGCAAGGTGGCGATCGACGCTCCACGCTCTCTTCCGAGCGTGGCGGCCGCGGATGTCAGTGCGGCACCGATGCCGCGCCGGCGATAGCCCTCAGCGGTCGCCACCAGATAGATGCCGGCGACGCCGTGCGCGAGCAGGAGTTCGCTGACGCCGACGATGCGCCCATCGATGCGTCCTGCGAAGCGAACAAGGGTGCCAGGTTGATCGGTTCGGGCATGCTCGGCCGCCGTCATGGCCGGAATGTCGGACGACGCGACGCCCATCGCCGGAGCATAGGCCTTCACCCATTCGGTGAGATCTTCGGCTGGCTCCAGATGTGCTATTTCAAGCTCTTCTGGGCCAGGCAGCCCTTGGACGGCATCGGTGCGCACCGCCATGACGGGCACCGCGCCGACAAGGTTGCCACCCTGCGTCTGCAGGAACGCGAGAGTCGCGGGATCGCTGTCCGGCCCGACCCACCAAAGCCAAGGGACCCTCGCCAGCCGCGTCCGGGCGTCCCGGACCTTCAGCGGCAGATCGCCCCCTTCCACCCACATGACGCCATTGAGCTGCGGATGCTGGACGCCGACGCTGTAAAGCATCATGCCGTCATCGACCCGTTGCGCGTAGCCATATGCATGCCAGTAGCTGCGGCAGTTCCGGAAAAGAGAGCGTGTTTCGTCAGCCGTGAGGCTGGGTTCAAGAGCGTCGTGCATTGTCATGACCATTTGAGATCGACTGTCCGATGGCGATAGCCGGAGGTGGCTCCGGCGATCGCATGCTGGCTTTTCGGGCATGTCAGCCTGTGGGTAGGTCGATGGCGCGGTTCTCCTCGGGGCTGGCGAGCCAGTGGCCGTGGCGGACAGCGCGTTCAACGAAAAGCTGAATGCGATCCGCCGGGGGCGGGCCGGGTTGCAGCAGCTCGATGGAGATCGCGCTGTCCCGGAGGAAGGCCGCCAGGGAGGGCGTCGTCACGATGAGAATGCGCGCCGGTCCGTCGGACGTGTTACGCCAGGCATGCGGCAGATTGCTGGAGACATCGAAAATGTCGCCGGAGCTGAGGTCGATCCAGGCGGAGCCGTTCCATGCTTCGAGCGCGCCGGAGAGGACAAGGAAGATTTCCCGGTCCTGATGGCTGTGGAGTGGCACGAACACTCCCGGATTTATCGTTCCTTCGATGATGCTGAAGGTGGTTTCCTCGGCTTCGTCCGGGACGATGAAGCGCAGAACCGGCCCCAGGATGTCGAGCGCGGGAAACGCTTCATGATCGAAGCGATCGAGCGCGGTATAGGTCGTAGGCATGATGGTTCTCCCAATCCAGGCTATTTCGGCTGCGAGGCTCAGCGCCCCGTCGCGCCTTTGGCCAGTGCCTTCACGCGCACGAGCTGAAACGGCGGCTTGCCGGAATCCTTGCCGCCATTGAGCGCGGCCGAGCGATCGAGCTGGTTGACGGTGGCGTAGACGAAGCCGTCCGGCCCGAAGCTGAATCCATCCGGCCAGGACTGTCCTTTTGGAAGCTCAGCAACAATCTTGTAGCCCGCCGGCGTCGTGACGCCGATGGCGTGATGTTCGATGTCGGTCACGTAAACGTTGCCGGCGCTGTCGACCGTGATGCCGTCGGAGAAGGGTTTTGGGCCGTAGGCCTCAATGTGCGCCGTCACCTCGGAAGCGGTGCCATCGAAGGCTGCGGCCGGCACACGATTTATCGTGCGCCCGTTGAGCGCGCCGAAGTACACCCAATCATAAGCCGGATCGATGGTAATGGGGTTGAGTGCCAGCCCGCCCTTTGTCTCGGGCATCAGGGCCGGATGGCTCTCGGCAATCCGCCTCGCCTCGCCGGTCCCAAGATCGATGACCACGAAAGCCGGCTGGGGCGCGCTCTTGAGATCCACCTGCGTCATATCGGCGATAATCACGCGGTTGCGCTTTTGATCGAGTGCGAAGTCCTGCAGGAAACTCGCCGGTCTCAAGACCTCGCTCGGAATGTCGATCGTGCGGACCAGGCGCTCGGCCTTCGTGTCCCAGGCGTGGAGCTTCCTGGCTCCGAGGTCCAGAATCCATGCTGTGCCATCGTCGGCAATGCGGATGGCGATGACCGCCTTCAACGTGGCATCCTCACCCGCTGCGAACTCAGCCGAGGGATAGACCCGCGTGCCGCCATCCGAGCCGAGCTCGACCATTTTGGTCTTCGGGTGATCGAGCGGATGCACGCTCAAGATCTTGCGGCCGTCGGGCGTGATCGCCGGATTGCCGGGCCGCGCATCCATGGTGGCGACGACTTCCGCGACGGGTGGCTGCCGGGGCTCCGCTGCGTGACCCGTTGATACGGGTAGCGCGGCGATAGCTGAAGCGGCGGCCATTGCGGCCACGGCGGTACGTCTTGAAATCTGTGGCATCTTGGCTGTTCCTTTCAACTTTGGGGTTGCGGTGCTGCCGCGCGGCCGGTTCGTTCCGATATGGCTGGCGCGCGCAGTTCCTCGGCCGTCGATCCAGATGGATCGCCGATACGGGCTCCGGTTTCTCAGGGGACGGGTATAGGGCTTAGCCGGCTTCGAAGCCTTCGAGCACGATCTTTCCGCGCGCCTTGTCGCTTTCCAGGAGTGCGTGGGCGCGAGCAAGATTGGATGCGTTGATCGGCCCGAAGCGCTCCGACAGCGTGGTCCGGACCATTCCGGCATCGATCAGCTTTGCGACCTGATCGAGAAGCCGGCCCTGCTCGGCGACGTCGGCGGTGTTGAACATCGGCCGGGTGAACATGAATTCCCAATGAACCGAAACCGACTTGCGCTTGAACGGCACGATGTCGAGGCTCGCCGAATCGTCGATGAAGACAAAACGACCCTGCGGTGCGATCAGCTTCTCGATTTCCGGCAGATGCGCGTCGGTATGCGTGGTCGAGAATACGAAGCCGGGCGCTTCGAGGTTTGCCGCAGTGATCTCGGCAGACAACGGCTTCGAATGGTCAAGCACGTGATGGGCCCCAAGTTCGCGGACCCAGTCACGCGTCTCGGGTCGGGAGGCAGTCGCTATCACCGTGAGGTCGGTCAGCTGCCGTGCGAGCTGCACGGCGATGGAGCCGACGCCGCCCGCGCCGCCGATGATCAGGATGCTGGATGAGCCCGGCACCGGCCGTCCGACGTTGAGCCGGTCGAACAGCCCCTCCCAGGCAGTGATCGCCGTCAACGGCAGGGCGGCTGCCTCCGACCAGTCGAGCGACCGGGGCTTGTGGCCGACGATCCGTTCGTCGACGAGATGATATTCGGCGTTGGTGCCCGGGCGTGTGACGTCGCCGGCGTAGAAGATCTCGTCGCCGGGCTTGAACCCGGTGACATCGGGCCCGGTCTCCACCACCACACCTGCGGCATCGAAGCCGAGGACCTTCCATTCTCCCTCTGCCGGCTTTGCGCGGGCCCGCACCTTTGTGTCGGCCGGGTTGACCGAGACCGCGCGGACCCCGACCAGCAAGTCGCGGCTGGTGGGTGTTGGGCGGGGGAGCTCGATATCTTCAAGTGCATCCGCGGCAGCGATGGGGCCGGGATGCCTGTAACCGATAGCTCGCATGACTGGTCTCCTTCATCTTGGAGACGATATTGCGTCTATACATCTTCTCTGCAAGAATGCACATATAAAGCCCATAGTATCTAAAATGATACTGTAACCAGAGATCGAGCCATGCCGCGCATCCGTCACAAGGACTTCGAGTGCAGCCCCGGCTGCGTCGTGGAAGGCGCGCTGGCCCTGATCGGCGGCAAGTGGAAGGGCGTCGTGCTCTATCATCTGTTCGAGGAAGAGGTGCTGCGCTTCAACGAGATCCGCCGGCGATTGCTCAACGTGACCCAGCGCATGCTGACCGCCCAGCTTCGCGAGCTGGAAGCCGACGGTTTCATTGAGCGGAAGATCTATCCGGAAGTTCCACCGAAGGTAGAGTACCGGCTCACCGAGCACGGCCGCAGTCTTGGACCAATCATTCAGGCGCTGAAGGCATGGGGCGACGAGCACGTCGAACTCTCACCGCCTGCACCCAGGAAAAAGGTGGCATAGTCGGCGGGGGGCCTACACGCCGTCTCCTGCCATCATGCCCCCAAACGATTCGAACTCTTCCGCCGTCCAGGACCGCCGCTTGTACGACATTGAACATATTTCGATGTCTTTCGGCGTAGCCAGTACAGCTTCGGCGTAGAGACGGCGGTTTCCGACGGAAAAATGGCGCCGCAGCGATCTACCGCCGGGTTAGCGCGTGCGCGCGGCTGCGAAGAGAAGTCCTCCCCGCGAGGTGGGGCCTGGTCCTGACCGGCTCGGGGCCGGCCAATTTGCGCCTAGCTATTCACCCCTTCGACCCAACCGGCCTACCGGCGAAGACCTGGCTTGGCATTGTTCAGTGAACATGTATGTTCGCCGAATGACGAAGCGGCGCTATAGTCTTGGCCAAAGAGCGGCCTCCCAGGAGGAAACGCGTCGGCGAATTGTTGAGGCGACGATGCAGCTGCACGAGGACATCGGGCCTCGTGCGACGACGATTAGTGCAATCGCCGAAAAGGCGGGTGTTCAACGCCTCACGGTTTACCGTCATTTTCCTGACGAGACAGAGCTCTTCAAAGCATGCACATCTCACTGGCTGGCGCTGAATCCACTCCCCGACCCATCACGATGGGCCGCGCTTGAGGGATTAGCACGCGTTCACAGCGCGCTTCATCACCTTTATGCCTACTACCGAACAACAGAACCCATGTGGACCGTTGTGCACCGAGATGAGGCTGACGTTCCAGCCTTGCAGCAACCGTTGGCAAAGGTACATGCTTATTTATCCGAGATTCGGCAGGATTTATTTTGTCATATCAGCCATCGGTCCGAGATGTCGGATCGCATACTCATGACTCTCGGTAGCGCCGTCTGCTTTTCCACTTGGCGATCGCTATCTCTGTTTGAGGCCCGCGATGATATTATCGCGAGGACCGTCTGCGATTGGCTGCGTGGCATCCTGCGCCCAGGATCGTCAGAATATGTGTCTTCGACATTCTCAAATAATAAGTAGAAATTTGTATTGTCGTCCTGCTCTGCGTTAATTTTGGCAAACGCGGTGGTGCGTCTGAATAATGACGCGCCTTATTTTTAACTATTTCTGTAACGGTGCGCAGTCGACTCTTCTTCCGATTCTCGAAGCCTCGCCAGAGCGGGTTGACATCTTACGCGAAGGCCTCGGATTCCCTTGGGGAGGACCGGGGCTCTGCCGCAGCCTGTTGCCGTGCGCGTCGATGGTGAGGGTGCAAGCCGACGGTGATAACGCCAGTTCGGAATTTCATGCCAACCAGAACTGCCGACGGCGACGGAATCCCGGCCTTGGCGATCCATTTTGGAAATACGGTCGCGTTCATTGAAATCTTGACCTCGCGGGCCACGCCCGGTATCCCCTATTTGAGTGAACATACTCGATCACTCAAATAGGGGATACCGGGCGATGAAGTCACAGAGACCGGCCGAAGCAACGCATGCCGACAAAAACCAGGCTGCGCTGTCCACTCGCGGCGCAGCCCGTTCCAGCTTGCGTTGAGTTGTTCGGTGGACTTCAGACGCCTTTGAAGCCCCCGCGGCATGATATTGGATGCAAACTGCAGACGACTTGGCCGGTTCTAATGACGTTTACGACGCCATTTCATTCCGAATACCCCGAGCCTTCTCCTTCGTCTCCCAATTTAACAATTGGTGATCTGGACGAGCATCTTCCTTTCAACGACCCTTACCTCGATACGGCGGAGATAACGTGTAATGTTAAGTCTAGATCTGATCAATGAGCTATTTGATCGGTGGGAGAGAGTTTGGAATCATGGGGAGTTAGATTTAGTCGCGAGTTGCGTCGCGCCGCGCTACCTCCGCCACGAGGACACGGGCGACCGGGTCGTTTCCCCCGAGGAGTATGTGGCCGAGATTGAAAAGCTAAGACAGGAGCGGCCAGATCTGCAGATCGTTGCCTACGATCATGCGATCCAAGGTGATCGAGCCTGGTATCGCGTTGACTTCAGATGGACCGATGAGGTCACCGGAAAAGCACAGACGCGGGCGAGCATCCAGATTTGGCGTATTGAGGACGGCAAATTTGCGGAGGCATGGATTGCGTCTCTCCCGATAGGGTCGACGTGGGGGGACGCCGTCGCACAGGAAAGCTGGACCAACAGAAACGTCAGGCAGAGCGCAACGAAGAAACTATTCACTCGCTTTCAGCTCGGAAAGCTGGACCTTCGGAACCGCATCGTCATGGCTCCGATGACTCGATCCCGTGCAATCGGAAATCTGCCCAACGACCTGATGTCAGAATATTACGCAGCAAGGGCCGATGCCGGGTTGATCATCACCGAAGGAACCTCGCCCTCGCCCAATGGATTAGGCCAACCGCGCATTCCCGGGCTTTTCAACGTCGAGCAAATCGCGGCTTGGTGCTCTGTCACCGATGCGGTCCACAAGAACGGCGGTAAGATCTTCGTCCAGCTGATGCATACGGGTCGCGTCGCACATCCCGTCAATCTGCCGGCGGGAAGCAAGATGCTCGCCCCGTCAGCGGCGGCGATCCAAGGCGACATCTGGACCGACGCGAATGGCCATCAACCTTATCCCGTCCCCTCGGAGATGACCGATGCGGAGATCGAAAACGCGATCGGGGAGTTCGTCCAGGCAGCGCGCTACGCGCTCGAAGCCGGTTTCGATGGTGTCGAATTGAATGCCGCAAATGGATATCTGATCGAGCAATTTCTCAATCCGAACGTCAACCGTCGGAGCGACGCATGGGGCGGCAATCGTAGGGCGGCGTTCGCTCTCGAGACAGCACGCCGTACCGTCGAAGCCATTGGCGGCGACAGGGTCGGAGTTCGCATTTCGCCATACGGCGTCATCAATGATACCGGTCCATTCGAGGGTATTGACGAGTTCTACGGCGAACTCGCATCGCAGCTGTCCGATCTGGGACTAATATACGTTCACGTGGTGGATCACAGTTCGATGGGGGCTCCAGCCGTCAGTGCCGATCTCAAGCAGAAGATTCGCTCGAGCTTTCGCGGAGCCTACATATTGAGCGGCGGCTATGACGCTTCGCGGGCCGAGCAGGAGCTGAAACAGGTCAAGGGCGACCTCGTCGCATTTGGCCGGCCTTTCGTTGCCAACCCGGACCTGGTCGAGAGGCTGAGGACAGGAGCGCCCCTTCATGAGCCGGACCCGAACACGTTTTACACCCCGGGGCCCGAGGGATACACAACCCTCTGACCGCCATAGTCGGCAGCAGGACGCGCTGCGGGTCGCATTTGAGAAGGCGGGCAGCATCGACACACGCTGCTTTGTTCACTCCCCAGCTTAGGATGCCGGTAGGAGCTACGGCGTAGGCCGCACGATTGGCAGGGCGAGCCGAGCATTTGACACGCCAGCGCCCACTGCAATCCCTCGTACCCGTCGTAAGGGCGGTTACGCTTCGAGATAATGCATGATGCGGAGGTAGTGAGCCGTCAGTTCGCCGGCCCCGTGCGGAGCTAATCGGGCGTATCAAATGCGACATGCACTTGATACGCCCACTCCGACGTCAGTCCTTTGCGCCCGTCAGCAACAGGGGCTCCGACTCGGGATAGGGGAAAACGCCAGGCACAACTCTTGCGGTTGGCACGGCAAGGACATCATGCTGAGCAACGGCGGGCGTTGTGGGTGGATTGGTCATCAAGAGGCGCAGCAGCTCGGGCCGCGAAAAATGGCCAACCGAATCCATCACACGCTTGCGGATCAGGTTCTGTTTCAGATCGAGATCTGCGATGAGTATCCCCTCCCCCGATCGCAGCGGCGGGACGACATGTCGACCCTCTGGATCGATGATCGCGGTGATCGAGCCGCCGCGGATCATATCCGCGGCCCCATGCTCTCCCGAGATCTGGCGGATCTGCTCTTCGGTCAGCCAAGCGGTCGAATTGACGACGAAGCATCCGCTCTCCAACGCGTGATTGCGTAACTGGGTCTCGGTCTGATCGGCAAAGGTCGGGCCGAAAAGCGCCCCCGGATACTGAGAGACGTGGATGTCCTCATGCTGCGCCATGAGAGCGTAGCGTGCGAGCGGATTGTAGTGTTCCCAGCAAATGAGCCCTCCGACGCGTCCGACGGCGGTCTCGACGACCTGAAGGGTCGAGCCGTCCCCGACGCCCCAAATCATCCGCTCGTGATAGGCCGGCGAAATCTTGCGATGCTTGAGCCGCAACGAGCCGTCTGCGTCGATGATCACGAGGCTATTGTACAGCGTACCGTGATCGCGCTCGTTGATGCCGACGGTGATCACGATGTGATGCTTACGCGCTGCGGCTGAGAGTGCATCGGTTACCGGCCCGGGAATCACGACCGCGTTCTCGTAAAGACGGAGATGCTCGTCCTGGATTTGAGCCGGACCATGGACGATCGAGAAATAGGGGTACCAGGGAATGAACGTCTCCGGGAAGACGATGAGCTCAGCGCCTTTGGAGGCGGCGTCACTGATCGCTGCAAGCACACGGTCAACGGTGCCCTGAAGCGACGCCAGGTCCGGCGAAATCTGCACCGCTGCGGCGCGAATGGTACGATGATTTGTCATAGCTGTTCCTTCGTCTGTTAAAAGCGATCGCTAGAGATGCGCAGATCTCCAGAACCTCCCGAAACGAAGGCTTCGCGCCATCATCCCGACCGGACATCCGCTGCCACTGGCTAGGAACAAGGCTTGGTGCATTTCACGAAAAGCGGGAATATAGAGTTTCCGGAAATGATTATTCTGGAAATGTGAAGAATGGATTCCCTTCGCGCCATGAGGGTGCTCGCTGGCATTGCCGACCATGGCGGGTTCTCGGCAGCAGGCCGTCATCTCGGTTTATCAGCGCCCGCCATCACCCGAATCATCAACGAGCTCGAGGCCGGGCTCAACGTACAACTGATCACTCGTACCACCCGGATCGTCCAGCTCACGGAAGCGGGCAATCGCTACCTCGAAGACGCGCGACGCATCCTAGTGGCCGTTACCGAGGCCGAGGATGCCGCGCGAGGAATCCACGGTGAGCTGCGTGGCCGGGTGAATGTGACCGCGTCCGTCCTGTTCGGCAGGCTTTTCGTGTCGAATCTCCTGATCGACTTCCTGCAACGCCACCCGGCAATGGAGGTCGCGACCCTCTATGTCGACCGGGTCGTGCAGCTGGCGGAGGAGAACCAGGACATTGCCGTGCGAGTTGGTCCCCTGGCCGATTCCGGATTGCGAGCGGTACGGGTCGGAGCGGTGCGCCGGATCGTGTGTGGTGCGCCCAGCTATTTCAGGGCACGAGGCATACCTCAGTCCCCGGACGATCTGGATAGCCATGAGATCATCGGAATCACGGCGCTCGGCGCTGGGTTGAATTGGCAGTTCGGTTCAGGCGAAAGGAGCTTCACGAAGCGCGTTCATCCTCGGCTCTTCGTCAATTCGCACGAGGGCGGGATCGCCGCCGCCGAGGCTGGCTTTGGGCTTACTCAAGCCTGCTCAGACCAGATTGCTACCCAACTCAGGTCGGGTGCCCTGCAGGCCGCGCTCGTCCGTTTCGAGGCCGCCCCGCTTCCGGTTCATGTTCTGCGTCGCGAGGGCGAGCGCGCTTCCGCACGCGTGCGGGCACTGGTCGGACATCTCGCCGCTGGCTTGCGAGTGCAACTCGACAAGCTCGATCGCGGCTTTCCGGAAGCAGGATTACCCCATGTTGGTTCCTGATTTTCGTTCGGGGGCATGACGCCGTAGCCCTCGAGCGCTTCCCGCCCGGCGACATTCATCCATCCCAGGCCGAGCTTGTCGGGCTCTGCGAGGAGCTGATCATGCGATCCTCGTGGTTGCCTTTGAGAAACACGCGATGTGTCCGCCCCGATGAGATCGACGAAAGCCGCTCCAGGACCTGCGCCGAGCGCGGTCCGCGGTCGATATAGTCGCCGAGATTGCAGATCATGAGCTTCTCGGCGCCGATTGACGTGATATCGGCGCCGATCGCCTCTTCCATTGCCTCGAGCAAGTCGAGGCGACCATGGAGGTCTGCTACGGCATAGACGACCGTCACCTCATCTCCGCTGCGATTGAGCAGGGTGAGGTCGATCGTGAGCTCAGACCAGGATGTGACTGATTTCAGCCTGCCGTCATAGCCATGAAGTCGTCTCGCCCACGCCTCTTCAAAGATCGAGCTCTATGCTCTCGCGCTGTCCGAGCCATCGCGTGCGCGCTCCGATGTCGCTGTTCTTGAAGACGTCGAACGCAGCGGTGCTCGGCTCGCTGAAGTGCTTCCACCCTTCGAAGTGGAGCGGGACAACGACCTCGGCCCGAAGAGCCTCGGCATATCTGACGGCTTCCTTGGCTGAGAGCGAAAAGTAGATGCCGGCGTCGGGGCCTGGGCTCACATGTCCGATATGCAGCAGCGCGACGCCAATCGGAGCCGCTCGCGCGGCAATCGCCGTCGTGCCTTCGAACGGCACGGTATCCCCCGAAATATAGATCGGCCCTTGGGCTTTCCGACTCTGCCAATCGATGAGGAAGCCGGTCACCGGCCCCGTGAGCTCCTGCGTCCCATCAGGACCGTGCTGCGCCGGTGCCGCGGTCACTTGGACAGAGAAACCGTCCCGACCGACAATGTTTGTCTGCTGCCACGGTTCGAGGCCCATCGCACGCGCGCCAAGACGCTGAGCGCCCTCGGGTGTCGTCAGGATCCGAGGAACGCCGGCCAGGAACTCGCGGCCCCGCGTGTCGAGATTGTCGCTGTGCTGGTCGTGGCTTAGCAGCACGACATCGATACGGCCGATCTGCTCGATCTTCATCGCTGAAGGCGTCGTTTTCTCAAGCGGGATGACGCCATCGTCATAGGTCGAGCCCGCCTCATCAAGGACCGGATCGGTGAGTATGCGAATGGAACCGATTTCGATGAGAGCCATGGCCGTATCGAGATAGGTGATCTTTACCTTCATGATTGCTGCGTCCTGCAAGTGGCGTGTTTGAGATACCCAAGCATCCGTCCGCGTTTTCTGCTAGACGCAGAACTTTCTGAGTGACGCAGTTGGCAGATGGTGCTCACGACGATGACGTATCAACCTAAACGCCCTCCGCTCGACCCATGCCCCGCTGAGGAGGTGATCTCGATCATCTCCGGGAAGTGGAAGGCCCGCATTCTCCTTCTGATCTCACAGGGGCATACGACCTTTTCCGCTCTTGCAAAGATGCTTCCCGGCGCACCGGATCAGGTCTTAGCCACGCAGTTGAAGGGATTGATCGACGACGGGATACTGACCAAATCGGCGCCAACCCTCAGCAATGGGTCAGGATCAGAATACAGTCTGACCAAGGAGGGGCAGAGCTTGATGACGCTGTTGGATGCAATCTCCGAATGGGGGATGGCTCGTCTGACGGCGAACGGGGCTCATTGGTCGCCCCCGCAACGAAGATCGCCCCCATCGGAATTCTTAGGATAGGGATCGGCAAGCGGCGCCGGCTGGGTGACCCCTATGCCGATTGCGGTTAGCCGTACGAAGGCGCGAATGCCAAAACGTGCCGACGAATTGGGGAAAGTGAGACACTATCCCCTTGGGAAGAGGAAACATGCAGCATCAGGCCGCTTCCCCGATATCGACAGCTTTAGGCTGCAGGTCATGCAGATAGGCGACGGCGCGCTGCGCATGGGCCGCGGCGGAGAAGATGAACTTTCGGTCGTTCGATAGCACCGAAAGCCACGAGGCGAGGTAGCGCGCATGATCCGGGCGAGGTTCCAGCTCCGGAACGATGCCGAGATCCGCGCTGAGGAAACATGCACCGAGATCGGCAATGAGCTCTTCGCGCGCCCTCTCGCTGCGATCTTTTACATAGCGGCTGAGATCGCGGCCGACGCGGCGCGGGTCCGCCGTCCAGTGCACCGATTCATGGCCAAGCACCGCCACGTAGGAAGCTGCGTCACGAAACGTCTCGAACGGCGGCATCTGGATGTGGTCGGTCGACGGCGAATAGAATGCCTCCGTGCCGCCGTGCCGGATCACGGCACCGGTGTTCGAAAAAAATCGATCGGCATGCTCGATCCGCTCGATTGGATCGAGGACGGGCGACGGCGGTCGATAGAAGAGCTCCGGCAGGCCCTCGATCTGGTCGACGTTGAAGACGCTGTAGGCCTTCAGGAACGGGATGTCCCGCTCGACCTCTCCGCCGTGCGCGTCCGTTTCGGTCTTCGTGAAACGGCTGGCGTAGATGACGGTCGAGCCCGATTCCCCCTTCCGAACATGGCCGCCCGATTCAACCGCCTGCTTGAAGGTCATCCAGGTCGACGAAGCGAAACCCCGCTCCATGCCCTCCGACCACAGCAGCAGCACATTCATACCGGTGTAGGGCTCGCCGTTGTGACGCAGCGGCCTGGTGATACGGCCGGTGATGTTTGCTGTGCTCCACGGCCGGATCCACGGTCGTACGCCCTTCTCAAGGTCAGCGACGATCCGCTCGGTAATCCGGGCGTAGATGTCGCCGCGCTCCTTTCCCTCTTTCCTGCTCATGTTCCTCTACCTCCGTGCTGGAGGCCACGCCGATCGCGGCCCCGCCACGGGGTCCGGTTGCCGGGGAACAGGCGAGACCGCGCACCCGGAGGCGCTCGACCGCAGGGCGAGGCGCGACGGGCCGCAACGAAGTGCAGGACGGCGAAGCCGTTGCGCTGTCCGCCGGCCCCGGCAGGACCTCAATCTGGGGCGGGGTGCGCTCGGCGCTGCCTCCTGCCAGCCCTTTCCTTCCGCGATCGACTGAGGTTTGGTTGCGACATGCGAAAAAGGCCGGCGCCTGGCGGGGCCGGCCGGGTCTCATTCGAGCGATGGGATGGGCGGGGCCGAAGCTCCGCCCAGGCGGCTCAGCCGAGAGCCGCCATCTGGAGCTCGGCCGCCTTGCGGTCGACGCTCTGGCCGGCATTCTCGAGTGGCCGTTCGAAGGGCTTCCAGCGTTCGCCGACGACCTGCTCATAGGCAGCGACGGCGCCCTCCGCCGCCATGCAAAGCACGTGGGCCTGGAGCCCCATGTCGGCCGCGAATTCGCGCTTGCGCTGCGCAGCGCTCGAGAAGCCGACCGGACCGTCGAGATCCTCGTCGCGGGCGTCATTGGCGAGCTTGGCGGTAGCGTCTCGGGCTTCGGTAACGGCGCGGGAATAGAATTGGCCGGCTCCATGGGCGGATCCGACATAGGCGCCGACGATGCGCTGGAGATGGATCTGCATCGCCCGTTCGCTGAGCCCTTCGCCAAGGCTGTCGGCCGTCTCGACGATCAGTCGCAGGTGGAGCTCCCGGATTCCGTCGCTGTCGGGGACCGGAAGCCCGAAACTCTCGGAGATGAGGATGGTCTGGTGGGCGTCGGGGCAAGCCAGCCGGACCATTTCGAGTGTGGTGCCCTTGCGGAGTTGGACGACACGGGCGGACTGGCGGGGCGCGCGAGCGGTCTTGGTCATGTGAAGTTCCTTTCCTTCGGTTTCTCCTCGGGGCTAGGGCCGGCCCTTGCCGGTCTTCCCTTCGGGTGCGGTCGAGAGAAACCGGCGAAGGGCGGATGCTTCAGGGTCCGGAGACGGCGAGGCGAGCGAAGCGGGCCTGCGGACAAGCAGGGATTTCAGCCCTCGCGCGGGACGCGGGTCCGCTTTGCCGAGCCTGACGGCTCCGGCCGCCACGCGGCGCGGAACGCGGCCTTGAAGCGGCCGGCCGCCGGTTTACGACCGCAGCAAAACCCGAGGGGATGACCGGCAAGGGACCTGTGCCCAGGCTTCGAAACCGACATGGGAAGGCCGATATGACCTGCCGCTGCGGACCTGCTTTCCCCCGCCGGCCACGAGAAGGCGCAGGCGGAAAGATCGACCGGCGGGCCGGCGCGCAGCGCTCCACATCCCGAAGGCGGCGGCGGTTCTCGGCAGCGATTTGGAGAAAGCAACGCAACTATCGTCGAGACGACCGACAAATGGCGAATGCGAGAAGAGGCGAGGATCCACTACCGCCAAGGGACCGTCGGCAGGAGACAGCCCGGAGTTGGCCTAGGCGGTCTCGGTTGCCTTCGCCCACACGTCCGGTCGCCACTGCTGGATGACGTCCTCGATCTCGGTCCGATAGGCCTCGGGGTACTCCGCCATGGGTCGGCGGGCGACATAGGCAAAGACCGTCGCCATGTCATGGGCGATGGCCTCGTCGACGGCGAAGAGGTCGGCGATGTCGAAGCCCCCGAGATTGGCGGCGTTCCACCAGGCGAGGATGAAGCTGGCGACACGGCGCGATTGCCCGGTGTCGCTGCGGGCGATGCTGAGGAGCCGCTCAAACGCGGTGCGCGTCGTCTCATCCATGATGGAGTTCCTGATGCTGTCGAAGGTTAGCTCAAGCTCGATCCGGTTGCACGCTCAATGCTGCAACTTGGACGGCCCTGCCAGCGGGTTTTCACGAGAGCGCCTCGATCTCGTCGCGCCGCTCGAAGGTGAGGCGTTCGACATGCTCGCGGAAGAGCCGCTCGTCCGCCGGCGTCCATCCCGCCTGATGCGGCCTCGATGCTCGCGCTTTCGCCTTTGCGGTGATGGTCCTCCGTTCGGCACGGTGCTCGATCTGCCGCTCGATCCGAGCAAGATGGCGGTGGGCGGCGGTTCGTATCCTCGCCGCCGCTGCCGGTCCGCCCGGGGGCGTCATGTCGAACTCCCTCGGCCGCGGCGCCGCGAACATGCCGCCGGCCATTCCGGAAACGGGGTGGTGTCCGGCGCATAGGAGGCGGGCAACGCGACCGGAATGATCGAGGAAGCGAGATCCTCGCCGGCAACCGCCCAGTCGGCCAGCGGAGATTGCCCGCCGGCATTCTGCCCCATGGCATCGCTCAGGATGCGATGGAGAGCTGCTTCGATGGCGGCGCGCGGCTCCGGCCCTGCGTCCACCAACAGATGGACGGCGACCAGGTACGTCGTCATGGCCGGCCCTCCCTGCAGAGCACCGGGTGCGCCGATGGTGACCGGATCGATAGCAGGACCGCCCGCCTCCAGGCTTCGGCGCCGGAATAGTGCCGGCGCAGGTTCGGGTACCAGACGACGAGGGGATTCTCATCGTCGTCGTGGGCGGCCTTCCAGCCGAAGGCGGAGACGATGATCTTCCAGGGCATCGGCGCCTCCTATCCGTTCCAGCCAATGAAGTTGGACGGGCCGGCATAGATCTGGTGGCGATCCTCATCGATGACGAAGCCGAAGCGACCGACGCGGTATTCATCCGCGGGAACGAGGAACCGGCGCTCCTCGGTGCCCGGACCACGACGGGCGCCCATCGTGGCGACGACTTCGACCATACCTTTCTCGTGGTTCGAGGTGATCGCCGAGATCACGATCCAATCGTCGGCGTGCTGCAGCTCGAATGCCCGGCGATCCTTCTCGCGGGATTCCCCGGGGGCGAGAATGGTGCCGAAGATCGTCTCCCATGCCTCCGGCCAGCTGTCCTTGATGGTCCGTTCGGCGCAGCCCCGTTCGAAGGCGGTGAACAGGTGCGGGAAGGTGATGGCGACGATCGCCCAGGCTTCATCTTCCTCGTACCAACCGCCCTCGGCGCGCAGCATGGGGTGGACCACGCGGTTGCGCGCGGCCGAGAGGTGGATGCCACCGTGGCCGGCCGTGGAATGGAAGACAACATCCTCGGTGTAGAGGGTCGCGCCCTGCGACGGGCCCCAGGGCGTGCTGGCCGTCGCGCGGATCTCGCGGCGGCCGAGGGCGCGCTTCTCGCGCTGATGCTCGGCGTTCTCCATGACCTTCGCGCGAAAGGCCGCCTCATCGGCGAGCTCGCCGGAATGGCCGTAGAAATCGGCGCGCACCCATTGCTCCATGGGGCGGCCGATGCGCCAGCCACTCGCGAGATAGAAACGCCCGTCGCGCGAGGGCAGCATTGCGAGCGCGGTGTCGGCGACGCGGGCGACGGCAAAGCCGTCGGCGCTGTGGCCGAACGCCACTTCCGGAAATCCGGAGGTGGGGTCGGCAGCTTCGTTCGGAGACGCCAGCATGGTCATGCGACGATCCTCCCCTCGACGATGTCGGCGCCGACCTCGTCGGCAGTGACCTCCTCGAGCACGGCGCGCGGATAGCCGTGACGCGAGAGCCACTCTTCGGCAGCCTGCCGATGCGCAGCGAGATGGACGAGCTCGGCGCCCGGGCCGGCGCGGTCGAAGATTCGCACCGCTCCGATGGCCGGGCGTTCGAGGATCGTGAAATGCAGCTTCGAGTCGATCGAGAACGTCCGGTGGACGCGGATCGCGATGACGCCGCCAGCGCCATAGTCGGCTTCGTGCAGGGTGAAGCTGGCGGACAGGCCGACGCTGCCGATCCCGCGCTCCCCCTGCTTCTGGATCAGGCGGCCCCTGCTGTTGTGGGTCTGCCAGGCGGACAGCTTCCTGGTGAAGCGTTCGGGCGGGCGCGGCGTTCCGTCGGACCAGGCGACGAGGGAGCCGATCGGCGCGTTGTCGTAGATCGTGTGCGCGGACATGATGTCCTCCGTGATTGCGCATGCGTGAAAACGAAAGCGCCGCCGGCAGAGCCGGCGGCGGGATGGATTCGCAGTGCGGAAAGGTGGGCCGGCTATTCGGCCGCGACGCCGTAGGCCTCGTCGTCGGACGCTTCGGCCGGCTCCGCGCTGTCCGGCTCGCCTGACCCCTCGTCGAGGTCGTCGCCCTCGCTCGCCTCGTGCTTCACCAGCCAGCTCGCGAGCTTCGTCGTGTCGGGCGCGAACAGCGCCGACGGATGAACGAACCGCTCCTCCTTGAAGTGCTCGACGAGAGCGGCGCGGGTGTCCTTCACCTTCTGGTGCGGCAGGACAGGAGTGTCCTTGCACGAGCCTTCGAGCGCGGCGCGGGACAGGCACGAGAGGAATTCGTCCGTGCCCATGTTCGGAAGGAAGCCGTTGGCGCCGATGGCGTCGCCGGCGAGCCGTGCGACGATGCCGGAGTCGGTGCGGTTCTCCCGGCAGGACAGCACATCGATGAGGACGCCGCGGGCCGCCTGCTGCAGCGTCTCGCGGTCGAACTCGAGCTTACCCTCACTGCCGACCAGCCGTGCGGCATGGCGATCCATGCGAGCGTAGCCATAGACGTCGCCCGACGCGCCGGACGCGATGGAGATATTTCGGCCGGCGAACGCCAGGACCAGCAGCGCCAGCAGCGTGTCGTCCTCGATCGGAGCCCGGGCGAGCGCTTCATGCAGCGCATCGGTCCGGAAATCCCCGACCATTTCGATGCCCCTACGGGTCACGTTCGGGCGCGGCCTCGAAGCCACGATGCCGTCGTCACCAGCAGCGCCACCGGCCGGCCCGGCCTTGCCCTTGGCCGTCTTCGGCTCCGGCATCCGGTAGTGGACCGTCTGCACCTTGCCTTCCCGATCGACGAACATCGCGGAGTGGTCGGACTTGCCCGGCTTGCCGTAGACCCGTTCCGCTTTGGGCGGCAGCTTCGCGCGTCCCCAGGTGTCGGCCTCGACGATGACGCCGCGCTTGGGCAGGTGGTTTGCCATCCACTCCTGCTGGGCCCCGAGGAAGGCCTCGACATCCGTGGTATAGCGGCTGTCCTCGTCGGCCGAGGCGAACAGGTCCTCGACCCAGGCGATGCCGTAGGCCCTGGCGAGCTCGTCGTCGAAGCTCGCGTCCTTCGCATACATCCGGGTCTTTTCCAGGCCGTTCGCGACGTTGTACCAGGCGACCTGCGGATCAGCCTTCGACGGCTTGTGCTTCTTCCATACCTCGCGCTGCTCCTCGAGCGAAGCCGCCGCGATGGTGCGCAGCTGCTTCTCGTTCGGCATATCGCCTTTCGCCATGTGGTCCAGCATGGCCGGCAGGACGTTCGCCAGCAGGCGCAGCTTCTTGATCTGGCGGACCGGCAAGGCCAGTGCGACGCCGATCGCCTCCTCCGTCCAGCCGAGCGCGACGAGGCGCTCGATCGCGCGCCACTGATCGACAGGGTTCAGCGGCTCGCGGGCAATGTTTTCGACCATGGAGCGCATTGCGCCATTGTCGTTGGCGGCGTCGTCGACGAGGACCTCGATCTCCTCCAGACCCGCGGCAATGGCCTGCTTCACGCGCCGGTGGCCGGCATTGATGATGTAGCCATTGCCGCCGGCGGTCTCCGGAGCGATGATAGGCGGCTGCACGATGCCGACGGCCTTGATGGTCGCCAGCAGCAGCGCATCGGCCTGGGTCGTGGACTTGGTCTGGCGCGTCTTGTCGGGATTCTCCCGCAGCGCGCGCGGATCGACCTTGATGAGATGCATGGAGATGCTCCTTGTGGGGGATTTCGGAGGCCGCGTTCGCGGGTCCTTCCTCGTCTTCTTCTCGAAGACCTCCCCCGGCCCGCGGAGCGGGCGGGCCGGTGCAACTGCGATCGAGCATCCCTGCCCGGCCGGCCAAGCGGGGCGTCAGGCCCTGCGCGGGACGCCGTGGCCGGGATCGCGCAGGCCGCGGTTGAGCGTCAGCGTCGCCGGTTCGGCCGATCGGCGAGCAGGGTTTCCTTCCCGTTCATCCTTCCTTGTTTTGCGGATTCAACCGCCAAGTTGGACAGGCCGATCCCGCAGCATGAACACGACAAGGCCGGCCGCGACCGCCAGCACGAGCGAGATGGCCCACACCCAGTGATATTGCAGGGTGAGATCGAAGATATAGCCGCCGGCAAACGCGCCGGCCGCGGCACCGAGGGAATGCCCGGCTGAAATCAGCCCCATGGACAGGCCCATCACGCGCAGGCCGATATGGCTGGCGACAAGGCTGGCGGTCACGGGAACGGTCGCGTAGTCGACCGCGCCGAAGAGGATGACGAACACGACCAACATGTCGTAGTCGGCCCCGACATTCATGAGGATGAGGAAGGTCATCCCGCGCAGGATATAGATCGAGCCGAGCAGGACGACGCGGTTCATTCGGTCGGTGAGCCAGCCCGCGCCGATCATGCCGAGCATGTTGACGGCCGAGAGCATTCCATAGGCGGCCACACTCGGAACAGGCCCGAATCCGCAGAACGAGGCATAAGGCAGGAAGTGGGTTTCGATGACGCCCGCCGTCGTGAAGCCGCACAGAAGGAAGCTCCAGAACAGGACATGGAAGGCCGGCTTCCTCGCAATGGCGGAAATGTCCGCCTTCAAGGAGGGAGCAGCCTTCCGGGAGGGGTGCCCGACGGCGGGATCCCCCTTGGGCGCAAGCGTCCACCAGAGAAGCGGCATCAGCGCGAAGCAAGCGATCCCGATGGCGAGGAAGCTCCAGCGCCAGCTGAACGCGGTCAGGACAACGGCGATCAATGGAACGATCAGGAATTGTCCTCCGGTCGCACCGGAGGTCGCGATGCCGGTCGCCAGACCCCGGTTCTTATCGAAGAGTCGCGCGATGGCGGTCGAAACGACATGTGTTGCGACAATGCCGAAGCCGATGGCCGAGATCGCGCTGAAGGCGATCAGGAAGACGATGGCATTGCTGGTTGCCGAGACGATCAGGCATCCGCCGCCGACAAGGCCCAGGCCGAGAGCCAGCGTCACCCGGACGCCATGACGATCGATGAATCGCCCGGCGAAGGGAGCAACGCACGCCATGACCAGCAATGCCGCCGCCGCCGCGCCTGAAACGAAACTTCGGGACCAGCCGAGTTCCTGCGCCCAGATCGGCATCACCAGCCCGAGCGTCGCTCTCGCCGAAAAGGCGAGCGCAAGCGCGAGGAAGCCGAAGCCCACGACGAGCCACGGCAGGAGCGACGATCCGGATCCTGATCGGGTCATGGATTCCCCTCGAGGTTCGCGCGGAAGTTCACCGGCGAACCTGCGTCGGGCAAACGATGGTTTCACCGAGCATGTTTAGCTGTGCTAAACACATGGCATGGCCATTCCGCTTCCGCTGGTTCAGACTTTCGTTGCCGTTGCCCGATCGGGCCGGATGCGAGCTGCGGCGGCCGGCATGGCGCTGACGCCGGGGGCAATCAGCCAGCGCATCCGCGAACTGGAAGATTCCATCGGCTATCGCCTGTTCACGCGAACACAGGCCGGCGTCGCGCTCACCCCGGCCGGGCAATCGCTGTTCGACTCCCTCGATGCGCCGTTCCGCAAGATCGAGGACGTTTGCGGCGCCCTGGAACGCCCTTCGTCGCGGCGGATCCGGATCAGCACGATGGCGTCCTTCGCCGCCAACTGGCTTGTGCCCCGCCTATCCGGGTTCTCGGCGCAGCATCCCGATATCGATGTGAGCGTGGAAACGGACAGCCGCATGGTCGATCTCAGACGCGAGCCGGTCGACCTAGCGATCCGGCACGGTCTTGGAAACTATGCCGGGCTGGAATCGGTCTGGCTGATGGCACCGCAGCTGATCGTTGTCGCCAGTCCCGACCTCTTGCGATCACACGCGCCCATCGTGATGCCCGCCGACTGCCTCGGCTTTCCGCTGCTGCATGATGTGGACCGCGCCGACTGGCGGCTATGGTTCGAGGCGCAAGCGGTCGCGGTCCCTCCCGAGCTGAAGGGGCCGTCATTTTCCGACGATCACCTCATGGTCAAAGCGGCGGTTTCGGGACAGGGGCTTGCTCTCGTTCGCAACGTCTATGCCGATGACGATCTGCGCGCCGGCAAGCTGGTGCAGGCCATCGCCATACGATGGCCGACGCGATTTGCCTACTATGCCGTCAGCACGGCGGAAGCCTTGCAGAAACCGGCGGTGCGGCATTTCAGGGCGTGGCTATTGAGGGTAGCGACGAAGGTGTCGCAGAACGACTGATCCACGGCGCACCAAGACACGATCGTAGAGGCAACCTTGCGCGGCATCGATTTCAGCTCCTGGCAAAGCGTGCTCGTCACACTGATCGGGCTCGCACTCTTCACGCTCATCAGCATCGGCATTCGACTGCTGATGATGTTCACGATCCAGCAGCGGCGCGAGCGCATGAACCGCCAGATCAACGAGCGCCTGCGCACGCTCATCGCCGCCTACAAGACGCTCGGGGGCTCGTTCACCGGCAACCTTACGGTCGATCCGACGCATCTGCGCGATCTGCGTCGACAAGACCCCGATGCGGTGGGAGGCGACGAGCAGGACGATGAGCAGGATCCGGGCACGGAGCGCAGTACGGGCTCGGACCGCAGGCGCCGCATCCGCGACGCTGTCGAGGCGGCGCTTTCCGACATCATTCTGCTGGGCACCGAAGAGCAGGTCCGCCTCGCAGAACGCGCTGTGCGCGAGCTGGTGGCCGGGCGCCCTGTTCGCACGGATGAACTTGTGGTGTCGCTGCGCAACTTCATTCGCGAAGCACTCGACATCGGGCCGATCCCGACGGATTTGAGTATCCCGCAGCAAGGCCCCACCCGGCCGTCGAGCTCGGGAGGACGCGGCAAGGGCGAGAGCAGCCGCGACGGCGCGGGAAAAGGCGCAGGCGGTGGCGGAGGCGGGATGGCTGGCATGGGGATGGCTGGCGGGATGGGCGGCGGCTTCAGGTCCGGCACCGCTTCCGACGACGAGTCCGCGTCGGATCATCGCACATAGACATCTATCCCGCCGGACGATCCTCGCGCGATGTGGCAGCGTGGGTCGGAGCAGCGGCATGGCGTGCCAGAGCCCGGCACCGCCGGAGCGGCCTCAGGCAAACCGTACGCCCGCCCCCCCAGTCGCGCGCCTGCTGCGTTAAGCCGCGATCGAGTCCTTCCCGGTGTTCTCCGCCTCGGCGCCGCCCTCGCCTGCGTTGGCCGCGAGTTGCGCCTCGACCGCCGCCAGTTGCTCGCGTTTCATGTCGAGCTCCGCTTCGAAGGCGAAGGCTTCGCCGACGCGTGCCTGATAGGATGCGAGGCGCTTGCGGGCGCTTTCCAACCGCCAGCGATAATTCTGCTGCTCGCCGTCGAAGCCTGAGAGAGCGTGCTCGAGGCGGGCGACCACGCCGATCGGCGTGACGGTGACGGGAAGCTCGACCTCGTGCTCAGAGCCGGTGCGCAGCAGCATGGTGGTGTAGTGGAAGCCGTCCTTGCCGAAGCGTTCTCCGGAGAATTCAACGTCGAAGGCGCCGATGGAGGCGATGACGACCTCGCCCTCCCGCTGGAGCTGGACCAGGGTCAGGATCTCCTTCAACAGCGCGCGACCGGCGAGCTTACGCTCGTCATAGGCGTTGCCCGTCACGGTCATGACGAAGTTGTCTCCCGTCGTGGGCATCAGGCGCTCGATATCCTGCCCGATCTGATCGATCCGCCGCATCGAGATCTCGATCTCGCGCTCGGCATCGCGGATCTGGCGGCGAATGGCATGCTGATCGTCGACATGAGCGGCGCGCAGGCGATCGAGCCGCGCAATCTCGGCCTCCAGCCCTGCCTTCTGCATTAGGCGCTGATCGCCGCTGGCAATGGCCTTCGCCATGGCGAACTGCGATGCTTGGCCTTCGCCCATATCCTCCAAGCTACGGATCGAGGTGTCGCCGGAGAGCGCGGCAGCAATGAACCGAGCCTTGCGCTCGTTGTTCTGCCACATCGTCGCGTCGAGACTGCCGAGCGTGGCGTAGGCGAAAATGTCGACGACATCGTGCTGGTTGCCCTGGCGCGCGATCCTCCCCTCGCGCTGCTCGATCTGCGACGGCAGCCACGGCACATCGAGGTGGTGAAGCGCCTTCAATCTCAGCTGAGCGTTGACGCCGGTTCCCATGGTGTCGGAGCTGCCGAGAAGGAAGCGGACCTTGCCTGCCCGGACATCCCCGAACAATCGCTGCTTCGCGTCGGACTTCTTGTAGTCCTGGATGAAGGCGATTTCGGAAGCAGGTACACCCAATCGGACGAGCTCGTCGCGAATCCAGCGGTAGGCCGAGAAGCCGCGGCTTTTCTCGACACTGAGCGTGCCGAGATCCGAGAAGATCATCTGCGCGGCGCCGGCCAGCTCGTAGGGCTTCCCATCGGCACGGACATAGGTATTTGCCGCCGTCTCGTGCCAGATGCGGAAGGCGTTCGCGACGAGCTGATTGAGCTTGTTGCCGGGCTCATTGTCATTGTCGGGATGGACAAGCCGCAGATCGATCGCGGCGTGGCGCCCGTCGGTGATAACGGACAGCAGGATGTCGTCACCGGGCTCTGGCGGGCGGTCGCGTTGCTCGATGGCTGTTATGCGGGCATCGAGCTGGCGCTGATAGGCCTTGAAGGCCGCGCTCGGCGGCGCGGTGATGATCTGGCGCTTCCCGCCCGAGATCTCCGGCACCTTCACGTATTCGCGCAGGTCCGCCGGCATCACGACATCGGCGAAGGAGCGGAACATGGCGATCAGTTCCGGGATATTCACGAACTGGGCGAAGCGGGTCACCGGCTTGTATTTGCCCGACGGCTGCAGCTCTAGCTCCGTGGACGCATCGCCGAAGGTGCTCGCCCAGGCATCGAACTCGTGCAGCCCACGCTCGCGCAGCGCAGCGTGACCAAGCAGCCTTTGCACGGTGAACATCTCGCCCAAGGTGTTTGTAATCGGCGTGCCGGAGGCGAGCACGAGCGCCCGGCCCGGGTTTTTCGTCTCGACGAAGCGGGCTTTGACGAACAGATCCCAAGCCCGCTGCGAGCCGTTCGGATCGACTCCTTTCAGCGTCGACATGTTGGTAGCGAAGGAGAGCTTCCTGAATTCTTGGGCTTCGTCGACGACGATCTGGTCGACGCCGATCTCGGAGATAGTGAGGAGGTCATCCTTACGCGTCGCGAGCGCCTCCAGCCGTTCCTTCAGCCCTTCCTTCAAGCGCTCGAGGCGCTTGCGCGAGACGCGATCGTCGCTCTCGACCTTGGTCAGCAGTTCCTCGTAGAGGTCCAGCTCGTCCTGGATCATCTGCTGCTCGAACGCCGACGGGACGCCGATGAAGCGGAAGGCGCTGTGGGTGATGATGATGGCGTCCCAGGTCGCCGTCGCCGCCCGCGACAGGAAGCGGTGGCGCTTGTCTTTGGTGAAGTTCGTCTCGTCGGCCACGAGGATGCGTGCGTTGGGGTAGAGCGCCAGGAACTCGCGCGCGGCCTGCGCCAGGCAATGGCCGGGAACGACGAGCATGGCCTTGGCGATCAGCCCGAGCCGGCGCTGTTCCATGATCGCGGCGGCGATCGACATAGTCTTGCCGGCGCCGACGGCGTGGGCGACGTAGGTGCTGCCCGAGGAGATGATCCGCCAGATGACCCGCTTCTGGTGGCCATAAAGAGAAAAGGCGCCAGAGGCGCCCGGAAGCTGGAGATGGTCGCCGTTGAAGGCGCGTGGCGCGATGTTGTTGAAGCGGTCATTGTAGACCCGCGCCAGCCGGTCGGTCCGATCGGCATCGCTCCAGATCCAGTTCTGGAAGGCGGTCTTGATCTTGGTGAGCTTTTCCTTGGCGGCTTCCGTGTCGACGACATTGAGCACGCGGCGCTCGGCGTCGCCCTCCTTCACGATGTCGAAAATCTGCGGCACGGAAGAGTTCAGCACATCCGACAGGAGCTGGCCGGCGTGCCGGCGGTTGGTGCCCCACTCCGACGTGCCGGCCGCCATATAGCCGAGCTGCCGCGCCTCGACGGTCCAGCATGCCAGTTCCGGCATGTGATGGATCTTGATCTCGACGCCCATTGTCTCCTTCACGAAGGCGACGATGTCGGCGGCCGGGATCCACGGCGCGCCGAGACGCGCGGTGATGTCGGAGGGCCGAAGGTCGGCCGGCTGCACGGCCTGCAACGCGATGACGTTGCGCTGATAGGCCGGATCGAGCGCCCCCGCGGCCTGCGCGGTGACGAGCTTCGAGCGGACGGCTCCCGAGAGATAGGCGTCAGCGGTCTGCCAGGAGCCATCGGCCGGATCGCGGAAGATGGCGTTGCCGAGCTCGGCGACGACATCCTCGACGTTCCGGTGTAGCAGCTCGGCAATGTGGCCGGGATCGACGTGGCCGCGCTCGTTGAGCACCACGGCAAGACCGTCCGCCGGCGATGTGATGACCGGCGCCGGCGGCGGCGCGATGACGCGCTCGGTGAAGATCGGGCCGGGCTTGGCCGTGTTGCTCTCAAGGTCGTAGTCCTCGATCGACGCGACTAGCCAGCAATCAGGATCGTCGAGGAAAGGCTGGATGTTCGGGCGGCGGTGCGTCTCACGCATCTCGCCGGCCTGCTCATCCTCGCTGGTCGAGACGACGGTGCTATTGATCGGACCGAAGTCGCGCACGAAGTTTGACCAGGCGATGCGCAGCTTCACCTGCGCCGGCTTCCACGGCTGGCCGAACTCCTGCGCTTTCAGCACGTCGCGAACCGCGTCGCGGATCGGGATCAGCTTGCGGATGATGCGGACGTGCTTTTCCGGGATTCCGTCACCGCTGCGGCCCCTTCGCACCTCGATCGTGACCGGCGCGCCGTCGACGACCTGCATGAGGCCATGCCGGCTGTCGATGAAGTAGCTGCCCTCCCTCACCCGGGCCGCGCCGGGCAGGTCGGGGGTCGGGCCTCGCTCCGCAAGATCCGCCGAGATCGGCTCCGGGTCACCGTCATAGATGTCTTCCGGAAGCAAGGTGAGCGCAGCGGCGAGCGCGGCATCGAGATCGTCGCCATCGCGTCGGCTGCACGTATAGGTCTCGCCGAAGGCGCCGGAGGTCAGGCCATGCGCTCCGAGCACCATGCCGGGACAGCGCGCAAACCAGCGGTTGATCCGAATCGCCGCCTCGTCATCGGTCGCCGGCCGGATCTCCTCAAGGTCGAGCCAGGACAGATCGCCCTCCGGCTGGCCGTCCCGGCGCCGTCGGAAGAACAGGATGTCGACGACAACATCGGTGCCGGCATCGGCCCGGAAGCTGCCCTCGGGCAAGCGGACCGCGCCGACAAGATCTGCCAGGGTCGCGATGTGCTCCCGTGCTGTGCTGTCCGCCTTGTCCATCGTACCGTGCGAGGTGACGAAGGCGGCCATCCCTCCCGGTTTCAGCCGGCTGATCGCCTTGGCGATGAAGTAGTCGTGCAGCCGCAGGCCGAGCGAGCGGAAGGCCCGATCCGAGCGCACGGTACGGTCGGAGAAGGGTGGATTGCCGATCGCCAGATCGAAATGCGCGGGCAGCTCAATATGGGCGAAATCGCCTGTGACGACGCGTGCGCGCGGTTGCAGGAGTCGCACGATCCGGGCTGTGACGGGATCGAGCTCGACGCCTGTGACATGTGACGCCGCCCGCGCCTCCTCCGGCATCAGTGCCGGGAACAGCCCCGTGCCAATGCCCGGTTCGAGTACTCGCCCGCCGCGCCAGCCGAGACGCAGCAGCCCGGCCCAGATGGCGCGGACGATATATTCGGGCGTGAAATGCGCATACTGGGTGCAGCGTGCGAGCGACGCGTAGTCCGCGCTGCTCACGGCCTCCTCCAGCCCGGCACCGAGGGCCTCCCAGCCCTCCCGGAACCTGTCCTCACCCGGCCGGCGAAACACACCATTGGCGAGGTCGGAGGCGCCGAAGCCGGTGAACTTGATCAGCGCCGACTGCTCCTCCGGTGTGGCAGAGCGCTGCGCTTCCTCGATCTCGGCCGAGAGGCGTATGGCGATGAGATTGTCGCGGGCGCGGTCCTTCCACGAACGGGCGAGCTGACGCGTCCCGATGAGATGAAAGTTCTTACCTCCCTCGGCATGGAGCGCGACGGATCGTCGTTCAGCAGCAGCATTCGGCATGGCAGGCGCCGGCGTCGTGGGCGGCGGATCGTCGTCGTCCGGTCCCTCGGTGAGGCTCGCCGCGAATGCGGTGACGCCGAAGCCGAGGCCGGACGAAAGGGCCGTGCTGCCGAACAGGTCGAGGGTGAAGGGATCGTCTTGGGCCATGGCGGGGTCTCCGGTGAAGAGGGCGCGCGCCCCACCGGCCCCGCCAGAGACCGGCGAGGCTGAGACGCGTCCGATTGTCGGGAGGGTGGGCGAGGTCCGCCCGCCGTATCAGCGGCGGATCAGAGCGAGCGACAGGCTGGTGTCGGCGGCCACGATCGTCAGGTGCGTGGCGGCGGGCGCGGCCGCCATCAGCCTCTCGAGCTCGACCGCATTGAGGAATTCGATCCCGTCATCGCCGCCAAAATGCTGGCGCTTGTAGTGCCAGTGATCAGGATTGGTCTTCGGATCGCACTCCTCGGCGTAGCAGACGAGGGCGCGCTGTCCCTCGGCCAGCTTGCCGTTGGAGAGGAGGTAGACCCCCTCGTCGCCGACCAGCCACAAGCCGGGCAGCTCGTCCTTGCCAGGGGAGAGACCGTAATGGGGATTGCGATGGCCACCATTGGCCACGGCGTCCGATCGTCCGCGCGCGATCACGGCACGGACGTCCTGCAGAGGGAAGGTGAACATGACCGCCACCTCACGCCGCGATCGCGTCGGGCAGGTAGCGGAGATGCACCGGCAGCTTGGCGGAGACCTGCGCGTCGGTCAGGTCGTCGAGCAGGACCAGGCTGGTGCCCTGCCGTCCGCCGTAGAACAGCACGGTACGCTTGTCGCGATCGGCCGCTGGCCAGCGGTCCCCGGCGTAGCCTCGATAGTCGTCATGCGTCGCACTCCAGATGTGCTCGAGGCGTTCGGTTCGCGTCATCGCCTTCACTGGCCGCGATTCCCGGTCAATGATCCCGGCACGCATCCGTTCGGGCGAACCCTTGTCGGCGAGATCGCAATAGCTGTGGAAGTGACGGAGGTTGCCGTCGATTATCAGCGCGAAGAAGACGCTGGTGACGCTGCCGATCAGGAATTCGCTCATCGCGAACATGTCGCCACGCATCCAGAGCGGCGGCAGGATCTCGAACATGTAGTCGTGGTCGATCCGGCCGATCTCGAACCATTCGCCGGCATAGAGTGCGCTCGCCTGAGCCTCCCAGCGGCTGGGCCGCTGCGCATGACGGTCGAACATGCGAAACATCTGGCGCCGGTCGGGGACGCCCTGAAAGACCTTTCGGATCGGGGATACGGGGTGCATGGCGGGCTCCTTTCAGCCTCGTCGGGCTGGAGCGCGGCTCATCCGTCCGATTTCGCCGTCAGTTCAGCCCTTCCTGACCCCTCCCCCGTGGCCGCATCGAAGTCCGGCCGGGTCAAGGGCCGCGGCACGCGGGCGAAGCTTCACCCTTGACGCGACCGGCGGGCATGCGGCAGTTGGGTTTCCTCCTCCGATTCCCCGTCTTTCTCCATTCTTCTGATCATGCACAATTCTTCGTTCCAATCTTCGCGCCCAGGTGCCAGCCGCTCGTAGGCGCAGGTCGCGGCGACGGTGATCGCTTCCACGCGGCCGGCAAAGACCTCGCCCTGCTCATTGTTGTCGGTCGCCGCGACGAGCAAGGCGCCAGGGTGCGAAGCGAGCGCTCGGACGGCGGCCTCCGTCGCGGGCGCCCAGCCGCCGCCAGTGCTCAAATAGAGGCTGTCGCGCCGCAGACCTTCGAGAGCGGCGAGGCTCATGGCGTCGATCGCCGCCTCGGTGACGCAGAACCGGACAGCGCCCATCGACCCGAGACGGAACAAGACCTTGCCGCCGCCGCTAGCGAAACCGCGCCATTCCGGCCCGCGCTCTTCCCAACCGGTGACGAGACCATCTGCATCGACATGTGCGGCCCACATGCTGCCGTGAGGCCCTTCGCGGAGCCGATCCTGCTGGATCGCGGCGCGGATGACCGTCTCCGGAAGCCCGCGCTCGTCCTGCAGATAGCGCCAGGTCAGGGAGCCCCGCCATGGCCGGCGCCGCTTGCGCCAGCGTTCGGAAACGCTGAAGTCCGGTTTGCGCTCGCGAGCCTGCCTCGTCCAGGCGGGCTCACTCGGCACGAAGCCGACCAGATCGGAGAGCTGACGGAGGACCTCGGTAAAGCCGACATCGTCGAGATGCTCGACGAGCGAAAACACGTCTCCCTTGGCATCGGACAAGGCATCGAACCAGCCCCTGCCGCCATGGATCACGATGATGATGTCGTCAGCGCGCCGGTACTTGACCGCCTTGCGGGTACTCTCCTTCAGGTCGATCGCGAACCCGGCCTTCTCGAGCACTGCCGCGCAGGGCACACGCTCCCTCAGTTCCTCGATGTCCTTCTTTTCCATCCTTTTCCTCCGACACGCCTCCGGGCCGGTCCTTTCCCACTCGAGTTCCCTTTCCCGCATACTGCGGGACCACTCCCTACCGCCGTGATGAGCGAAGGGGGCAAGGGCGCGGCTGGCAACTGGTGAATCCTGCAGGGTGAGGAGCGCCGTGAGATCGAGCAGCCGCGGCGCAGCTTCCCTTGCGGCCTCCGCTCGCACGCGGCACTCCGCCGCCTGGGCGAACCCGGCTCAATGAGCCGGGCCAAACTGGTAGGGATCGTATTCGTGGACGACGACCACGTCGGCATCGTCAAGCTCGTCACTCGGCATGACGCCGAACTCTCCATCGACCTGAAACAGCGTAACCGGAACCATCAGGGTGCGGGCGAGCTGGAACGCGTGGGATTGGGCGAGGGAAAGATCGTGCGACATTTGAGGGCTCCATCCTGGAGCGAGGCCGATCCCCGCTCGATGGCGTCCGTCGGTGTCCTCAACCGGCCGCGATCACCGCGCAGGCGCAGCCGGAGCGGCGGCATGCTGCGCATAGCCGACCCCCTGAGGGTTGATCGTGGAAGGCCGGGCGGAGGACAAGGAAAGCCATCCAAGGAGAGCGGGGTCGGGCTTGCTCCGAGGTGGTCCGCGCCCTCTTGCACGCTCTTTTCCCGGACGCTGAAACGCACTGCCGCACGGGAACCCATCCGGTCCCATCCGGTGCCTCAGGTCGAAGGGATGGGCTTGCATGCCGAGCCGGAGCGATGCCGGTGCCGGTGCCGCCGCCCTTTAGTCGTCATCGCTGCGAGAAACCCTTCCACGCCGCATCTCGTGGTCGACGATCGCCTGGACGACCTCGATATCCATCTGCGCATGCGGAGAGATCCTTGCCACCTCGGCCGCCACCTTGGCCCAATGGAAGAATTCTTCGGCTTGTCCTGAAGCGCGGGCTTGGGCCGCCAAACGCTGCGCCTCGTAGTAGGCGCTGGCTTTCTCCCGCTGCACCAGACGGTGCGCATCGGCCTGCCATCTTCGGCGGATTCGTCTTCGGGCCTCTATCCAGCGCCGCAACGCGCCTAACATGCTTTGCCGCCTCGCTTCCTCTCGAACGACGTTACTCCGATCCGCGTCAGGGATGGCCGCCCATACGGGAGAAGACCCGACATCGGGGCTTCGGCGCAGCCAACAGCCCGGCCCGAAGTGCGACACTGCCCTTCGCCTCAGGTTTTGAAGCACTCCGACCATATTGTTGAGATACGAGCCTTGAACTAGGGCACTCCCAGGGGCGAGAGTATGGCTGGGGGTAGGGTGACGTGGACTTACTACTGAATGGAATGAATGGCGGCTATCTCCGCAACATCATTCTGAACGCGACAGAACATACTGAACGTGTCGATGCCGCCGTAGCCTATGCTTCCGAGAGCGATCTGCTGTTCGATTGGTGCTGGGACAACAAAATCCCGCTGCACTTCTGGGGACGGTTTGATGAGCAGGTCCCTGTCGGGATTCCAGTTCTCGACAAATTCCTGAACCGCAAATCCGGGCGCTATGTCTGCAAGCTGGTCCGGCGATTTCACCCGAAGGTCATCTGGTGGCGCGGCTACGGCGCCTATATCGGCTCGGCCAATCTCACCCAAAGCGCGTGGTGGAATAACGTCGAAGCTGGCGTTTTCCTGACGGAAGCCGAACTCGCCGAGGGCGGTCACGACCTTGAGCTGGATCATATGTTCGCTGAGATCGACAAGCACGCCGCGCCTTTGACGCAGGAACTCTTCGACCTGCTCTCGACGAGGAGCAAGGAACTGACCCGACGCAAGGCTGCTGAGAGAGCCCTCGACGACGCGATGCTTGCGACCGACCTGGTGCCTCATTGGGAGGGGTTGGCTCGCGCCAGCAGTAAATCGGCTGGCGATCTCCGCCGCCAGGCTTTCCTCGCCGAATGGAACAGCACGCTTCAGATCATCCGGGATATCGCATCGAAGATTTCCGCTGAAGGCAACAGACCGTCATGGGTCGCGGCAACGGCGCCGCTCGGCGCACAAGCCGATCAATTTTTGCATGCGCACTACTATCAGAACACGTTCGACGGACGGCGCGCAGACTTCGAGAGTCATTTCGCTCGCAATCGAATGGATCCCGACGCCGCGGTCGAGAAAGCGATTCGCTGGTGGCGCACCCTGCCCTCTTCGTCGGACGAAAACAGAATGCTCAACAAGACGGCGCCCTTGCTGCAGAAGGCCTTCTCGGAGAGGACGTTGGGCCGGCTGACCGAAGACCAGTTCGTCAAGGTGCTCGGGCGGGTTCATGCGGCAAGGGAGTACGCCCGTCGTGCGCCCAACCGGTTCATCGGCCTGAAGGGCGGAAAGGCCTACGATATTCCCGAAAAGGTCGACGCTCTGGCCAGGCACATTTTTCGCGCACCGGAGCGAGGCGGCGTGTCCGTCACGGAAACGCTGGCATTCGTTCTCTATGGCGGCCGGGCGGAGGAAGTTCCACACCGGCTCTGGGAAGCCCTCACGAACCCGAAGCGAAAGATCGAGTTGCTGGGGGTCAGCGCCTTGGGCGAGATCGTCGGATGGGCGCTTCCCGATCGTTACCCCCCGAGAAACGGCCGGACGAGCAAGGCGCTGCGGTCGTTGGGATACGACGTCAGAGTTCATGTAGGCTGATGTGGGACACTGGGGAATACTTGGTCGACGCGACGGGGCTCGCTACCTGAAATCCCGCGTCTTCACCCTGATCTCATCGAGATGCCCGTAGGGATCCACGATGTCGCGCGGTCGGGACGCCCTCGACAGGCTGCGCGGATCAGGCGTTGGCGAACCGTGGTGGAACTCGTCGCCACGCCCATGTGGGAGCGGGAAGCTTCCGTCGCGCGCTCCGACGCTGGCGAGCTCGGCCGAGAGATCGGTGAGGTGATGGGCGACGAGATGCACCACCTCGCCTTCCCGCTGGATGCGCCCGCGCACGCCGATCATGCCCGCACCCAGCACGATGCGTCGATGTGCTTCGAACACTTTCTGCCAGACGACGAGGTTGGCGACGGACGTCTCGTCTTCAAGGGTAATGAACATCACGCCCTTCGCGGAGCCGGGACGCTGGCGCACGAGCACGAGGCCCGCGACCTCGACCCAGCACCGGTCGCGTGAGGCCATCGCCGCGGCGCAGGTGATGATGCGCCGGCGGGTGAGATCCTGCCGAAGGAAAGAAACGGGGTGATCGCGCAATGTCAGGCCGACATGTCCGTAATCCTCGACCACCTCGCCCCCGGCGGCCAGGGGGCGTAGGGCAACGACCGGCTCATGCTGCTCGGGAACAGGCGACGCTTCCCGCGCGGCGGCGGCGGCGAACAACGGCAGGGGCTCGTCGCGCAGCGCCTTGATCGCCCAGAGGGCTTCACGGCGAGCAAGACCAAGCGCGGGGCGGAAGGCGTCGGCCTCCGCGAGCTCGACGAGGGCGCCGGACGTAATCCCGGCACGTCGCCAAAGGTCATCGACCGAAAGGAACGGCTGATCAGCACGGGAGGAGACGAGGCAGGCAGCCTCGGCATTGCCGAGGCCCTTCACCATGCACAGGCCGAGGCGGACGGCGAAGCGGCCGTCATCGGCCTCGCGCGGCTCCAGTGTACAGTCCCAGCGGGAGCGGTTCACGCATACGGGCCGAACTTCGACGCCGTGCGCCTGCGCATCCCGCACAATTTGCGCGGGCGCGTAGAACCCCATGGGCTGCGCATTCAGCAGCGCCGCGCAGAAGACGTCCGGGTGCCAGCATTTCAGCCAGGACGAGGCATAGGCGATAAGAGCGAAGGAGGCCGCATGGCTCTCCGGAAAGCCGTAGCTGCCGAAGCCTTCGAGCTGGCGGAAGGTGCGCTCGGCGAAATCACGCTCGTAGCCATTGGCGACCATGCCGCCTATGAGCTTCTCGCCGAACTTCGACACCCCACCCGTGTGTTTGAACGTGGCCATGGCACGGCGAAGCTGATCGGCCTCTCCCGGTGTGAACCCCGCGCATTCGATCGCAACGCGCATCGCCTGCTCCTGGAACAACGGCACTCCCAAGGTTTTTCCGAGCACCTTTTCCAACTCGGGCTTCGGATAGACGACATCCTCCTTGCCCTCTCGCCGGCGCAAATAGGGGTGAACCATGTCGCCCTGGATCGGCCCGGGCCGGACGATGGCGACCTCGATCACGAGGTCATAGAAGGTGCGCGGGCGGATGCGCGGCAGCATCGCCATCTGCGCTCGGCTTTCGATCTGGAAAGTACCGAGCGTGTCCGCCTTGCGGATCATCGCGTAGGTGCGCGGATCCTCCGGCGGGATGGTCGCCAGATCGAGTTCGATCCCCTTGTGCTCGGCGAGGATATCGAAACCGCGACGCATGCAGGAGAGCATGCCGAGCGCCAGCACATCCACCTTCATGAACTTCAGGATGTCGATGTCGTCCTTGTCCCATTCCACCACCTGCCGATCCGCCATGGCGGCCGGCTCGATCGGCACCAGCTCGTCGAGCCGGTCGCGCGTCAGGACAAATCCACCAGGATGCTGGGAGAGATGCCGCGGCGTGCCGACCAGTTGATGGGCAAGCTCCAGCGCCAGCCGCAGCCGCCGATCGCCCATATTGAGATTCAGCTCCTGCGCGTGTTTCTGCTCGACGCCTTCCGACCAGCCCCAGACCTGCGAGGACAGCGTCTTAGTCAGATCCTCGGGCAGTCCAAGCGCCTTGCCGACATCCCTGATAGCGCCCTTTCCCCTGTACCTGATCACGGTCGAGCACAGGGCGGCCCGGTCACGACCATAGGTCTCGTAGACCCATTGGATGACTTCCTCGCGCCTCTCGTGTTCAAAATCGACATCGATGTCGGGCGGTTCGCGACGTTCCTCGCTCACAAATCTTTCGAACAGCAGGTCGTTGCGATCCGGGTCGATGCTGGTGACGCCGAGCACGTAGCAGACGGCGCTGTTGGCTGCCGAGCCGCGCCCCTGGCACAGGATCCCCTTTGATCGGGCAAAGCGGACGATCGAATTCACGGTGAGGAAATAGGGCGCGTATTGCAGCTTCTCAATCAGGCGCAACTCGTGCTCGAGGTTGCGCCGGACCTTGCCGGGCAGGCCCTCGGGATAGCGCTGCGCCGCACCCTCCCAGGTCAGCTTCTCCAGCGCTTTCTGCGGCGTCAGGTCCGGAAACAGCTTCTCCTCTGGGTATTGATAGGCGAGCTCGTCGAGCGAGAAGCGGCAACGGTCCATAATCTGGGTCGTGCGAGCCAGTGCCTCGGGATAGCGCGGAAACAGCCGGTGCATTTCGGCCGGCGCCTTCAAGTGGCGGTCCGCGTGCCGTTCGCGCCGGAAGCCGAGCTCGTCGATGGTCACGTTATGGCGAATCGCCGTGACGACATCCTGCAGGATGCGCCGGCCGGGTTCGTGGAAGAGGACGTCATTCGTGATTACAGTCGGCACGCGCGCCGCGGCCGCCATGTTCGACAGCTGCCATAGGCGAAGCTGGTCGTTGGGCCTCCGGCGCAGCGTCAACGCCAGAAAGGCGCGATCGGCGAAGGTCTCGCGCAGCCGGCGAAGCCGGATCGCGCAGGTCTCGTCGGCCTCTTCAGGCACCAGCACGGCGATCAGACCGTCGCCATAGGCGACAAGATCGGACCATTCGAGCTGGCACTTTGCCTTGCCGCCGCGCTTCTTCCCAAGCGAGAGCAACCGGCAAAGCCGAGCATAGGCGTCGCGATCGGTCGGATAGGCGAGCACCGCCATGCCGTCGACGAGATCGAGACGGCAGCCGACGATCAGCCGGATGCCCACGTCCTTCGCCGCCTGATGCGCCCGCACGATGCCTGCCAGGGAGTTGCGATCGACGATGCCGATCGCCTCGATGCCGAGGGCCTTCGCCTGCTCGAACAGTTCCTCGCAACTGCTCGCCCCACGCAGGAAGGAAAAGTGCGACGTCGCCTGGAGCTCGGCGTAGCGCGGGCCGGTCATCCGAAAATTCCATGCAGGAACCAGCGATGCGAACCCGTCTCGGGATCCTCGCCGTCGCCGCCGCGGAAAATCCAGTATCTCTCCCCGCCATCATCCTCGACGCGGAAATAGTCCCGCACGGCCGTCAGCTCGGCATCGCGCTTCCACCATTCGGCAAACAGGCGTTCGGGACCGTCCGCCCGGCGCACCCGCCGCCGAATGCCGCGCCACGTAAACCAGACGGGCGGATGGTCCGGCAGGAGCGCCATCGTCTCGATCGGCTCCGGTCGTGGCAACAACCGCGGCGGGCGCGGCCAGTCGCCGTGCCAGCTGGCGCCGTCCTCGGGAGCGAGCGCCGGCACGCGCGCGACCGAGCGTTCGGGCACGTCGCTGGCAACCGGAGCGAAGCGATAGAGGCTCCGCTCGCCGACCCGATTGGCGAGCGTGTCGACGAGATCGGAGACATCGGCCTCCGGCTCCTCGACCAGCGCGGAGATTGCCTGCTTCGCGGAAAACGGCTCAGCCAGGGTGGCGGCAAGCGTCATCATCTCGATGCCGAACCCAGGATCGACCTTTTCGATCTGGTCGGTGAGTAACCTGGTCAGGCGGCGGACGTCGCGCACGGGCAGGGCCGTGCCGACCCGAACCGCCTGCTGCGTATTGTCGACGCGCTGGAACAGCAAATCGAGCCGTTTGGCGCCGAGCCCCCTCGCCTCCAGTTCCTCGCACAGCGCGACGACAAGCTTGCCGACATAGCGCGCGATTGTCTCGGCCGCGCCGATGGGCTCGGGAAAAGCGCGGCGGACCTCAATGAGATCGGGTGGACGAACGGGATTGATCGGCTCGGCCATGCTCCCCATGGCCTGGTCGAGGCGACGACCGATCTCGGGACCGAAGCGCAATGCCAGCGGCGCGCGCGGCTGACTGGCGAGTTCGCCGATACGCTCGAAGCCGAGCGTGCGCAATCCGGCGACAATCCCGGGATCGAGCCGCAATGCCGCGATCGGCAGGTCGCGCAATGCGGCCTCGTTCTCCCCGGGCGAAACAATCAAGGCCGTCCGCCCTGCAAAGCGGGCGCAGGCATGGGCGGCTCCCCAGCTATCGGCGATCGCCGCACGTGCTTCAACTCCTGATGCCGCGAAGCGTTGCGCCATCGCTGACAGCATGGCGGCTTCGCCGCCATGCAGATGATCGGCGCCGGTGGTGTCGATCACCAGGCCATCGGGAGGATCGGCAGCGACGATTGGCGAGATGCACTGAAGGGCCCAGAGCGCCAGGCGTTCAAGACCCTCGGCGTCTGCACGCGGGTCGGCGTCCTGCACCAGGAGGCCGGGAACGAGGGCCTGCGCCTTCGCCACCGGCATGCTGAGGCGCAATCCCGCGCGCAGCGCTGCAAGGTCCGCGGCGAGTACCACGCGGCGCCGTCCCTCGCGGCCGATGAGAACAAGCGGCGCCTCAGGCGGAGGCGCGGCGGCGCCCGATTTCCTTCTGAGGCGATCCGTCGGCCATCTCGGAAAAAAGAGCGATACGACCCTGTGCATCGCAAGCTTCCACTTCAAAATCCGCGCTTTCTCCGGCGCGACACCGGATCAGTTCGAGCAGCCAGCGGGGACGTCCGACACCCGGGACCGGAAGGGGCGCGGAGGGCAACACCGAGACGCGCCAGCGCGTGACACTCGCTGTCGGCTGGCCGAAATCAGCGACCTCAGCCGCGCGCCGCCAGCGCCGCACTGCGATGCCGACGGTGCCGGACCCTTCGGCAGCGAGCTGCAGGCGGCGCGAAGCCGTCATCGACAGGCGGGCCACCTCACCGACGACAGCACCAAGTCCGCCATGACGCAGCCCCTCCTCCATACAAGCGAGCAACGCCTTCTCGTCGCCGGCCTCGACGAAGATCACCCGGCCGGGCGGTAGCCCCGCCTGGGCGAGCGCGGGCGCGAACAGATCCTGGTGCGTGACACACCACAGCACCTTGCCGCGGGTGCGCGCCGCGACGCCGGCGGCAAACAGAGCGGCGGCAGCCCCATCAACCGCGCCGTTTCCACCGCCCGCGACCTCATGCAGGCAGCCGAGCGCGAGTCCTCCTCCCGGAAGCCGCCGATCGATCAGCGGCAGACCGAACGGCAGTACCTTCCGCGCACGGCCTGTCCCCCCTTCCAGACGCTGAATGCGCTCTCGAAGTTGTGCAAGGGCAGGGTTGGCGACGGAGTCCGACATGTCGAAAATGGCAGCTCCACGGGATTTGCAAGAGGTCTCTCCGCTGATATGTTCCTTATTTGTTCTCAATTGCGTGGTGAGTCAATCTGACTCGCGAAAGACTCCTAAGCGAAGGTAGCGCTAGATCAGATCGGGGAACGTCCGTGTAATCGCCGCTGACAGTGGATTCTCCCGCGCGGATTCGCGGCCCCCGGGGGCAGAAGCGTACCGTGTTGGGTTGGGACAATGGGGAGATCGGCCGGATGTGCAATTTGTACAACGTCACCACGACCCGCGACGCCGTGCTGCAATTCACCAAGGCGTTTCGAGACAAGGCCGGTTGGAACGAGCCATCCTTCGACGTCTATCCCAACACGCTGGCCCCGATCGTACGAATTGGCGAGGACGGACAACGCGAGATCGTGCGAGCGACCTGGGGAATGCCAACACCGCCAGCCTACATCAAGGGCAATTATGATCCCGGCGTCACCAACATCCGAAATGTAGGCTCCTCGCATTGGAGACGCTGGCTCGGCCCGACGAGCCGTTGTGTCGTACCATTTAACTCTTTTGCCGAGCCCGATCCCGGGCGCAAGGTTCCAGGCGGCAGGGTTCCGAATGCCTGGTTTGCGGGGAGCGAAGATCGGCCGTTGATGTTCTTTGCGGGTTTCTGGACACCGTGGAAGGGCGTGCGGAAAGTGCGCGACGGTGAACGCGAGTATGAACTCTACGGCTTCCTGACGACCTCCCCGAACGAAATCGTCGAGCCGATTCACTTCAAAGCCATGCCGGCGATCCTGACCACTCCCGAGGAAGTGGATCTCTGGCTTACGGGCTCATGGGAGGAGGTCAAGCACCTCCAGCGTCCACTGCTGGGCGATATGCTGGTTGTGGTGGAGCCGCCGGCGAAGGTGCAGAATGAGGCACTGTTATGATACTTGCCTGAGCTGCAAGGGCGCCTGAACACAAGGTGCTCATGCAATCGTGGACCGACGGCGAAAGAACCAAGATCGGCGTGGAAGCACTCCATGCTCAGTCGACCGGGAACTTGATCGCACGCGCCATTTGGGGCTCATCCTAAAGGTGATCGCTGGCTTGAGCCCCGGCGACTTGTATGACGCTCGGAGCATAGCTTGGCTGGCGCGAGCTAAGTCGGATCCATGATGCCGAAAGCCGCGACAAGCGCCAGGACGACCATGCCAAAGGCCAGTTCGGCATAAGTCCCGAGGCGAATATCCGCGATCGCGTTGTTGGGACGGACGCGCATTCGCGGAACGAACACGTAGCGATTGAGCATGGCAATACCGACCATTACGGCGACCAGAGCCACCTTGAAAAGCAGAAGCGCCTGGTAGAGCGTGCTCCCAGTTGGCCAGCCATCGAAAATAAGCACCGCATTGACGATTCCGGTCGTGACAACCAGCGCGACAGCAAGGTGACCGATCGCGGAGAAACGTCGCAACGTCGCTCGCGCCGCCCCGCCCAGCTCTGGATCACTCAGTCGTGCCAGACAGGCGGGGAGGATCGCTAGGGCGCCAAACCAGAAGCCAGCAGAAAGCAGGTGAATGACATGATTGCCGAGGTGCGCCACCTCACGGAATCCATTGTCCATCCGGGCATGACCCGACAGACTGAGGCTTCCAAGCAGCACGGCACCGAAAGCCGCCTTCAGGCGCTCAGCCCCGTGCAAGGTGACGAACGCAGCCATCACGATGATCGAAAGCCCGGTACGCACCAGCAGTGCCTGGCCGGTCGACGTCGACAAGAGCAGATCGTCCAATGTTGCGCCGGTCAGCACGACGCTCCAGCCGCCACCGGCCAGCGCCGCCTCGGCAAACAGCCAAAGGATGGAGGCGAGAACCGCGATAATGCTCGCAGCTTGCAGGCCCGTTCGCGCAACCGCGCCCAGTCTTGCTCCGAGTTGGGCCGGTGCGAGAAAGCCGAGCAAGCACTGGGTGCCAAACAGAACCGTGGCCGCGACATAGAACCCGAGTCGGGAAAGCGCGAGAGCGGCTTCCAGGGTACTCATGGTCCGACGGTGAACTGGTATGTACCGTTCGTGGTGTGACCATCCTTCGACAGCACATGCCAGTCGACGGTATAGGTGCCGGCGGCAAGTTGACCCTTCAGTGGCACGCTCATTTGCTTGTCGTCACCAGGCGCCAGTGCGGCCGCGCCGGTGTCGATTGCGTGGCCATCCGCCCCTTTTACAGTGACGCTACTGAGCCCTATCTCAAGGCCTTCGGAGAAGCCGAACAGAAGTGCCGCCGGCGACACCGAAACCGCGGCGCCGGCGGTCGGATCCTGCGTCCTGAGATGCGCATGGGCGAGAGCATCGACGGTGCAATACAACAACGCGGCCGCCGCCAGGGCAGCCTTCGCAAGAACATTCATCTCGGTATCTCCAATGCCGTTCAGATCCGATTACGGGTCTGGCGGCGGACGTCGTCCGCAATGGGGTGAAGCGTCTCGGGCGTCACGGCACCGACGAGGCTGTAGCCGAGCCCGTTATCCGCCCAGGACCAGCCACTCACACCGTCCTGTGAATGCGGAGACATCGGCATGTCCTGGTCGGCGCGCATTGGCCGTGCCAGCACAACGAGCCTCGAGCCGCGATCGTCGTCATACATGAAGAGCGCCGCCGCCCCGTGCTCGGTCGGCACGATCCGGCCACCCATCAATCGGTAGCCTGAACCAGTCAGGTCCGGCACCGACACAGGACGACGCAGTTGACCGGAGGCCCAGGATACAAGCTGCGAGATATCCCCAGCCCGTATTTCGACTGGCCGCGTACGATCCGGCGCGAAGACCGCGTAACTTGCGGCAGCCTCTTGGGCCAAGGCCTGCACCCCTCCCTGCGGCGGCGACCCGATGCCTCGCAGTGCCCAGCCGCCGAGGCCGCCGAGGCAGAGGAGTAAGCTCGCGGCCATGGCCATGGTCCAGCGTGGCAGGCGGCGGGGCCGCCGGCGTTCGCCAACCATGCGCACCAAGTCCAAGTCTGATGGAATCGGTTCCTGCGCGATTGGCGCAAAGGCCGCACGAAGCATGTCGCGCTGCGCCTCGTAGCCGACAATGCGGCTGGCCACATCGGGATGCGCATCGAGATAGGCCTCAACCTCGGCCTGTCGTTCGGCATCGAGACGCTGGTCGACGAAGCCGATGAGATCATCTTCGGTGATGGGCCGAGAGCTCATTTCACGCTCCGGAGATTGGGGTGAGCCTTGCCGGCTGCCCGCGGCTGCGGCTCGGCGCTCATCAGCCCGAGTAGCCGCTCGCGGGCCCGCGACAGGCGCGACATCACCGTTCCGATCGGAATGTCGAGCACCTTCGCGGCGTCCGCATAGGAGAGTTCTTCCACTGTTACCAGCAACAGGACCGTCCGCTGCTCGTCGGGCAATTGGTGAAGCGCGGCGAGGAGATCGCGATAGCGCATGCGGTCCTCCTGCGGTGCAGCGAAGGAGAGGCTCGTTTCGTCGGTGTCGTCCAGCGCCAAATGTGGCGGACGCTCCGACGCACGGCGCAACCGTGTCATGGCAAGGTTGTGCAGGATCGTGAAGACCCAGGACCGGGCATTGCCGTCCTCCCGGCGTTGATACCAACGGCCGATGGCCCTCTCCAAGCAGTCCTGGACCAAGTCGTCGGCAGCCGATCGATCGCGCAGCAGCGCCCGCGCATAGCGCCGCAGTGCCGGAACCAGGGGCGCTATTTGGCGTACCATATCGGCGGTCATGACAATGTCTCGCTGGAGTGGCCGCCGTTCCATCGTCCCGCAGTCGACGAAACGGCGGCCGGATGGCTCAATTCAGAGCCTGTTTCTGAACAACGGCGCCGTGTTGAGCAGCGGTGCCTTCGAGGATGACGAGATAGCGCCGCTCAGCTTTGGTATCGCTGCTAACGATCTGCCGGATCGGTCCGGCGGCATTCACGATCGCGGAGCCGGCGGGGTTCGTCATGAAGGCCGAGAGCGGCTCGATCTCACCTCCCCCTTCGGACTGGCTCGACAGCGCCAAGACATAGGGCTTCTTGGGCTCGAGCCCCGTGACGGATGCCTGCAGGATCTGCAGGATCCCCTGATCGAACAGCGAGACGCTGGTGGGCGTCGCGTCGCCTGTGCCCGCAACTGGCGACAGGTTGAAATGGACTGCCTGCCCGGCGATGCCGAGAGGCTGCAGATTGGCGGCGCCGTCTCCCTCCGGTACCGCATTGGGCACATAGTTCACCGCCTGCGCCGCCTGGCCGATCGGAATCTGCGCGATGACCTTGTTTGTCAGCGTATCGATGGCGGCGAGCTTGTCGGCGTTCTCCTGCCCGACATAGACGCGACTGCCATCACCCGAGGGCCAGATGCCGTGGGGCAGCCTGTCGACGGGAATGGTCGCCACCTGCTCGAAGTTGTCGGTACGATACACCTTCACCACGTTGAGACCACCCACAGTGATATAGGCGAAGCTGCCGTTCGAGTTGGTGGCGAAGTTGACGTGGTTGGTGATCGGGCCGGTGTCGATCGTCTTGATCAGGTCGAACGGCGGCCGCGCATTGAAGACCTGCGTCTTGCCGATGTCTTTCAGGGTGAACCAGACCTGCTTACCATCCGGCGTCGCGCCAATGTTAGGGCAGAACGGGCTCTCCTGCTTCACATGCCCGACGATCTGGTGGTCAGCGACGCTGACCACGACCGTTTCGGGTGTGAAGGACGAGCAGACGTAGCCGTATTTGCCGTCCGGTGAGAAGATTTGCATACCCGGCCCGTTCGGCACCTTGATGCGGGCCTTCTCCTCATAGGTCGCGCTGTCGATCACGGAGACGTAGTCCTCGCCGCGCACCGTGACCCACAGCTCCTTGCCGTCCTGCGTGAAGAAGGGCTCGTGCGGTGAGCGCCCGACATAGGTCGTGTGTTTGACGGTATTGGTGGCGGTATCGATGAACGTCACCGAGTTCGACCCGACCGAGACCACCGCGATGGTCTTCTTGTCGGGCGAGAAGCCCATGCCATGCACCAGCACCTGGCCACGATAGAGCGGGCTGAAATTGCCCGGCTGCGGATCGCCAAGTCTGATCGTGCCCACCAGCTTGTTCGTCGAGGGATCGGTGACGGAGACGGTGTTGGAAAATTGTTCGGCCGTATAGACACGATCGCGGCTGCTCAGCGGAATGCTTGGCGTGTCAGTGCCGTACGGGGCCTGGCCGGCAAAAGCCGGCATCGAACAGGCCAGGAATGTACTGGCCAGAAGGCCACCTAAAATGCGGTTGTTCATCGGGAGGGACTCCTGCTTGATCCGAAGGGCTGCTGAACGCTGCGCGTCAGTTGTGCGGCTCCGCGGAATGGGAATGATGGCCGCCCGACGAGGCCGGAACGGAAGACTGCGTTGACACGCGGTCAAGCGGCTGCGTTGGCGCGGGTGCCGAAGGCGGCGCGGGCCGTCCGAGCGCGAGCTCCATGGCGGCGATTTCCTGCTGCTGCTCGACGATGATCTCCTGCGCCAGGCGTCGAAGCTGTTCGTTCTCGCCGTAGCGCAGATAGGCGATCGCCATGTCGATGGCGCCCTGGTGGTGAGGAGACATCATGGCGACGAAGTCGACGTCTGTGTCCCCGGTAGGATTCACCCCCATCGCGGCCATCATCTTGTCCATGGCGGCGTTGTTCTCCGCCAGGAAGGGCGCTTCTGCCGCCGACGCGGCAGCAGGCCCGGCCGCGACATCGTCAGCCTTCGCCAAGTGGCCGCCGACCACGCCGCCCGCCATCGCGGCGGCAATCAATGCAGCCAGCAGAGGTTTACGGCTTCGCATGGCATGTCTCCTTCGCAAGAATTGGTCCTTGTGAAGCAGGACTCCGCCCCTGGCGCTTTATTCCTGTGATGTTGGATTTTTCTGATCGCACCGGACCGCGGCGCCACGGCCTCGCGCGGAATTCGCATCGTCGCTCAGGACATGGTCGGATGTCGTGATGCCTGGCGACCAGCAGACATCAGACCTTGGCGGCCATCGTCGGCCGATTCTTCGAGGCGGCCCGCGCCGATGGGATGCGCGCATTCCAGCGGCCCCCCGAGCGACATGCTCCTTGGTTCCACCTTCTGGGCGTCGGCGGCCTAGCCGATGCCGACGAACCACGCGCCCAGGTTCGCCGGCTGGCGTTCTGCGTGTCCAGGGATTGCAGCACCGTCAGGCACGATGGGCCAACCAAAGCGGCACATAGCCATCGCGCTCGCTCAACCGCTCCAGCGACGTCTTGCCTGCGGCATGAAGATAGGCGGCAGCCTCTGCAAGAAGAGGATCAGTCAGATCCATCGGGCCAAGGAGGCAGCTTTGGCCCCTCTCCTGGCGTGAGACAAAGGCGGCGCGTTCGGGCTCGTCAACATAGGCACGGGCAACGAACGTTCTGCCTCCGCGCGAAAACCGATAGATATCGTACTCGTAGTGATAGTCGTAGAAGCCCTCCGCGTCGCATTCCGACGCGTCGACGTGGTGACTGGTGACAACGTCCATCTAACCCCGATCATTTCCATCACGCCACTCGGCGGGATTTCAACCGTCCTCACCTTGTCGACGTCAGATCCCAACCGGTCGGGATCTGACGTCAAGGCTCTGAACCTCTGCGGCGGGATTTGCTCGGCTTCGGCCTCCACGTCGAGCGCTTCGGAACAGCTCTGCTCATTCCCCCGCCTGCTGAAACCGCGCCGCAAATAGCTGCCTACTCAATGCATTCTGTCATCGATCGCGCATCAGCCTCCAGACCATGAAGGCTGCGGCGCCAGCGATCAAAGCCGAGGCCAGCAGAGCGACCGAAAATCCGTGAGAATAGGCGAATTGGGCCTCGGCGATCGCGAGCTGAGATTGGCTCGCCGTGAGCCCATCTAATGCATGGGGGAGATCTCCGGCGACGACTGCGTCAGCAAAAGCGCGAGCCTGGCTGCAGGCGTCGGGACTATCGCACTTCCAGGTGCCCAGGGCGGAGCGGACAACGGTGGCAAGGACACCGCTCAGCGTGGAAAAGCCGAGTAGAATCCCCGAGAAGCGTGAGGTCGTGCTGATCCCCGATGCCATTCCGGCGCGTTCCCGCGGCACAACGGACATTACGGCCTTTTGGGTTTCCCCATTGAGTAGGCCGCCGCCGCTGCCGAGCACCAGCATGCCGATCATGATGATCCCCCACGAACCAAGGTTCGCGCCCCAGCCGGTCAGCAAATTTCCAAGAGCGACGACGAGGAGACCGAGGGCCAGAATCTGACTCGAGTTGAGATGGTGGCCGAGGACGCGGCCGACCTGGGGGAACGCAAGCATGGCAACGGCAAAGGGCAGCATGGCAAAGCCGGCCTGAACTGGCGTCTGACCAAGACCGTTCTGGAGGAAGAGCGGCAGCAGCGAAGCCATCACCTGGGCGCAGGCCGCATAGGCGAACATTGCGATGACAGCCCCAACCAATTTGGGATTTCCAAAAAGCTTCAGATCCAGCATCGGCCGATGCTGGCTGCGCTCAGCCAACACGAAAGCGCCCATCGAGGTCGAACCCACGGCAAAGCCGATCATGGCGCTCGACGAGGTCCAGCCATGGGCCTGCCCATTGATCAGCCCCCAGGTCAAACCGAACATGGATGAGGCGAACAGGAGGATCCCGGCAGGATCGAGCCTCCGCGCGCCTTCATCCCGGGACTCGTCAACGAACAGAATAGCTGCACCGGCGAGCAGCATCCCGATCGGAACATTGATGTGGAAGGCCCAACGCCAGCCGAGAGCATAGGCGATCAATCCACCGATGATCGGCGAAAGGACCATCGTCAGGCCCATGATCCCGCCCCAGATGGCCCAGGCCCGGTTCCGCTCCGCCTCGCGATGGAATGTATGGGCGATGATGGCGAGTGCCGGGGCCAACATGAAGGCAGCGCCCACACCCTGAAGCGCGCGAGCCAGATAGAGCATTACCGCCGAATGTGCGAGGCCGCATAGCAGCGAGGCAACAGCGAAAACGCCGATACCGATCACGAAGATGCGTCGCCGCCCGAACCTGTCAGCGATTGCTCCGGCTGGTAGGAGCAATGCGGCGAAGCATAGGACGTAGGTGCTGATGACCCATTCAATGTCAGCAAAGCTCGCATTGAAATCACGGGCCACGGTCGGCAGAACGATCGCGACCACATTGGTGTCGAGCACCGTCATGGCGCAGCCGGTCGACGCGGTTAGCAGAACTAGAGACGGGCTGACTGCCCGGCGCTCCAAAGGCTGTGCAATTGTCATCAGCTGACCATGGCGGCGCGGGTGTTGGCGATCTGCTCGCCGTGGTCGGGTGTGTCCGCAAATATGCCGATCACATCGACAACGAGGGGTATCCCATCTCGCCTTAAGACGAGGCCCCGAGTGGCGACGTCGGCAGGGGGGTAGCCGTTTATAGCGTCTTCGGACGCGCCGCGCTCACGATGGAGGTGCGCGGCGCCGGCCGCAGCCACGATCATACAGAGGCCAAGCGCACGGGGCCGTCGGGACATTCTCATTCTCCACTAATGAGATACACCCAAGCGCATTCCTGAATTAGTTTCATTCTCCGAGTTTTTGATATTTATTAGTCAATGACTAATTTGGAGAGAGACCCGGGGATGGAACTTCGGCATTTGCGGTATTTCGTCGTCTTGGCAGAAGAGCTGCATTTCGCGCGAGCTTCCGAGAGACTGAACATTGCACCTCCGACGTTGACCGTGCAGATTCAGGAGATCGAACGGTCGTTGTCCGCGCGCCTCTTCGCCCGGACGAAACGTTCGGTGGCACTCACGCCCGCGGGCGAAACCTTCCTGGCCGAAGCGCGCAATGTCCTCGAGCAGTTTGCGAAGGCAGAAAGTGCTGGCCGAAGGGCCGGTCGGGGTGAGATCGGCCGCGTGGAGATCGGCTACATCGGCTCAGCCGCATATGCGGGGGTGCTTCAGGACCAAATGAGCATGTTCTCTCGCTCTTGGCCGGGCGTGCATCTTCGTGCGCGCGAGTACGTGATGGAGGAGCTGCCGCAGCTTGTCTGCGACGGTCATGTCGATATTGGCTTCGTTCGCCTGCCGATGGCTCTTCCACGTTCCCTGCGGCTTAAAGTTCTGCTGCGCGATTATTTTTGCCTCGCTCTTCCCGCCGGACACCAACTCGCGGAAGGGAATCACCCGGTGCAATCACGCCAGGTCGCCGGAGAGGCTTTCATCACGCCGGAGCAGCAAGCCGGAACCTATGAGGTTGCCCGGCGCGGACGGTTCACGCCGAACGTTGTCTCTGCGCCGGGCAGCATGCTTCCCGTCCTGACCGAAGTTTCGCTTGGCGTTGGCATTTCAGTCGTACCCAGCGTCGTGCGAAACATCGTGCGGTTGCCGAATGTCACATTCCTTCCGATCGCCGGCGAAGCAATTTCGTCGGAGGTCGCGGGAATCTTCCGAGCAGATGAGAGCTCCCCGGCCGTAAAGAATTTTATCCAGCAGCTCAGGGCGTCTGTGGAGCTCCGGCACGTCCCCGAGGATTGGAATGAAATCTGACAGGACCTTGCCCGAGAATTCCGCGGCTGTGCCAGACACGTCACTGGACCGCTTCGGCCCAATGCCCATCGATCCGACCCCTAGCCCGACATGGCGCGGTGCACATGTCGTCATACCGGTTGCCTCTCGCACCATGCTATGAGGATCGTCGGGTTTGTGATTCCAGTGAGGTTATCCACGCTGTCTTGGGAAGCGAGTGATGTCACCCAGCCGCTCGCCCGCTATCTAAGCTTGAAATGACAATGGCTCGACGTCTCGAACCTTTAGCCGTTACGGCCCGTGATGTTGAGTAAGGTTGCAATCTGAAAGTGACTATGATCGATACTTTCCGGCTCGGAGATGCCGACTATGAAGATGCTAGCGCGGTCTATGCCGTTGGCGATATTCATGGGCGGCTTGATCTGCTTGATCAAATGGAAGCGGCCATAGCGGCGGATATCGCGGCATCAGGCGCAGAAAAGCCTCTGATATGCTATCTCGGCGATTACATCGACCGGGGGCCCAATTCTGCGCAAGTGATCGACCGGCTCGCTTCCTCCCCGCGAGGGCGGATTGGACGGGTCTTCTTGAAAGGTAATCACGAAGATCGGATGGTCGACTTTCTCGTGGATCCTGCGAAGAATGGGCCGGCATGGATGAAATATGGCGGCCGCGAAGCGCTCGAAAGCTATGGCCTGATAGTTCCGAACGAGGTCGCCGATACGGGCTGGACCGACCTTCGAGATCATTTGGACGCCGCTCTTCCGGACAGCCACCGAGCCTTTCTCAATGACCTGCGACTCGGATTGCGCTGGCGGGGATACTTGTTCGTTCATGCCGGCCTTGATCCGCAACGGCCCGCGACCGAACAGATGCCGCGTGACCTGATGTGGATACGCGAGCCATTTCTCAGCAGCGCGTGCGACTGGGGCTTCAAGGTGGTCCATGGCCATGTTGTCGTCGAGGAGCCTGTGTTCCGTCCTAACCGGATCGGAATCGACACGGGCGCCTATCGATCTGGCCGGCTGACGTGCCTGGTCCTTGACGGCGGCACCGAGCGGCTGATCCAAACCTAACTCCACAATTCCGCGCGACCGCGTCTCGCCGGAATCGCGCCGCGCACGAAATCGATATCATCGGCGTCCTTGCTTCTTTGGCTTCGGAAGGCCGTGCCTGCTCATGCGCAGCGCGCCGTTGCCGATCTGCATAGCCAGCAGCCGCCGATCCTCCGAGGATCGAGAGGCCGCTTGATGCTTCAACTTTCAATGAACAGACAGGAGCGCTCCGAGCCCTCCTCCATCCGCCCCCGCCCGCATCGGGTGCTTCGAGCATCAATTGCTTATGCGGTCATCTCGATATGCGACCTATGGCAGTTGAACAACTATTTCTACTGCCATCTATTCTCAGGTCGGCAACGATAATACTAGCATTGTCTGGAGCTCCATTTTTCAACACGGCGTCGATGATGGTGTCTGCCGCATGCTGTGCCGAGCTGGCGGCGGCCACGAGCTTGGCGACCGCCTGAGTGTCGAGCACATCGAAAACACCGTCGGATCCAAGCACGAGGAACAGGTCGTCATCCTGTCGTTCGAGCCGGATCATCTCCGGATCATCGCCGATTGCTGGTTTGAAGGAAAACAATCCAAGCGCCCGCGATAGAGCAATTCCGCCGCTTTGGCCGCTGTTCGGAACGAAGACCCGCAAGGGACCCCAAGGCGCCGCCTCCCCGTTATCGAGCCATCTTTTTTCCCGATCCACGACCCCGCCGTTGGCCGCAATCCGGATAGCTTCATCATCTCGGCTTGGGAGATGCTTGTTTACGAGGGAAACCACGGCGATTTCAGCACCGGCATCGGCCTTTCGGAACAAATAGGCAGGCGAATCCCCGAGCCAAGCCACCAGCAGGTCCTCTTCGCGCAGCAGGGCAACGATCGCGGTGCTGCCGCCTTGAATGGGCGGCTCCAGTTCTCGCAACGTGGAATCCACAATCCCGAGCGTCGTTCTCATTGCGGCTTTTGCGTCGCCGGAATTCTTCGCTATCTGATCGACCAGCGTTATGGCGAATTGCCGGGCTGCCAATTCGCTCGCACGATCCCCGCGCACGCCATCGAACACGCCGGCGACCAGGGCATCAGGAGTTTGCAGCACACAGGCGGCGTCTTCCATGCTCCTTCGCGCCTTCCCGAGGTCGCTTGCAATACCGACACCGTCAAGACCACCATCTTGGTGGGGCTTCGCGATCCCGCGGCGGTCGAGCGAGGCAGGCCAAGGCGAGGCAGGCTTCAGCGATTCGAAGATCTCACTGAACTCCGGACGCTTGTCGGGATTGCTGGCCCAGCACCTTGTGGCGAGATGCTTGAGTGCCTCGTCGTCGTGAAGCCAGCAGGGCCGGAACTCCTCGTCGACGACCTTCTTCGCGAATTCCTCCTTGGAGATCGACCCGGGCATGCTGGTGGCGACATTGGCATACGCCCTCGCCCCGCCATGCGCGGCCTCGAACATCAGGATTCCAAAGGCGTAGACGTCGACCTTTCTATCGTATTTCTCCCGAGCCAGCAGTTCGGGGGCCATGTGAAACAGTGAACCAACGGGATTTTCCAGCCGTTCACCCCGCGGAAGTTCGACTGTCCTGTCGAAATCGGAGACCTTGGCGCGCACGGTCTGCCAATCCCTGACGTCTGCATCGTCGTCAAAAACCAGGATGTTCTCGGCCTTGAGATCCCGGTGCACGAGATTCAGACCATGAATCTCGTTCATGGTCTGCGCGATCTGCGCAAGAATCGATCGCACAAGGCGCGCGTCGATCGATCGGTGGTCGCCCCTCGCTTCATCGAACAGGAAGCTATTCAGCGAGCCCTTGCGGGAACGTTCCACGATGCGAACGAGGTGATCTTTCGTGCCGGACACCCCGACCAGCCGCACGACGCCGGACAGATCGTCGAGGTCTTCCAACCTCGAATAGATGTCGATCTCGTTGGAGGCCAGGAGCGAGCGCCTCCAAGGGGTAAACTTGTAGAACAACGAGGAGTGGGCCTCGTCCGTGACAATGATCATGCCGTTCGGCAGCTTGCGACCGACAGCGTTGGGCGGGGAGGAAAAGAAGGGCAAGGCTATGTGTCGGCCAGGTTCGGACGGCACCTGAAGAACGAGACGCGACGGCGACATGAAACGGCCTCAGACAGTACGGTGGACGGGTCGAGTGGTGGTGGCGAGATCGCCGATTGTACCGACGCTCGATCTCCGCCAGTTAAGCAGGTCCTTGCTCCAGACGCGCGAACGCGCACGATTTCTGGCACGTGCTATCGAACGAGCCCTGGCATGGCCTCTACCCACTCATCCATGTCAACAACAGCTGTCCTGCCAACGTATGCGGGTCGGGCGGATCAAATCCGAGCTCCTCGTGCCGTTTCACCTGGTCCCGGCCGAGCCATCGCGCTTCCACGATCTCTTCCGCGTCGAGCGCGAGGTCCGTGCTCTCGGCTTCAACCAGGAAGCCCATCATCAGCATGCCGGGAAACGGCCATGGCTGGCTTGAATGATACGTGACATATCGTGCGCGAATACCCACTTCTTCGAACGCCTCCCGGACGACTGCCTCCTCCAGGGTTTCGGCAGGCTCCACGAACCCGGACAGCGCCGACATCAGCCGTTTGTTCGGAAAGCGGGTACCCTTTGCGAGCAACACCCGATCTGCGTGATGGACGAGGATCACAACGACGGGATCCGTGCGCGGAAAATGCTCGTGGCCGTTCCCGCACATCAGATGATACCCACCCTGATCGACCGTGGTGGGCGCGCCGCAAACGCTGCAGAACCTATGGCTTGCCCGCCAGTTGACCATGGCGCGAACATGTGCGGCAAGCGCGGCGTCGTCGCGTTCAAGGTAAAATTCGTAGGGGCGCAGTTCTGCGAAGACGAGGCTCTCGTCTTTGATATGCGCGCGCTCGACCGATCCGAGATCGATGCCGAAGAGCGGTGCATCACCCTCCAGGCCCATGAAGAGCCAATAGTTTTGCTCAAGGTCGGCGGCCGCGAGCCCCAGATCCGCGAGCTCAAGGCGGGCCAGTCTCCCTTCTCCGCATGCCGAGCTGGACAAGAGATGGCGCCGCTGCGCGTAGACGAGGAAGCGCGCGGAGCGCTCCGATCGCAACCGCGCCAGCGTTGCTGGATTCGTGCGCAGCTGAGCTGCCCGATCGAGAGGGCCGTGCGCGAAGTAGGGGCGTACGGGAAAGAGGTTGCGTTGCTGCATGTTGGAACCCCCTGTCAAAAGAGACATCGGCGCGTCAGCTGTGACGCGCCGACGTCCGCCGGCGATACGAAGACGTCGGCGGGCGAAGCGAATGGGAGGGGAACCCGCTTCGCCCGCCACCGGTGCACGGGTCGGAGCCGTGTGCGCCTCGTGCCCGATCAGCGGCTTGTCTTGAACCGCACGGCTTCTTCCGAACCGCCGGTGGCGTTGCCCTTCGAGTAGGAATGCGCGCCGGTACCCGCCAGGCCACCACCCTGGACGATCAGATACTCGTCGCGGATCGGGCGACCCTCGAAGAAGCACTCCAGAATCTCGCGCGTGCCGGCGGCATAGCGCGCCTGGGCAGTCAGGGTGGTACCGGAAATGTGCGGCGTCATGCCGTTCCACTTCATGGTGCGCCAGGGGTGATCCTGCGGGGCAGGCTGCGGGAACCACACGTCTCCGGCGTAGCCCGCCAACTGCCCGCTCTCCAGCGCACGAGCCACGGCGTCGCGGTCGCACAGCTTGCCGCGGGCGGTGTTCACGATGTAGGCGCCGCGCTTGAACAGCTTCAGCGTCTCGTCGTTGATCATGTGCTCGGTTTCGGGATGCAGCGGCACGTTGAGCGTGACCACGTCGCAGTGCGGGTACATCTCCTCACGGGTGGCGTGCCAAGTGAGGTTGAGCTCCTTTTCGACCGCTTCCGGCAAGCGGTGACGGTCGGTGTAGTGCAGCTTCACGTCGAACGGCGCCAGGCGGCGCAGCACGGCGATGCCGATGCGGCCTGCAGCAACGGTGCCGACATTCATCGCCTCGAGGTCGTAGGAATGCGCGACGCAGTCAGCGATGTTCCAGCCGCCCTTGCGCGCCCACTCATGGGAGGGCAGATAGTTGCGCACTAGGCCGAGGATCATCATGACCACATGCTCGGCGACGCTGATCGAGTTGCAGTAGGTGACTTCCGCGACGGTGACCTTGCGGTCGATGGCCGACTGGAGGTCGACATGGTCGGAGCCGATGCCGGCGGTGAGTGCAAGCTTCAGGTTCTTCGCCTTGGCGAAGCGCTCGGGGGTCAGATAGGCCGGCCAGAACGGCTGGGAGATCACGACGTCGGCGTCGACCAGTTCCTTTTCGAAGACCGAATCCGGACCGTCCTTGTCGGAGGTCACCACCAGCGTGTGGCCGTTGTCCTCAAGATATTTGCGCAGGCCGAGCTCACCTGAGACCGAACCGAGAAGAGTGCCTGGATTGAAATCGATCGCCTTGGGGGTCGGCAGTGTCTGGCCATCAGGATAGTGGTCGATCTTCGGAAGGTCGTCACGGGCATAGGTCTTGGGGTAGCCATCGACCGGATCGTCGTAAAGAACGCAAACAATCTTAGCCATCTTGAGGTCTCGCTCTCCTGGGTTATCGAATGCAAATCAGTCGGGATCATTGCGCAACGGTTCGTGTCATGCAGGCGGAAGCGCATGAATGACATGGACCAAGGCGCACAAATACGACGAGCAGCTGGGCTATGCTGAGCCGGCGGCTGATGTACAATCGTTTTCGGCGAGATATCGTTTGTCCTGAACGCGCCTATACATCAAATGAATGTTTTGGAGTGATTGATAGAGGATGCTGATCAAGGGTCGAGCCCGCGCGGCGGCCTGCTGTCGCCTCCAGGGTTCGAGCGATGATCGCGAGATTGACCAGCTGGCGCGATATCGTTCGCGATCAAGATGATGGAATTCAACGATGGGCCTGCGACAGGCGCGTTGCCATATCGGTCGATTTCGCAAGAGCGATGAGCGCGCTCGCAATGGGGGACTGGGGGGTGCGATCCTGAACAACGAGTGCGATCGGGCGATCCTCGGACGGGTTGCCAATATCGAGGAAGACAAGGTCGCGACTGTTGCCGGTAAGGCTCGAGAACGCCTGAGGCACGATGCTCGCCCAGCCACCGTGTGCCACGTGTGAACACAGCCCGACAAACGAATTGCTTACCACCTTGGCATCAATCTCTACGCCTGCGGCCGCTGCAATGGAATCGATGACGCGTCGATTCTGCATATCGGTATTTAGAAGGCAGAGGCGCTCGCCCGCCGCCTCCTCCCAGCTGACGGAGTGCTCTCCCGCAAGGCGATGGCCTTTCGGGACGAGCAGTTGATAGCGTTCCCTGTAGAGTTCAAACGCGCGGACCGTCTGGGGGATCTCGTCATCGAGATAGGTGAGCCCGGCGTCGATCGAGAAGGCACCGAGGCCGCTGATGATTTCCCTCGACGGCATCGAAACGGTGTCGATGCGAACCGAGGGATGTTCATCACAAAAGGGTGTGGTGAGCAGCGGCGTCACGGGCAGCGCTGTGGGAATTGCCCCTATCCGAAGCCGCCCTGTCAGCCCGCTTCCGCCGCTTCCAAGACACTGGAGCAGGCCATCATAGTCCGCAAGGATTCGGCGACCCCATTGAAGGACATTTTCCCCATCCGCCGTCAGACCAACGTAGCGTTGTCCCCGAACGACCAGGCAGACCTTGAATTCTTCTTCAAGTTTATGGACGGCCGCACTCATAGTAGGCTGAGCGACATTGCAGACCTTCGCAGCTCGCGCGTAATGCTTTTCCTGCGCAAGTGTTACGAAATAGTAGAGGTGTCTTAACAACATGCGAGGCTACTTCAATGTACCGCGACCAAACCGCCGTGGCGAAAGGTTTTGTCCTTGGTCTGGCGCCATCGATGGACGGTATTTCACCATTCATTATGTTGCAAGGTGATTGCGCTATGCACATACAATGATGACATGATCATATGCTAAAATCACATGCATCGCGTGCGCATTCCCGCCGACATCCTGGTGGGGTGTTTATCCTGGAAGGCGGGGAATGTGCGGATTCAGCACTGGAGCCACGAGGCCGCCGCTGCGCCTTCGCCCGGTCTGTCACCCGGTGTGGAGGCAAGAACGCGGAATGACGAGTTGAACCCCGTCGGATCGATGGCCGAGCATGGGTTCTTTGCCGATACGGTCGAAGCCGAGGACGTTCGCGTATGTTGAATGACGGTACGCAGGCGCCCGCGCGCGCTCAATTCTGTTGCCCTGCGGATGGCCATTGTATCGGGCTCGTCGTCGACCGCGGCTCATTCGAGATTACCGTCATCGTCCACCCCGATCGTCTCGAGCGGCGCCTTGAGATGGAGATCGGCGCAAACGTGCTTCAGCTTGAATGAGCGCAACGCTACGGCCTCGCCGCCGTTTTCTTTGGTGTCGGCGGGTGCCGTCAGGATGGCCAGCTTGAGGTCCTGGCACTCAGTGGGGCTGAAGCTGTGTTGGTCGAAGCGCAGCAGGCCACACCTGGGGTGGGCCGTGGGTGACGTCTGGCTTGACAAAACGACGGCCGGACCCAGACTGAAGTCATGACGATGACCCGCTCAACCATTTTTCGGATGTTTCCGATCGCGGAATCCTAGCCCGGGTCCGGCTCCACGCGCGCCGGGCTCCGGGCGCGCGGCCATGTGCTGCAGCATCGCCGTTCAGGCGTCTCTCAAACAGAATTCATTTCACGGATGCGGGCTGAGGGCGCGTTGAGCTCCCGCGGCGCCCGCCTGGAGAATCCACGATGACAGAATTCACCATATCCGGCGCGAAGCCGAAGATCGTGGTCAGCGACATTGACTATAAGCGCCTCTCAGCTCTCGCCGCCGGCGCCTATGATCGCTTCCCGGATGTGGCCGAGGAACTGCAGGCGGAAATGGAGCGGGCGAAGATCGTCCGCGCTGCTGCCCTGCCCAGCAACGTGGTCCAGATGGGCTCGACAGTAGAGTATCGGACCGATTCCGCTCCGCAACGGCAAGTGACGCTCGTGTTCCCGGGTGAGGCTGACATTGCCCAGGGCAAGATCTCCGTCCTGACGCCGATCGGCGCGGCCCTCATCGGCCTGGCGGCTGGGCAATCCATCCGATGGATCGCCCGAGACGGCCGGCGCCACGAATTGACAGTGCTGAATGTGGAATCCCCGGCGGCGTCCATTGCCGGGTAACGCTCGAGGGCTTGGCAGGCGGCGGGACTATGAAGTTGCCGCTATGCCTTCCTCGCCTCAGCCCGCTCCTCGGCTGGGGCAGTAGCCGACGGCATTCCAAACTCGAACCCGCCGCCACTCTCAGCGACAACTTCCTGCGGCTCAATCCAGGCGCCCGCGAGAACGCCCGCCGTACCGCCCTCGCCAGCTTCCAGTTCCGGGCGGAAGCGGTGCTGCGGCTCGCCGGCGCGCTGAGCGAGGGAAAGCGCGGCGGCGATCATCGGTTTTCCCGACGCGATCGCGCCTTCCCTTCGCACTGATCGAACCCAATTGTATGGTTTCGGCATGATAGCCCGAACTGTCGAAACACCGTCGCTTCCAAGCCGGACTTCTCCGGCCGGCGCGGAGCACTATCTGGATGGAAGGACGCTGATCAGTTCGGACGGCCCGGCCTGGAAGGATGTCTTCGTCCGGATCTTCACCCATATCCCGGTCCAGTCCCCATTCCTCGTCCCGGCGGTCGCGGAGCCGTTGCTCGTTTGGATCATTTCCGGATGCGCGGTCGTGGAGGAACGGGATATCGGTGGTGAGTGGATGGCCAGCCGCGTGGGTGTCGGCGAATTCTTCCTCACCCAGTCCGCTACCCCCTATGAAATGCGCTGGCGTACGGAGGGAGAAGACCCGTTCCAGGTCATGCACCTCTATCTGTCTATTCCGCTCATTGAACGGGCGGCGGCAGCGGTGTTCGACAAGGCCAGCGGCAAGATCACCCTGCGGGACGTCTCCGGCGGCCGGGACGCCACGCTCTCGCATATCCTCAGCCTGCTGCAGAGTGAACTGATCGCGGAAGGCAGCGCCAGTACGTTGTTCGTCGAAGGGCTCGCCCAGAGCTTGGCCGTGCATCTTGTGCGTCATTATGCTGTGAGTGACGCCCATGCACCCGCCCGCAATGCCCTGCCAGGGTCGAAGCTGCGACGGGCTATTGCCTTCATGGGGGACCATCTCCAGGAGCCGTTCGATCTCGGACGTCTGGCGCAGGCGGCGGGATACAGCGAGTTTCACTTCAGCCGCTTGTTCAAGAGCGCCACCGGCCTTGCGCCATCGCGCTATTTCATCCGGCATCGGATGACCAGAGCCCGGCAGCTGCTGCAGGAGACCGACACCAGCATCATCCAGATCGCCATGGCCGTTGGCTATTCCAGCCCCAGCCATTTCGCGCAGATCTTTCGGCGCGAAACCGGACAGTCACCGAGCGACTATCGCCGCGATTGAGGGAGATCGGCGTCGACCCGCGCCGATTTGAGCAAGATCCCGACAGCATTAGCAAGGCGCCGGGAGAAAGAAGAAGCATCCTTCCCTAGATCGCTTGTCGATCGCGAACCTCGCGAACGACAGGAGTCGAAACAATGAAAACATGGTTCATCACCGGCGCGGCACGCGGCCTTGGCCTCGAGATCGCGCGCGCGGCGCTCGATGCGGGCGATCAGGTCGTGGCGACCGGGCGCGAAGCCGGCAAAATCGAGGCGTCATTCAGCGGCCATGCCGATCGCTTGTTGGCGGTGACGCTCGATGTCACCGACGCGCCATCGATCCAGGCGGCCATCGATGCCGCCCTTCAACGCTTCGGACGCATCGATGTGCTCGTCAACAACGCCGGCTATGGCTTGCTGGCCTCGATCTACTGCGCGAGCAAGTTCGCGCTGGTGGGCTGGTCGGAATCGCTCAGCCTGGAGCTTGCCCGGTTCGGCATCCACGCCACCATCGTCGAACCGGGCACCTTCCGGACCGATTTCCTCGACCGCAGCTCCGTCGCCCATGCGGACCTGTCGATCGACGACTATGCCTAAGTCACCGCCGCCGCGACGCATTCCCGTGATGCCGCCAACCATCAGCAGGCGGGCGATCCCGTCGCCTTCGGCCGGGCGATCGTCGAATTGGCGAACGCCGAGAAGCCGCCCGTGCGCTTCGCGGCAGGCTCGGATGCGGTCCAGGTCATGATCGACCACGCCGCGTCGCTCCAATCGACAACGGCGGACTGGCATGAGTTGTCGGTCTCGACGGATATCGCCGGCTGACTTTGGCCTTAGCAGGCCGGCGCGGCGTCTGCGCTTCGGCGCAGATCCGCCGGGCACTCCGACGCGCAGCTATATTCCGAACGCATTGGCATAGTGCGGGCGCTCGTCAGGGGACATTTCAAGCGCTTTCGGGAGTGTCATCCCGAATTCCGCGCTCGCGCACCCAGCGTCTGTAAGCTCGTGGGCTCATGCCGGAGAGCTTTGTGAACACGCGCCGAAAACTTCCCTCATCGTTGTATCCGGCCGTGGCCGCGATCTCGCCGATGGATTTCGTCGTCATCTCCAGCGCGGTTTTCGCCATCCCGAAGCGGATGCGGTCGATGAACTGCTTGGGGGATTCGCCGGTCGCCCCCGACAGCCGCCGATGCAGCGTCCGCTCCGACGTTGCCAGCCGCCGCGCCAGATCGCGCGCGGTCACCAGCCGGTCCGCCGACTGGCGGACAATGCGCTCCGCCTCCACCAGAAATGGGCTCGACGCGTTCAGGTGGTTCGCGGGGATGTACACAGCCTGGCTCGACGGGGCCGTGTCCACAACAGCGAAGTCCGCGGCGGTCCTCGCGGCCTCGGTTCCGCACAGCGACCGCACGACATAAAGGGCGAGATCGGTCCAGGAGAACGGCCCGCCCGCCGTGACGACCCGCCGATCCTCGACCAGCGCCGTGCCCCATAGCGCATCCGCCCTGGGGTAGCAGCTCTTCAGCTCGTCATGGAGCCACCAGGTCGTGGTGCAGCGATGTCCGTCCAGAAGCCCCGCCTCGCCCAGCAGGAAAACGCCGCTGCACGAGCCGCACGCGAGCGCGCCATGCGCATGGTGATTTCGGATAAGGCCGGCGATTTCCTTCAAGGGCGCCATGTCCGGGGGGCGGTTGCCGGCGTCGGGCAGAAATCCGGGTACGATCAGCGCATCACAGCGATCCACCTCGCGCAGCGCCAGATCGACAGCGAATTGGCGGCTGTGCCCATCGCGGACGAAACCACCGTCGAGGCTGGCGCTGACAACCTCGTAGGGCGCGCTGCCATGTCGTTCTGTGATGGCACGCGACGCGAGCGAGAGGATGTCGCACAGCCCCACGAAGCCGGAGGCCAGGCATCCGTCCGATCCGATGACGAGGATTCTCCGTTCTTCTCTCATGTGGCGAATTTTGCCCGAATAATGGCAAATCCGCCACCGTGCTATTCCTGGTCGCGGGACATAACCATTGTCGGCAGCAGCGGGAAAAACTCCGCTCGCCATCCAACCGCAAGGAGCAGTTGCAATGAGCACAGTTGCAGGGGTTATCTCGTTCAAGGCCAAGCCGGGTCACGGCGAGGAAGTCGCTCGCCTCATCGCTGCGGCTCTTCCCCACGTCGAAGCGGAAACAGGCACTCCGCTCTGGCTCGTGCTACGTTCCGAAGCCTCTCCCGAGGCGGTGTTCCTCGTTGATCTGTTCTCCGACGCAGACGCCCGCAGTGCTCATATGACAGGCGAGGCGGCAAAACAGATCTTCGCAACCGTGCCGCCGCTTCTGGCGGAAGAGCCGGCCATTCATCCCGCCGATCTCATCGCCCGAAAAGCCGCATGAGCGTCGAGCGCAGCAAGTTCTCCGGCTTTGGTGCTGAAGAGGATTGTCCCGATGTAGGGCGAACTTGCCGAGACGGCTTCGACACCCTTTCGATGGGGAGGCAGGACGCAGAACAGCGTCCGCAACGCTCCCATCACGCGATTTGACGTTGCTCCATGACGTCGTCGAATCCAAGCAAACGCACGGTCGGGCAGACGCTTCGGGCAATGTCACAGAGGTGGCGATGATGGGTGAGGTAGATCACCTGTCCGGCTTGAGCCATGTCCGCGAATAGCCGGAACGCCTCCTCTGCTCGAAAATCGTCGAAGGTCTCCATGATGTCGTCGGCGACGAACGGCACCACACTGCGCGCCCGAACGAACTCATGGTACCCGGCGACACGCAGCGCCAGATAGAGTTGGAACCGCGTGCCTTTCGACAACTCCTCGGCAGCCTTGGAGCCTCCGGCCGCGGAAAGGGCGATGAGCGTCTCGCCGTCCTTGCTGGGCTGGGCGGCAAGACCTGTATAGGCACCGCGGCTGATGGTGCGGAACGCTGCCGAGGCGCGTGCCATCATGGAACTGCGATGGCGCTCGCGATAGGTGGCGAGCGCCTGCTCCGTGGCGGCGACGCCTGCCCGTAGCTGCAGATAGCGCATCGCGCCATCCTCTATTTCCAGCAATGTCGTGCGCCGGCGTTCCTCGATGCCGGCGACCCGGGCGTCGCCGCCGATCGCCTCCACCTGGTCGATCGCTGCCGAGTGCGTCGCAAAGAGCTCGTGACAACGCTTGTCCTGGTCCTCAAACCGGGCTTTGAGTTCGATCAGCTCCGCTTCCAGCGCCGGCCGATCCGCCGCATCCAGGGCAGCCTCGGCGCTGAGGAGATCAGGCGCACGCACCGCATCGAGGATCTCACGCCCGGCATCCTCGGCCTGTTCCCGGAATTCGGCCCGCCGCGCGACGTCGGAGAGCTTATCCGACACCTCCGCCAGAGACGCGACCTCGAAGAACGCGGTCATCCGGTGCTTCTGCTCGTCGTGGATCGCCGACGTCTCGGCAAGCGCACGCTGCCGTCCCGTCGCCTCCTCCAACCGCTCCATCAGCTTCGCCCGGCGGTCGCGTTCGGCGCCCGCCTCTCGGACCTTTTCACCGATGCGCTGCGCCAGCTCGAGAACCGGCACGGTTCCGACCGGGATCCTCAACGCGCCCGCGAGGCTCACCACCTCGTCGCGAAACGCGACCTGGTCCTTTTCCATCTTCTCGATGCGGTCAACGAGGCCCGCCCGCTTCTCAATCGCCGGCGCGAGATCGGCAATCGCCACGAGGATCTCGCGAACGACGCCGATAGCCGGCACCTCAGCGATATCTGCGAGCCAGCAGCCGCGACAGGTCCTGGACCATGCCTCGGCCCAAGCTCCCTCGTCCGCTCCTGCCTGCTCGGCCGCACGCTCGCGCAACGCGACGTCGCGCTGGCGCTCGTCCAGCTCGGCACGCAGGCGGCGCAGCTCGGCCTCACGGTCGAGTGCCGCCTGGGCATTGGCGAGCAGCGCGTCGAAGCCCGCATCGGGCTCTTGGGCCACGCCGGCCCGACCGAGCGCGTTGCGCAACCGTTCCGTCGCCGCACCTGCATCCTGCTGCGCGGCGCGAAGGTCCTGCTCGGCGCTCCTGACCGCCTCGCGCGCGTCGAGGGCCTTTTCCCGGCGGGCAAGCCAGTCCTCGATCGCCGGCAGGGATGGTGCAGAAGCGAGCGAAGGCGCGATTGCGTCGACCGCCTTGGCCACCTCGGCATCGAGACTGTCCAGGGCAGCCGCCGCGCGGTCCCTGAGCTCGACGGCCCGGTCGAGGTCGGCCTGCGCCACGGCGAGTGCCTGCCCGCTCTGGTGCAGCTTCGCCAGCTCGGACATGTGCGAGAACCGTCCAGCGCCGACGATGTCATCGTGGCGCAGCACTGCTTCGAAGGCATCGGCCGACATGGTATCGAGATCGCGCCGATGCGCGGCCCAGGCCTGCTCGCGGCGGGTCCGGATCTCGGCGGCCTCCTGATCCGTCACGACGCCCGTCGTGGACGAAAGGCTCGCGCGCTCTGCCTCCAGGTGGCGAACCAGCGTCGTCAGCCGTTCGGTCTCGCTCTGATGCCGAGACAGCGTGGCCTCAGCCTCGCCGCGCGCCGCCCTCCAGCGCTGCATCCTGTCGGGACCCGGGCATGGCAGGCCGACGAGATCATCTGCCGTGCCTTGCCAGGGGCGCAGCGCCGTCAGGCGATCCGCAAGCGCATCGACAGCAGCAGCGCGGGCCCGATCGGCCAAACGATGCCGGACATGGTGATCGGCGGAACGCGTCTGCTCGACGGTGATCGCCAGCGCCGCCATCGATCGCTCCCGCTCCTGCACAGCCTGCGGATCCGCGCCGGACTCCGGCAGCCGGGCCGCGGTCTCGGCGAAGCGACGGCGCGCCTCGATGAGTTCGCCGGCGGCGGTGCGTATCGCGGCGTCGATGCCGGAGCGGGCTTCGATCAGTTCGCGCAGACGACCGACCGTCGCCGCCGTCAGGATGAGGCGGTGGGGCTCGGCCTCCCCTTCCCGCTCGATCCGCCGGAGGATTGCCGAGATCGCGAGGTCCTCCTGCCGGAGTTGCAGACGCCTCTCGGGAATGTCCCGCTCCGCGGTCACATGGCGCGCCCGGAGTTCCCCGAGCCGCTCCACAGGTTCGCAGAGCCGCAGGGCGGCCTCGTCCACAGCGATCGCCTCGATCTCATCCGCAAGGCGCCCGACCTCTTCGGCGATGGCCTGGATCTGGACGCCGAGCTCGATCTCCTGCTTCTGAAGCCTCGGCAGCTCGCTCGGCCAGCCAGGCGGGGCCTCGGGCACGTCCGCAAGCGGAGCGAGGCGCTCGCGGATCCCGCGTAGCGCCGCAAGGCGCGGCAGCGCGGTGAGATGGCGCTGGATCTCATCCATGCGCGACTGCGTGCGGGTGCGCTCAGTGACCGCCTGATCATAGTGCGCCCTGGCCCGGTCCCGGGTCTCGACGAGCCGCGCATGGTCCGACGCCAGGGTGTCGAAGCGCTCCCGCTCCGCCTTCAGTTCCGTGAGCCGCGCCTTGAGCTCAGCAAGCGTGCCACTGCGCGCGCGATAGCGGTAGAACCCATCCGCCTCTCCCCTAAGATCGAGAAGTTTGTGGCTGAGATGGGCGAGGCCGGCGCTGGCGGAGAACAGCAATTGCCCGAGATCGCCCTTGCTGGCCAGGATGCTCTCGCCACCCTTCTCGAGCGTCTCATCATCAAGCGAGAACATGGTGCGATAGGCGTCGCGCTCGATGCCGCCGAGCTCGCCGCGGATGGCGCTTTCGGCGATCGGTCGGCCCTCGGCGTCGAGCAGGCTGTTCTGCGGCCGCTTGATGCGCACGAACTCCCTCGTCTCGGCGCCGAACTCCAGCGCTCCGCCTATCCGCATGGTGGAATAGGGATGCAGGAAATCGAACGGGCTCTGCGCGCCGATCCCGAACAGCAGGTCGAGAAACGCCGCGAACGCCGTCGACTTGCCGGCCTCGTTCGGCCCGTAGATGACGTGCAGGTCCGGCTGTCCTTCGGCTCGCTCGCCGAAATCGATGCTGCGGTCGGTGAACTTCCCGTACCGGGTGAGGTCGAGACGGCGCAGGCGCATGTCAGGCACCTTCCCCAGCGGCCTCGAGACGCGCCATCACGCCTTCCGCGCCGTCGCGCGCCAGGCGCGCGAGCGCCTCCCGGAAGGACGCCTCGTCGGAGCCGAAGGCATCACGGCATTCCTGCGGGAGCTGCGCCCTTATCTCCTCCGCCATGCCGACGAGCTCGGCCTGGAAAGCGTCGGAGTCCAGCACATCCTTTTCGATCAAGCGATGAAGTTCGGAGACGGGGTCTCCCGATGTTTCGAGCCCTCGCTCGGGCGGATGGCAGGAAATCTCCAGCTTCTCGACCCAGCACGAACCGACGATGGACGCCCTCTCATCAGCCTCGGTCTTGAGCAGATCCGCGTCGCGTCGGATACGCCACCCCAACGGAGTTGCCCCGCTCACCTGCAGGCGCGTGACGAGGTGCTCTGAGCGGACGACGTCCCGCGCTTTCTCCAATCCGCGGGCAATAGCCGATACCAGGTCTCGCCAGTCTTCCAGTCCGCTCGCGTCGATCGAGACGCGCTCGAATTGTGCGATGCCGGTGTCACGCTCCTCGAGAAGCACTGAGCCATCATCATGAATGGTCACGAGGGTGACGGATTTCGGACCCGCCTCGTTGATATCCCGCCCCTGCGGGATGCCGGGCATGACGATGGTGCACGCACCTTCGACAGCAGAACGTTTATGCACATGGCCCAGGGCCCAATATCTGAAGCCAGTGCGCGCGAGGTCCGCGAGGCTGCATGGCGAATAAGGGTCGTGGCCGGCTGCACCGGCGAGGCTGGTATGGAGGAGGCCGATATTGACCGCTCCTTCCACCGACGGCCGATACTTGCCGAGCAGGCTCTCGGGCGCGTGCGGCTGGGCGAAGCTGAGGCCGTGAATAACCACTGGGACGTGGCTGGGGGCGCGATCGATCTCCACGGCTTCCGCGCGCCCCGCGAACACCTTCACCGAATTTGGCAGCACCAGTTCCTTCGTGATTTTCGACAGAGCGTCATGGTTGCCGCGGATGATGAAGACGCGGATGCTGGCTTCGTCGAGGCGCCGGAGCTGCTCCGCGAGGAAGCGTGCCGTCTTCATCGAGGTCTGCTCGCCATCGTAGAGATCGCCGGCAATCAGCAGCGCATCGACCTGCTCCTCAAGGCACAGATCGATGATCCGCACGAAGGCGCGTCGCGTCGCATTGCCGACCAGTTCCGCCAGATCGGTGTCGCGCAGCGCGAGCGAACGCAGCGGCGAATCCAGATGGATGTCTGCCGTATGAACGAATCGATATGCCACTACCTGTCCTAGCGCCGCCCCGTGCACCCGCCGGAGTTTACGTGCGGGCCGATGGGCGTGATATTAAAATCTGACTGGAATCCAAATACCTTCTGGAAATCTGCGGGAACCAAGGATTGTGTCTATTGGGGGCGGCGATGGCTGGGGAGCTGATAGATGATGTTTTGGATTGGCCAAAGACGCTTTCGTCCTGGAAACAGGATGCCCTGAGACGTCTGGCGATCATCAACGAGCTGCCGATCCACATCGTACAGCACTCGAAGGTTTAATTTGGCGAGACTGCCTCCATGAATGCGAAGGAATTCCAGGCGGCATTACACAATTTGGCGTTTGACCTGGGCGCGGAATCCAACCGGTTGTTTCTGGACTCCTATCAGGAGGATTGGCCGGATGAAGAGTCGACGACGGGCGCTCTATTCGGTGCGCTCGTGAACTCCATCCGAAGCCTCACCAAGATGGATCAGTCGAGGAACGATTATGGGATCGAGTTCAAGGCCGAATTCTCGAAGAAGAGCGCCGAAGCCGAACACGGGGCCGACGTCTTCGTACATTTCCGCTGCGATGAGCCTCACTGGAAGATACGGACGACTACCGTCCTCCAGGCCAAGAGGGTCGAGCCCAATCGATCGATGACATCCGGCGATCACGAGCGCCTGTCGACGCAGTTAACGAAGATGCTCACACACACGACGGAATCGTTCGTGTTGATGTATTCGCGTGACGGCATTCATGTGCTTCCCGCGGTGGCCGCTCAGGCACTGCAAACAAGGCACCTTTTTGATGCCGACACAATTACGTGGCAGTGGTTTCTCTCGGGGATCTTTCGCGGCCGGATGGGCGAGACTGATCCGAATAGGCTCCCCGATAAGCCTGCAATCGTCGTCACGATTACCGCATCGGCGCGGAAGGCAGCGCCGCGAGGAGATGCGATGACGGCCGGCGGTTGATTCGCTCCCGGCGGACGACGATCGGTGTTGGCGGCTTTGGGTCGATCCTCTTCCGCCTATGCACTCGTCAGACGATACACCCACGCCAAATGCGTCTCAGGCTGCCGGCGATGCAGATGCGGACGCCGAAACCCTCGTCGGCGCCCTCATCAACGACAAAACCGCACGGCACGAGCTTCGAAAGCCGCGGATGCTAACCCATGGCATCGAACTTTCTGGTGAGTAGATGCCTCCCAGGTGGTCAGCTCTATCAACGGTGAGTCAGAGCCAAACTGGCACGCCGATGGCGGGGCAACATTGCGTGCCTTCGACAGTCTCGGCATCGGGTCACCGTCGCGCAAGCGGCGGTGGAGCCTGCGACCTAGTCCACGAAGATGACAGAGGATGGCAGCCCCGGCGCATAGCCGCTTCGGTTTCGAACGCTCGAATGGATGAATGCGCCGTCGGGAACGGCGCGCTTCCTCCCCCGATTGAGTTTCCAGCTCTCCGATCTCCCGTTCCAATGCGATTTCGGAACGAATTCCGCCGGCCACCAGAGCGGGGTAAGGGTATCGTGCATCAAAGCGTTCGCGTTGGCGTCGCGCGTCACGCTCTCGACTTTGGCTTCGTCAGTGAGCAGGCCGCATTCCGCCGCCTCGCGCAACATCCATCGCAGCGAGATTTTCGAAAGCCCGCCCTCGGCTTCCGGATATCCTCCCCCAACGTCAGAATGGGCCCCGGCGAACCAGACTTGCTTGAGGTCTTGTTCGCTATCCCTGGACGGTGGAACCCAAAGATTGGTGCGGAAAAAGGCGCGCCGCTCGTCGATCGAGACGGCATGACGTCCGTGGACGATATCAGGGTTCGACGCCGTGTAGGGCAGTCGTAGCGGATTGGCGATCCAACCGACGGAGCTGACGGTGTCCCACACCCCGACGAAATGCGGTTTGCATTCCACCATCGAAAAGGTCGCTTTGAAATCCCTCGCGAGATCGAACCACCGCCCGACATCGCCCTCGACGTCATTCACCGAGGTCAGCAGCCGGATTGCGTAGGGCAACATCGCGGCGGAAGACCGCGGAAGCAGGCCGTACATGCGAAGCAGCGAAGCGACGACGCGCACCGTGTAGGCCCCGCGGCTGAAGCCGAACAGATAGAGCGCGTCGCCCTCCTCGAAATGCTCCATGACGAAGGCGTAGGCGTTACGAATCTCGGCCTCCAGCCCGTAGCCGACGGCCCGAGCCAAGCCGCGAGTGACCCGACGGCCTATGTCGCTGAGGGCGCCCGGAGGCTCCATAGTGCCGATTCCGGGAAAATACCCGGCCATTTGACGGGACGAGCGCTCAAGGACGCTGAAGAGCCTGAGGACGTTCGTCTTGTCGGCCGCAAATTCGTTGGCCGTGCCATCGCAGCAAACGACAACGTTCTTCATGCGTCCACTGCCTCAAACTCGACGTCGATGAAGCCGACGCCGGTAAGCATCCGCTCGCAGTCGGTCCGCTGGGGCTGCCGCACGTCTATCCAGCCCTCCTCGAACTTGGTGTATTTTGGCAGCGCGGTCGCTGTGAGCCCAGCGGCGGCGAACCGCTCCGAATACTTCTGCGCGTTCGCGACCCGCTGCCCGAGTTCGGCGAGCAGTTCGCCTCTTGGGATCGTCTCGTATCGGCCGCGTTGGGTCGACGCGACGGCCTTCGCCACAGGTTTGGCGCTACCCACCGGTTTCGGAAGGATTGCATCGAGGATTGCGCGGGGCTCCGCATCCGCTCCCCAAGGCGTGGCGTTCTCACTGCCGTGGTGTCCGATCTTGAGGAAATCGATAGGCGTCTCGAACTCGTTCTTGCGGGCATGCCACATGACGTTCCAGGAGCTGTTTGCTTTGCCGTCCCTAAAGGCGGGATCCCACTCAGCGTCACCTACGAACAGCAAGCGCCTCCCGCCCCACTCCAAAAGCAGTACCACGCTAGTGTTGTTCGTCACCTTGCTGGACAACGCGGCGAACGCCAGGGCACTGGACAGCATTCGTTGCTTCAAACGCGCGAAGTCGGCGCTTCCGATGTTCGCCGGCATCGCCGACTGGCCGCCGGATCTGGCCGCTGCCACGCCGCCGGGCGACGTGGGGAGGCCCATGTCGGACAACGCGTTCACGGCGGCACCGCCCGACTTGCCGAGATAATACCTGTCGATGTCGTTCTCCGGACCGAGGACGGAGAGCTTGGCTCCCTTGAGCGGAAGTTCGAAATCCTCGTGGGTTCTGCCGGCGAAAACGTACCGCGGCTTGATGCCGTTGGCCTCGGGCAGATCCTTGCGCAGCGCATTGACCGCCCCCTCGTTGTCGATCCCGAACAGCTCGGTCAAGGACGCTAGCTCGGGCCCCAACTCGGCCCGGCTTTCGACAAGCCTCTGCACCGCGTCGACCGCGAAGGCCTGCAGCCTTTGCGCGCCCTTGGCCTGTTCGTGGTCGGGGTTCATCGCGGCGCTCATCCAGATCGCGCCAATCTTGAATCTTTCGAACAGAACGGGATCGCATCCGGCCATATGATCCTTGTGCTCGTGGGTCACGACGAGAAGATCGAGACGCCTCCTGTCCCCGCCGGCCGGCGGCAGCTGCGTGGTGATGTCGTCCAGAGCCATCTGAAGAAACGGCATCCCGCTCCACGACCCGCAATCGATAAGCATGTGGAAGTCCGCTGGCGCGCCGTCGACGACGGCGCCGTCGGGAATTCTGCAAAGGATGCAATCGCCAAGGCCGACATCGTAGACCCGGACTAGGAGCTTAGGTGCCAAGGCTTGCCCTCCGCTTCGCCGTCGTGTTCATGGCCGCTCGACAGATGCGGCGTCAGCTCGAACCGCAACGACCCGCCGACGTCGACCGCGGTGAGTTGGGGGATGCTTCCCGCCAGCAATCCTGCATTCCCGCCGATGGCATCGCCAACGCATCCCGCCTGAATTCGACGTGCCAGCGTGTCGAGATAGAGTTCCCTGCGGGCCATCCCGGTCTTCATTTCATCCACGGCCGCAGCTCGCGTCCCTTCGAGCGAAAGAGTGCCGGCTTTTCGCGCCCAGTGTATGAAGTTGCCGCTTGGATCGAGTACCAAGGTCGCGCCGCACAGCATCCCGGTTGTCCTGCCTTCATACGGCCCGAACCGCGATCCTTCGAGCATCAGCTCCTCGCGCCACACATATTGAAGGATGAACTGCCTGGGCAGCTTTTGACCGGCATTGTTCATCTTCTGTGAACTGAAGACGTCCGAAAGGATCAAATCGACATTTCTTGGGATGAACAGATCCGCTCGATTGTCGTCCAGGAAACGATAGGCGGCAGCGCGTGAACTCGCGATCTCGCCGACGTCGTACGGCACGGTCAGGGCGGTGCGCGCGAATACCGGCTCGGGCTTGAGAAGAGGCACCTTCTCGGCCCGGTCCAGGATGCCTCGATCGACGAAGGCGTCGATCAGCATCTCGCGATAGTGGTCGGGATCTGTCGGGTTGGCGACGAATTCGGCTCGCAGCATTGCCTGAGCATAGTCCCAGAAGGTCACTTCGACCGGGGGGAGCAGGTCAAGCGCTTGAATGACCATCGTCTGGAGCCGCTGAATCGTGAACCAGAGTGCGCGCGCGACGCTCGTCGACTTGTTTCGGGTGCGATACTGAACGGATAGCGCGAGAAGGAAATCGAAGACGGCCCCGGTGAGGACCTGCGATATCCTGTGTGGCTCGAAACCGTCCTTGACGTCGAGCATCTTCAGTTTATTGGCCGCGCTGCGTAGATAGTCCTCACCTTTGACCGCCTCTCCGAATTCGTGCGCAATACCCGACAAGAGCGCATCCCCTTCGAGGCTACCATTGGTTCGCCTGGCGAGCTCTTCCCGGAATTTGTTATTTCGGAACGCCATCAGGATGGCAGTAATGTCGCCAACGAATTCATGAAATGATGCCGTCTCTGGAGTTACCGCCTCAAGATAATGAGGACGGATTCCGTCGAGAATTGCATGCGCCAACTCATGATTTACGATGTCGCTCGACAGGCACGTATATACTCGCTTCTTGTCGTCCTTATCGAAATAATAGAACTGTAGCGATTTGCTCTTACGGTCGTAATACGCGTTCTCTCCGTAGCCCGCGTGCGGCACTACGATGAGCCTGGAGCCCTCGAAGCCCCAGAGAATCCGTCGCCCGAGACCGGCGCCGCTTTCGAAATGATCGAGCGTCGCCTGCAAGACCGCCCAGGTGCTCACTTGCCGAAAGTGGCCCGATGACTTGGCCAGTTCCTTGCCATCCGGAGCGACATACGCGCACAGTCTCGCGCTCCATTTCGCCGGCAGTTGGAGAGTGTCGAGCGAAGCGTCATAGTCCACGACAGCAAAGCGAGCGCTCGTCGGGCCGCTGGCTAGGCCCGGCTCCCAGGGGGTATAGAAATCACTATCTATGCCAACCCCGGGAAAGTTCTCGGCGACCAGCGGATCCTTGAAGTAGACTGGCACTTTGAGACGCAGGCCGAGCTTCTTCTGAGCATCGAGCCCGAGTAAATTACGGACCGAGTAGAGCCTTCTGCGTTGCTCGATCGGCAATAGCTTTTGGGATGGCGAGGTGGTTCGTCTTGTGACCATCGAGAAACCCCTCGTATCTGCGAACCTGGCGGCGCGAAGCAATTCACCGAACAAACCCGGTGTGCTGGCTGGCCCCAATGGCAACCATGATAGTAAGATCACGAAACTTCAACTTTCTCGGGCGCATCGCGCGTCGCGAGAAGGCTATTGATCGCTTGGCCAAGGCGATCGAATTATGTATTTGGGGGTTCCTCACCCCTCCAAAATCGGGACGCTGAACCCGCAAATATTCTGGATGCTGCCTGGGAGCACCTTGACTGGAATAGTCCGGGGCTGGGCGGGGATAGCGCTCCTCGTAGGCATGGACCGCGAACCAGCCGGCCTTGCTCACGGATAGCGATCCCATCGTCCTTAGAGCCGACAACAGCTTTAGATAGAGCTTGCTCATATAGGACCCGGCTCCTGGCACCCGGCCCCATCTTCACCGGCCGGGGCCACCCGCAGGAGCGCACCAACGATCGGCATGTGGATGAAAAGCTCGTCGCAGGGTCGCCCAGTGGCAGCTTGAACCGCTTCGGCATAAAGCGCGAGCTGCGGCGCATAGTGGACGGCGCGGTCCACCCACTGATCCGAAGGGCCTGGAAAGCTCTTGTGGTCGATAATCGCAAACCCAGACCCGGTCTCGACGAGCAGGTCGATGCGCCCATTCACCAACTGCTCGCCCAGCCTCGCCGCGACCGGCACTTCCGGTGTCCACTTGGACTGCGGCCATCGCCCGTTCAACACGCCGTGCAGCCGATCAGACGCTTCGAGAGCGTCGCGCGCTGAAAAGCCAGCGATTCCCCACCGCGTGAGGATTGTTTGCGCATCGCCCTCCCGCACTTCGGTCGGCCGGCTCGGATCGTCGTACGACAAGATCGCATGAACCGCTTCACCAAGGCCCACCATGTCGCTGATGCCATCGAGCCGCAGGCGTGGGCCCAGATCGAGGGTCTCGACGATGCGCCAACCGGTTGCGCCTCGCACTGCGCTGGGCCGCAGGTAGAGCGGCATTGCCGCCGGCCGGCCTGGAGCCGTCGGCCTCACGTAGGTTTGCTGGACCGGGCGCGGCGCCGCGCCATCCCCAGCCGCCAACGGGCGAACGTCGGCGATGAAGGTCTCGTCACCCACATGGATGAGGTTGTCGCCTTCCGGCGGAAAAGTCATCCGAGGAGGACCATCGGGTTCGTCGAGGACCCTCAGCCAGTTCAAGGCACCCTTCGCGGGTGGAGCGAACACCAGGTAGTCGCGGGCCCGGGTGACCCCGACATAGAGCAGTCGCGTATCCTCCTGGACGGCTCGACGCCATGCGGCGCGGCCTAGCGGCGAGTCCGCGGCGCGCGCCTCGAGATTGCAACCCGAGCCCGCCAGCCCGTACGGCCACGGCCAGTAGCGGATCCAGCGATTGTCCAGAGGTTGACGCCAATCCAGCGCGCCATCCACCTCCGCCGCCGGCTCGAACAGCCGCGCTCGCGGATTCCAGCCCAGCCCCGTGAGGACTACCATCGGCCATTCGAGGCCCTTAGCGCCATGGTAGGTCATCACCTGGATTGCGTCGGCAGCCAGACTTGGGGGCCGCTCCGGATCGGCCGACTTCAGCGCGAGCAATAGGCCGGATGGTGTCGCCGGAGCGCCCGAGGAAACGCACTCGGCTTCGTAGGCGTGGGCGAACCCCCGCAAGGCCTCAAGGTCATCAAGCCGGACTGCATGGTCTCCCCAGCCTTCGATCCTGGCCATGACGTCGGGCAGCGACAAGATCGCGTCGAGTGCCTCGGCCGGGGTAAGCGCGAGGATGTCCGTCCGCAGCGCGGCAAGCGCTGCCGCGATGGGAACCTCAGCCAATAATGGATCATCCCCCTCCTCCGCAGCCGCGTACAGCCAGGCGTCAGCCTCCGGATCGTCGGAGAAGAAGCGCGCCATCTCGGCAAGTGCGAGGCGATCAGAAGGGTCAGCGACCCAGCGAAAGGCCGCCAAGGCGAGCTCCACATGTGGGGTACGCGCCAAGCCCAGTCGTTCCACTGCCACTGGCAGGCCTTCGCGGCTAAGCGCCGCCGCGAACCGTCCCACATCGGTATTGGTACGGCAGAGCACAGCGATGTCGCCGACGCGCAGCGGCCGATAGGTCTCGCGGGGATTCTCGACGGTCCAGGTTCCACCGTCGTCGAGCACGCTGCGCAAGCCCCGGGCCAGGGCTGCGGCCTGTTCGTCGGCTTTGCCGATCAAGGGCCAATAGGCAAGCGCCTCCCGATCGAAGCCAACATCGACCCGTGCCGCGCGGGAGAAGGCGTGGCGCTCGGGCGGGAGGCCCATCCGCTCAAAGGCCGGGCCAAACGCGGCGTTGGCGAGACGGATGATATCGGGCCGGCTTCGCCAGGAGACCGACAACACATCGCCCTCGGCCGCAGCGACCGCGCCGGCGAAGGCTGCCTGGGTCAGGTCGGTGTCGGCGCCGCGGAAGGCGTAGATTGCCTGCTTTGGGTCCCCCACCCAGGTGCTGGCGTCGGCGATCTCGGCCAGGGCCGTGAACACCGCCAGCTGCAGGGGGCTAGAATCCTGGAACTCGTCCACAAAGACCCGGCTGATCCTTTCCTGCAGTCGCCCTGCCAATGCCGGGTCGCGCAAAACCTTCAAGGCCAAGGCTTCCTGATCGGTGAAGTCCACCAAGCCGCGCTCGGCCTTGTGCGCCTCATAGGCCTGCAGCGCTTGCGCCGCGCAGTTGAAAATCTCACGGATGAAGCGCACGCCGTCGGCGCGCAGCCGTGGATGCTCGCCATGCCGTCCGGCCGCCGCGGCGAGCATCTGCAGGGCCTGTTCGTAGGCCCGGCCGTCCTTGGTTGGGGCGCACTTCACCTTGCAGAGGCTGGCCCAATTCGACCAGATCAGAGGCTCGCCCCGGGCCGCGCGCGTGTGAGCAGCGCGGATGCGATCTATACCCCCTGTGACCGCAGTTGCGCTCGGCGTCGCTGGTGCGTGGCCGACCGCCGCCGCCAGCGCCGCCGCCAAGGCCTCATCAAGCGCCACAGCGCTCTCGGCCTCCGGGGCGAAAAGCTCTAGGTAACTGGCAACGGACCGCTCCGCCGACGCCGCCAAGGCCTCAGCGGTGAGGCCGTTGGCCCGAGCGAGGGTCAGGATGGAGCGCACAGTCTTGCGCCAGTCCGGCGGTTCCCGTCCGGGAGGGTGCGGATCGTCATAGCCGAACGCCTCCGCGAGCTCGTTGAGGATCGACGCGTGGGCCCCGATCGCGGCGTCCGCCGCAATCGCGAAGACCAATGGCTCCTGCGTGTCGGCAATGACGTTGGTAGCGGTCGAGCGTCCCAGCTCCAAGGCGAACTCCGCCACGATCTGGCCGCAGACGGCGTTGACCGTGCCGAAGCGCCCTCCCAGCAACCGACCGGCCAGGTCCACGCGGCCCTGGCGGAACAGTTCAGTGCGGGCCCGCTGCACAAGCTCATCGGCCGCGCGAATCGTGAAGGTGGTGGCCAGCACCTCCTCGGGAGGCCTCGTCGCGACATCCACCGCGATGTCGCCTACGATGCGCGTGGTCTTGCCAGCGCCGGCGGCGGCTGTGACCACTTGGATCGTTCCAGCCATCAGAGAGCCTCCACGCCAACCCGGCAAAGGCCGGTCAGATCACAAAAGCGGCACGGCTCCTTAGCGGCCTCGAACGTCAGGTCGGTCGGCCGATAACTGGCCGACTCGCCAACCCCCGCCGCCAGGACGTCGCCCCCATCGATGTAGGTGCGCCAGAGCCCGACATCGTCGATCACTGCGCGGAGTGTCTCGTCGAGACCGCGCGTCGCCTCGATGTCCTCCTCTGCCAGGAGGGACCCTTGGGGCGCAAACAGACGCCTTTGGCGGAGCAAGAAGTAGGCGCCGGTGGCGGTCGCACCCGGGTCTGCGATGGCGCTATATACTGCGAGCTGAACCGCACGGCCCTCAGCGATCTCCAGGCGATAACGCCGCGCAGAGCGGGTCCATTTCAGGTCGATCACCGCTGGTACAGTGCCGCGGCGGACTAGAAGGTCAAGCCGCCCTTGCAAGGCGAGCCCACCAGCATCGCCTTCCCGATCGAGTTCCGCCCCAACTACCTCCAGGTCGCGGTCATGCAGGGTACGCACCAAGGCCTCCAGCGCCGCTGGCACGCGCTCGCGCGCCGCGGCCAGTTCCCCGGCCAATTCCGGCTGCTGAAGCGGTGCGGCCATCTTCGGGAGTAAATCTTCGAACAAGGCTGCGGCCCGCTGGCGGATGCCGCCCATCGCGGGCGGCGGACCAGCCGGCAAGAGATGACTGGCGATCTCGTGGGCCAAGTTACCGAACAGTTGGTCGGCACCCGGAATCTCGGCGAACCGGCCCGCCCGCAGCCGCAGGACGTCCTGCGCGAACCAGCTCATCTGGCAGTTCAACAGTCGGCCTAGGCTCGTCGCGCTTTCGCGCCGGCCCGCCAGTCGGGCGAGCGCCGCCGCTGGCACGCGCCAA
>LNAP01000019.1_pt1 | contig 148491 bp, 136 predicted proteins | sample 602601 | NCBI WGS metagenome assembly LNAP01 (sample SAMN02440304, study PRJNA202911) | soil metagenome | biome: Subtropical and temperate rainforests or woodlands; isolation source: soil samples (1 kg each in a 20% v/v slurry with milli Q water) were... ...
CGCGGGACGCGGCGTGATGGGACGCTACTTCGCCATTCGGATCGGACGCGCGGCCCTGACGATCGTGCTCGTCGTCACCTTCGCCTTCGTCGTGCTGCGGCTCTCCGGCGATCCCGCGCTGATGATCCTGGGACCGGAAGCGCCACCGGAAGTGATCGCGGCCTTCCGCAAGGCCTGGGGTCTCGATGATCCGATCTGGTTCCAGTATCTCGACTACTTCCACGCCATCGCGCAAGGCGAACTCGGTCGCTCCATGCGCGACGGCAGGCCCGCGATCCAGCTCGTGCTGGAGCGGATCCCTGCGACGCTGGCGCTGACGCTGCCGGCCTTCTTCTTCAAGGTGGTGCTCGGCGTTCCCGCCGGCATCTATGCCGCGCTGCATCGCGGCTCGGCAATCGACCGTGCCGTGATGATGACCGCGGTCGCCGGCTTCACCGTGCCGAGCTTCGTGCTGGCGCTGCTGCTCGTTCTCGTCTTCGCCGTGCAGCTCGGCTGGCTGCCCTCGGGCGGGCAGGACAGCTGGCGCCACGCCATCCTGCCGATCGTGACGCTCAGCCTCGGCGGCGCCGCGGTGCTGGCGCGGTTCACCCGCAGCGCCATGCTGGAGGTGCTCGGCCAACCCTATATCCGCACGGCCTCGGCCAAGGGCGTGCCGTGGCGCAAGGTGGTGACGTCGCACGCGCTGCCGAACGCGGCCATCCCGACCGTCACCATTCTCGGTTTCATGGTGGGGTCGCTGATCGCGGGCGCGGTCGTGGTCGAGAGCGTGTTTTCGTGGCCCGGGGTAGGGCGCCTGCTCGTCGTAGCCGTCGCCAACCGTGACCTCGCTGTCGTGCAATGCATCCTGCTGCTGGTGGCGATGACCATGGTCACGTCCAACCTGATCGTCGATTTCCTCTACGGCTTCCTCGATCCGCGGCTGCGTGCCAAAGGAGCGCACGCATGACTGACGCGACGTTGAAGGACGCATCCGTCCGTCGCCGCATCAGCCTGCCGGCGATCCCTGTATCGGTTGCGCTTGCGGTGACCTGGATCGTCGCCATGCTGGTGATCGCGGCCTTCGCCGAGAAGATCGCGCCCTACGGCTACACCCAGCTCGACCTGCGCAACCGGCTGTCCGCGCCCGGCAATGTCGCCCACTGGCTCGGCACCGATGAGCTCGGCCGCGACGTGCTGTCGCGGCTGCTCATCTCGATCCGCATCTCGCTGCTGATCGCGTTCGGCGCGACGGCGATCTCGGCCATCGTCGGCACCACGCTCGGCTTCCTCGCTGCGCATTTCCGCGGGGCCATCGAGCAGTTCGTGCTGATGCTGACCGACTTCCAGGCCAGCATGCCGTTCCTGATCATGGCGCTGGCGGTGCTGGCCTTCTTCGGCAACTCGCTGCCGCTGCTCATTGGCCTGATGGGAATGTTCGGCTGGGAGCGCTACGCCCGCATCGCGCGAGGCCTCGCCATCTCCGCCAATGCGCAAGGCTACGCCGCCGCGGTCCGCCAGCTGGGCGCGACGCCGACGCGGATCTATCTCAGGCACATCCTGCCGAACATCGCCTCGACCCTGATCGTCTCGACCACGCTGGTGTTTCCCGAGGTGATCCTGATGGAGTCAGGCCTGTCCTTCCTCGGGCTCGGCGTGCAGCCGCCGATGACCAGCCTCGGCAACATGGTCGGCTACGGCCGCGAATACCTGACCCGGGCCCCCTGGATCATGCTGGCGCCGGCGACCACCATCGTCGTGACCACGCTCGCTGTCTCCGTGATCGGCGACTGGCTCCGCGACCGGCTCGATCCGACCCTGCAATAGCCTGCGCCGGGGGCAGGGGAGCCCTGTCCGGCCCAAGTTCCCGTTGCGCCGAGCCACCCTGTGCGCTATCCGGCCGGAAAGGCCTGAGGCGCTTCCATATTTTCCCGCCCCGGCCAATGCAAACCGAGGACGGAAACCGCCATGCCAGCCTATCGCTCCCGCACCACCACCCACGGCCGCAACATGGCGGGCGCCCGCGGCCTCTGGCGCGCGACGGGCATGAAGGACGGCGATTTCGGCAAGCCGATCATCGCGGTCGTCAATTCCTTCACCCAGTTCGTGCCCGGCCACGTCCACCTCAAGGACCTCGGCCAGCTGGTCGCTCGCGAGATCGAGCAGGCCGGCGGCGTCGCCAAGGAGTTCAACACCATCGCGGTCGACGACGGCATCGCGATGGGCCATGACGGCATGCTCTACAGCCTGCCGTCGCGCGAGCTGATCGCCGACAGCGTCGAGTACATGGCCAACGCGCATTGCGCCGACGGCCTCGTTTGCATCTCCAACTGCGACAAGATCACGCCCGGCATGCTGATGGCCGCGCTGCGGCTCAACATTCCCGCCGTGTTCGTCTCGGGCGGCCCGATGGAGGCCGGCAAGGTCACGTTGCAGGGCAAGACCAAGGCCGTCGACCTCATCGATGCCATGGTGGCCGCGGCCGATTCCAAGGTCAGCGACGAGGACGTCAAGGTGATCGAGCGCTCGGCGTGCCCGACCTGCGGCTCCTGCTCGGGCATGTTCACCGCCAATTCGATGAACTGCCTGACCGAGGCACTTGGTCTTGCGCTGCCCGGCAACGGCACGGTGGTGGCGACCCATGCCGACCGCAAGCGCCTGTTCGTCGAAGCCGGCCACACCATCGTCGATATCGTCCGCCGCTACTACGAGCAGGACGATGCCTCCGTGCTGCCGCGCAACGTCGCGAACTTCAAGGCGTTCGAGAACGCGATGACACTCGACATCGCCATGGGCGGCTCGACCAACACCGTGCTGCATCTGCTCGCGGCCGCCCATGAAGGCGAGGTCAAGTTCACCATGCAGGACATCGACCGCTTGTCACGTCGCGTGCCCGTGCTGTGCAAGGTCGCGCCGTCGGTCGCCGACGTCCATGTCGAGGACGTGCATCGTGCCGGCGGCATCATGGGCATTCTGGGCGAGCTCGACCGTGCGGGGCTGATCGACACCTCCGTGTCGACCGTGCATGCGCCGACCATGAACGATGCGCTGGAGCGCTGGGACATCAAGCGCTCGAAGAGCGAGTCGGTCCGCACCTTCTTCCGTGCCTCGCCCGGCGGCATCCCGACGCAGGTCGCCTTCAGCCAGGAGCGCCGTTATGACGAGCTCGACACCGATCGCGAGAAAGGCGTAGTCCGAAATCTCGAGCATGCCTTCAGCAAGGACGGCGGTCTCGCCGTGCTCTACGGCAACCTCGCGCAGGACGGCTGCATCGTGAAGACCGCCGGCGTTGATGCCTCGATCCTGAAATTCTCCGGCCCGGCGCGCGTGTTCGAAAGCCAGGACGCTGCGGTTGAAGGCATTCTGGGTGGCAAGGTCGTTGCCGGCGAGGTCGTGGTCATCATCTACGAAGGCCCGCGCGGCGGCCCCGGCATGCAGGAGATGCTGTATCCGACCAGCTATCTGAAATCGATGGGCCTCGGCAAAGCCTGCGCGCTCGTCACCGACGGACGTTTTTCCGGCGGCTCGTCGGGCCTGTCGATCGGCCATCTGTCGCCGGAAGCGGCCGAAGGCGGCAATATCGGTCTGGTGCGCACCGGTGACCGCATAGCGATCGACATTCCGAACCGCAGCATCACGCTTGAGGTTTCCGACGAGGAGCTCGCCAAGCGCCGCGCGGCGGAAGAGGCGAAGGGCGACGCCGCCTGGCAGGCGACGGGCCGCAAGCGCAGCGTCTCGACCGCGCTCCAGGCCTACGCCGCGCTCACCACCAGCGCCGCGCGTGGCGCTGTGCGCGAGGTGAAGCGTCGCTCGAACTGAGTGCGTCGTGCGCGTTGTGTGATCGCGAACGACGCGGTCGGGCATGGTCAACAAGTTCTGAACGGCCGGCGAAAGCCGGCCGTTCGCATTAAGGATGCCTCGACGAACTTCAACGCAGCAGGATTTTACGGCGTATAATGCGCCGACCTTCGCAAATCCATTTCGGGCAACTGGGGCACTACATAATGTCTCGTACTCTTGCTGTTGTTTTCTCGACCGCCGTCGCCGCGATTTCGATGACGGGCGCCGCTTCCGCCGGCTGCTACAATTGCTACGCGCCGCCGCCGTGCCAGACCTGCTACCAGCAGCAATACGTGCAGCCACAATACCGCACCGTCGACGAGACCGTGATGGTGTCGCCCGGCGCCACCGTCGCGCATCGCACGCCGGCGCAGTACCGCACCGTGATGGTGCCGCAGACCGTCATGGTTGCGCCGCCGGGCGTCCAGTACGAGCGCATCCCGCCGCAATACGCCACGCGCCAGCGCGTCGAGATGGTCTCGCCCGGCTATTCCTATTACGCCCCGGTGGCGACGGGCTGCGCCTCCTGCGGCTACTGAGCCGACCGAGCACCAAACAATTCCATGCGGCGCTCCTCACGGGGCGCCGTTTTGCTTTTGGGGGCAGCAAACGAGGCCCGGAAACGGAGACGAATCCAGACCGGGCCTCGCAACCAGCGACGCCCTGGGAGATGTCGCCAGTGTCCGGGATTGCTGGGGAATGCAGCCTAAGGGAACAGGCTGACGGGCGGCTGACAGATCGGGCAGCTCAAGGGTTTGGCGAGGGCGTTGCCATGCGTCGTCGCTTGCGTTAAGCGACAGCCATTCCGGGTTTGGAAGGGTGGCCGAGTGGTTTAAGGCACCGGTCTTGAAAACCGGCGTGCCCGCAAGGGTACCGTGGGTTCGAATCCCACCCCTTCCGCCAGTATACCGCTGTTCGAACTCCACAACAAAGTCAGCGACTTAGGCAAAAGAGCTGTACTTCGCAGTTCGCCGATGTTCTCCCTGGCTGGGTCGCTGACCGTAGTTGTTGCCCTTGAGTTCGGAGGACTGCCAGCCTGGCCCTGCAATACGGTGTGCCGCTTCGCCAGCTTGGGGAGGCGATCTAAATGCCCGAAAAGATTATTGAGGCTCGCTTGGCTTATCTCGTTCGTGGCTTTCAGCCTCGGCGGCCGCGCTGGCATCGATGCCATGGCATCCTTTGATAGTACCGAGCGCTCGCCACGATCGAGCCAACAATCAGCACACAAACCAGCAGGAAAATCATCCTCCGTCGTTTCGACATTTCCTGGCTTTCTGATCAAATCAGACTTTGGGCTTCGTCTTCGGTCCCAATTCAAACTCGAGCCGCGCGGCTCATAGGCGCTTGAGGTTTTCCTGAAACGCCGGATCTGCTTGGCTATCCGATATGATCTGTCTCGACCCCGTCGGGTTGAGGCCCCTTCGATCGGCTTCGTCCGCAGCGTGCTGCTCGGCCGAGTGCTCGGGTTTGAACATTTGCTTTACGTGGACACGGCGACGCTTCCGGCGCTCGCATCGACGACAAGCCCAAGTGTGTTTCTTGTGGGTGAGTCTTTTCCCGGAATGCTGTCGTCTTAGTGCCTCGACCTCTGCTCACCCAACTCGCGTAGCCGCTGGAAATCCAGTTCAGCCGTCTGCGTTACTCGGAAATGTCGGTGTCGCACGTTGAATGAATCCATTGGACCCTCATAAACTGAACGCAACAAAAACGTTCTCGACACAGTGAAGGTCGCACCTCCGCACGATTGGATAGCTATTGGTCAATTTTGACCGCGATGACGGCCAAACTCGGATTATCGGCCGCAGGCGCCGCTTGTGACAGCTCCCGCGGCCGGTGCGATCAGCGCTTCGCCGCATTGCCTGCTAATTCCATGGCGAGATCTAGTGCTGCGATTCCAATTTGGTCGGTTGGACGAGATCGACAGCGCTGATCCATCCAAGCAACGATCGCGGTGTAATCGCCTCCGCCGACGATTTCCCTGTCGCCACTGACATTGAGACCGCTTACGAAGCCCATGACCCAAGATTCGAACGCTCCCTTAACGATGGCGTTTTTGGTTCTGTTCGTCCAAGCTGAACAAGACTGTGAACCGGCGCCAACGATGGTCGCCCCGGCGCGGAGTGGAGTTGTAAGCAGCAGCAGGAAGGCGATGACCGCCACTATCTTCATCATCGGAACCAATGCGTTGATGCAAAAGACCAGGCTACCGATCCAGTTCGCTCTTGTCAGCAGCGAGCGATTGAATGCGCGGGGTGACCGTTGCGGGTGATTAGCCGCACGGCCTTGCCGTTGCGCTCAAGCGCAGCCAGTAGCCGTCATATTTTATTTCGTGGATCCAGTCTGGACCTATGGGCACGGCAGCCGCGGGAAGGCAAAACTCGAGCGCGGTAGGCATGACTTGGAAATGGGTCGCGACCGGCGCAGAAGAAAGTGCCGCTTTGCAGTGGCCCAGTTCGAAGTCATGTTCTGGTTTAAAAACGAGGTGAAAAATACCAACCTCAGGAATGAAAACAATTAAAGAAACAAACCCCATGACCCGGTCGTCCCATCAAGGAAGCGGTTCAGGGATATTCTCGTCGCCTGCCAAATCCTTGTTCCGTCAAAGGAACCTTTGCGCGCAACGTCCGGGCGTCGCGACCGAAGACATGTCTGGACACTTTGAATAACTCGTGAGAGGCTGAGCAAATAGTCGCGTTTCGGAGGGAAGGCCGATGCGCCTCGTATTACCTTATTTCGGAATCTTTCTCTGCCTCTCGCTGGCTGCGTGGATGTCGCTTTCGTTGGTGCTTTAGCCTGTACCAACAGCGCTCTCTCTACGTGCGGTGCCGAACAGCGGCAGCGAGAGCTGCAGGTCTCCGCGATCAAGCTCTGCAATGCCGCGTAGAGTTCGGCATCGGTCGCGCGTTGAGCAACAGTATTGGCGACGTCTGACGTCGCATCTCGACCAGCACTCTATCGCGTTGAACCGGCACGACGGGAGGCAAGAGTCATCCCTTCTCAGCTCGACCTAAATGCGCATTCAACTCATTTGACAACCATCAATCTGCAGCCAATATTTACATTGGCCTGCATTTAATATTTAAAATAGAACAGCAATATATTTAAGGGCGAGTAAAATGGCGAAAATCTCCTTCACAAGCGGAAGTTTGCGCGGAACTCAAGTGGGCGACGATGAGGCTTACGCGGGAATTGACAGCACCTACAACGTTTTGATCGGAGACGCTGGTGGAAGCATCCTAAACCACGCCTCGGGAGGTAACGACACCTTCGTCAGTGGAGCTAACGCAACAAGCATTTTCTTTGGAGACGCAAACGGCGACATCACCGATTTTGGAGTTGGTGGATCAGATAGCTTTACCGGGCTGGGAACCGCGACCAACAGCTTTTACGGCGATGCCGGTGGCAGACTATCGGGCCACGCCTTAGGCGGAAATGATTCCTTTTCGGAAACGTCGGGAGGTAAAGCGGGAGCGCCGCTGAGCAGCTATTTCTATGGTGACGCTGGCGGAGACATAACGGGATTTGCTATCGGCGGCGACGATGCATTCTTTGGAAGGGCTGTATTCACCAATTTCGTCTTCGCCGGTGACTCGGGCGGCGACATGTCGGGCCATTCGAGAGGAGGCACCGACACTTTCACCATTGCCGTCAACTTCAGCACTTTCAGTATCTTTGGCGACGCCGCCGGCTCCATCTCGCAATACGCAACAGGTGGAAATGACCATTTCGTATCGTCTGGTGGTGATGGCACCTCGACCATCTATGGGGACGCGGGGCAGGATTTAAGAGGGCATGCCGTAGGCGGCGACGACACGTTCCAGGGGACCGGCACTTTCTACGGGGATGTTGGAGGCAATATTTCCGATAACGCTGCGGGCGGTAACGATACGGCCTCGATGCTGGCAAGTCGTGGGCTGCCTGTTGACGCATTCTATGGCGATGCTGGCGGGAGCATCACGAACAACGGTCATGGAGGAAATGATAGCCTGACCGCACTTATTGGTGGGGGCGGCCCTCCAAACACCGTCTTCCTTTTCTCCTTCTTTGGTGATGCGGGTGGTGACTTGCTTCAAAACGCATCGGGCGGAGATGACTCGTTCAGCGCCGGCGGAACTATAGGGTCAGCGGTGTTTTTTTACGGCGACGCTGGCGGCAACCTGTCAGGTCATACCCACGGTGGCAATGATAACTTTTTGTCCATCAGAGCATCCGCTACATTCTTCGGCGACGCTGGCGGAAACATGTCCGACGCTTCAATGGGCGGCGATGACACGTTCACCGCGTCAGGTTCGCAAGACACGGCAACTAACATGTTTTTCGGAGATGCCGCCGGCCAGATGTCGGGAAACTCTAAGGGCGGCAGCGATACGTTCTTGGGCGCTCAAAATACGACAAATACATTCTATGGCGATGCCGGACTCGAAATGATTGGTAACTCGGTCGGCGGAGCGGATCATTTCACTGGGGGAATAGGATCAACGAACACTGCCTATGGCGATGCCTTAAACATGTCCGGTCACGCGGTAGGCGGAAACGACATCCTTACAGGAGGGGACGACGCAAGCGGCCTTTCAGCTGGGTCCTTCAATGATACCCTGGTCGGCGACGCCCAACTATTGGCCGACCGGGCGCGGGGCGGGAACGATACCATCGTAAGTGGCACGGGCAATGACGACATGTGGGGCGACGCTCAACTGATTATCGGAAAGGCGCAAGGAGGAAATGACAGTTTCGTTTTTGTAGCAGCAAACGGCCACGACAAAATCGAGGACTTCGGCCAGACCGCAGGTTCTCAATCTGGCAAGGATCACATCGACGTCAGTGGCCTTGGGATCGGTAACTTCGGGCAGCTGGCAATCTCTGCTTTCAACGATACTACGCACGAGAGCATCATCACGTTCGGTCTTGGCAACGACGTTATCGTTCACAGTCAGCACGCATTGACAGCGCAAGACTTCATTTTTGTGTAGCCACCAGTTCGTCGAGCAACAAGGTCCTCTGCCATCCAAACCTCTTCGGAAGAGGACTTGCCAAGCTTCTTGATCGGACGTGCCGGTGCATACATCCGGCGCGGCTATGCGGTGAAGGTCGTCGATGGCCTTCTTTTTCCAAGCCACCCAAACGAGGAAAGCGTCGGTGCGGCGGCCGAGGATATTCAGAGCGGCGCGAAGGCTCAGTGCGCTCCGGATGGATTTTGGCGGATCCTACGGGGGACCGCTGGTTGATAGCTTTCCAAACACGTCCATAGCGGCAGCAATCGATCACTCGTGCGAATGTTGGCTCAAGCGACCGGTGCCCCGATAAGCTACCGCCGGCTCAAGGATCAGGTGCGGGGCCGATTTTGGCTAGTCTATCGACGACAATCCGAATGCGAACACTGAGCCACCGGCGACAACGAGTGTGCTCAACAGCCCCAAGAAGATTTCGCCGGGGTGCGAAACGGTTCGCGCCGCTGGTGGGAGGGCGGGAGGGCAGCACGCCGGATCAAGCTCGCGAGTTTTTCTTGCCGTGCCTCGCCTGCTCGATCTAGGCCGGAGACATTACTCAAGCAGGAGGCGGACGTGGCTACAGGGACGGTAAAGTGGTTTAACGCGACAAAAGGCTATGGGTTTATTCAGCCTGACAATGGCGGCAAGGACGTATTTGTCCATATCTCGGCCGTCGAGAGGGCCGGCCTGAGCAGCCTCAACGAGGGTGCTAAGGTGAGCTACGAAGAAACGAGCAGCAAAGGCAAAACGTCAGCTGAAAATCTGAGAGTCGGGTGACCCGGCGGGCCGGTTCACGCTCGCAGGCCTAGCACTCCCGGCGCTCTAATCCGCAATTGGATCGGCAGCCGGGAGCATTGGGGCTGGAAAGTGAGCTGTGCCATGTTGGCAATTTGGCCACAATACGTCGAAATCGGATTCCGGTAGTTATATCGACTTCAATTTCGGAACGGGGTGCTCTACTGTGAGAACACCGGCGAGATTTGAGTACCGATCAATTTTCAGTTGTCCGGGATGGCCGCAGTGGGGGCTGGAACCACCCTGCGGCCTTTCCCTGAGGACCAACTTCCGTCCACGTCGACGCTTTCGTCAGACGACATTTTTTGCGCAGCAATATGCTTCCGAAATTCTCTTGGAGCGCGGGCGAGCGCCATTGAATATGGGCAAGATTGGATTTGCTATCATCTTTGCTGCCGTTGCGGCATATGCAGTGGATCATCGCTGGAACGATGGCCGCTACACACGAAGCACCGTAGCTGTGCTTCGTGGTGTGCAGCATGCGATAGGTTGGTGACGCCCGCCTCAGTGGCGGCCTTGCTCACCGATGCCTTTCCAGCTTGCGCCGACGGCTGCACCACCGCCGGCAGTAGGGACGACACCGGTAACGCTGATTAGCATGCGGGATACAGTTTCTCCGCCCGGCAGCCCTTCGAACTCAAACAGGCAACGCGATGAGAGCGCTAGTTCTTGAACTGGAGAGCCAGGGCTTTTCGTTGTCCGCCGGGTTGCGATGGCGGTCTTATGTCGGGTTTCGCATCTATATCTCGGCGTGTGCACAAGTCTACTGATCGCTTGGTAGCCCACGAACAGAGACTCGCCGGTACACGGCCGCTGGCCGTTCATTTTCATTAAATATTACGGGGGCCATTTCCCGAGCTGGAAAATACAGCTACGCTGCCCCTATAGTCCGGTTTTTTGCCAAGTTGTTTTTATGTCCGATTAGTGAGGGCGCGATGGATATTTACAGCCTACGTGTGCGACTCATTTCTGAGGAAACCCAAAAGTTGAACGATATCATGCTGGAGATCCAGCGGCTGCGCGCTCTCGTTGCGCGAGCAGAAGTCGAAGTCCTAAGTGGACGGCATCCCAAAAAAGCCCCGCCTGCAAGAAGCAACGTCAGGCTCGCCGTCAATGCGAGCACGGGAAGGGTCGCCAGCCCTGCGTAATCTCTTGCCTGGAGATTCCGATGAGCATGTCTCTGCCGTACCTCGGCGTCGCGGTTTGTTTCGCGGTGTCCGCCTGGCTGAGATTTGCTTGGATGCTTTGAAGTCACCTCCGCGAAGCGATACCACTACGCATTTCGAGGAAGGCCCGCCGGGGCTGGCTGCGGGGCGGGCCTTCCCCAAGCACAGAGCCGCGTATGTCCCCCACGGCACCGTCCCCAGAAAATAATATAAAATAAATCTATTTAAGAAAATCTGATCAAGATTAGTCGTCGCTTAAAAATATAACTCCGGGAAGTTCACGGGCGATGTAGGCGACGAAGACCACGGCTGCCAAAAATAATGACGCTAACGCCATTGAGGCACAAAGGAACATTGCGAAATACTCTCATTAAACGATTAATGTAGGGTCCTATGCGCATTATTTGGTTCCCGCAATTCAATTGAAGAATTAAGCTTGAGGACAGACTCAAGTCTGGGGAGACGTGGGTATTTTGTTTCTCATACTCGCGGCGTGTGTCGTTGGTGTTCTTCTTCTGCTAGCATTTCGCCGATAGGGCCGACGGCGGACGCAATAGTTGCATTGAATCCTCAGTCCGCCCGAAATTAAGGTTTTCGGCTGGTTGTTTTTGACTGTGCGCGATCGAGCGCGTTCACTCCATAGCGTGGATGGAGACGAATGTGATCGTTTGGCTGCTGGTCATCATCATCATCTCGGTTAGCGTAGCAATCCTGATCGCCCACGCGATTGACGCAATACGTTCCTGAGGCAAGCGCAGAGGCGCGGGAACATGTCATCCGATAGGCGCTGACTTCGCGGGAGCGCGGTTGCGGCCGCCGGCCAGCTGCTCGACATAGTCGTCAATTGCGCTCTGCAGCTTCTCGACGTCCGCCGCCGTGGGCGCGCGGCTTGAAGATCAAGTAATGGCGCAGTCGGTCGCAGTGGCAGGACGAACACCGTTATGTTTGGGAACGATGTTCCGTTCTGCAGGCCGATGATAAAATCGGATGGAAGAGGGTCGCTGAACGAGCTTCTCCAGGCGCTGAAGAGCGAGCTGTCGCACACCGAAATCCGATAACCTTTTGTCCGTGCGATTGAGAAAAATCATCCGTGAGAATGACGACGTCGGCCTGAATAGGCGCATAATCCTCAGGCGTCTGTAGGCTCCGGTACTCCGCCAGCCCCGATATTGGCGCCTCGCTGGACGCAAAAACGCCGCCCGCTTAAATACATTGCGGGCGGCGGCTTCCAGCCCCGGGGGGATAGTGCAAAACCCCGGCGATGATTGGTCCAGTTGGAGTAACTCGAGGTTCAATCGCCACCAGAGCGACTTTTGACCCTGAAACCATTCACTCGGCCGTGCGGAGTGGTCCCATGGGCGTCGAGACCGAGAAGTATGTGACTTTTGCAGAAGAATGCTGAAGCCGCGCCGCCAATGCACGAAATAGTGCAGACGAGGAACTTGGCTCGCCCTCGCTGAAGAATGGTTGAAGCTGGCGCGAGAGGCTAACGGTGATGCATCCGCCCGACCGCCACAATAAGGCTTGGTCGATCGAGAACTTCCACCAATTGGTCGAGAAGGGCGCGCTCGTTATTGCGCGGTTGCGGCTTTAGGTATTCTTCCAAAATACGCTGCGCATCGCTGACGGCTTGAAGAGCCAGTTCTTCGTCTTGCATGGAGCTAAACTCCCATTCATCCCCAGATAACACAGATTTTATTAAATTTGTTCCATTTAAATTAAATCCGGGTTTTATGAAGATCATTTGCGCGGGGTCTAGGCATGTCGTGCGTGTAACGAGGTGAGATGCACTCAATGTAGCGTCGGCTCAGCTGGTTCGCTTGGAAGTCGCAACCGAGCGTGGCATGCGTCGATTTCGGATTGATTGGGCGCAGGAAGCGCAGCGACGTTATCCAGCGTTTCGATCAGTTCCGGTAGCCAAGCTGCGCACGCGGCGGCGGTGCTAGAGAGCGCCCTGCTGTTTGCAACCTGCGCCTTCATGCCGGGAATCGAGGCTGAAACGACCCCCGCGTAGATCGCGTCCAGAAGCATGTTCAACATGATCGCCATCCCCCTTATTGATTGGCAATCACGCTAAGGGCGGATTGTTTCGGGGGAACTTCGCCGCTTTGCGAAATGGTTTCGTGAGATACCGATGAAAGTCTATCCGCGTTTATTGGTCATGTGTTGGACACGACAGCGGAGAAGGGTGCTAAGTGATCGATTTGCTCAGGTCGTCCGTGCGCGCCTTGGATCCGCTCCCCAGCCATTGTGAACGAGGGCCTGGGCGGCAGGCCGCAAGGCACGCTCGGGGCGTAGAACGACGGTTGAGATGGTGCTGTGACGACCCGTTGCAAACACCGTAGCTATTATTCCGAGGCGTAAAAAAGCGAGTTAGATCAACGAGGTTGACGGACAGCTCCTTCCGCCAGCCTATTCGCCCGGGGTCCGCCGGTCGAGATTTCCCGGACAGGTGATAGGTGAATCAGACGTTCAATCCGGCCGCGCTCGACAAGCTGAAGCTCCGCATTCAGGCGTTGCGCGCCAAGACGATCGCCAATGGCTGCACCGAGGACGAGGCGCTGTCTGCCGCCGCGAAGGTCGCCGAGCTGCTGGATCGCCACGATCTGTCGCTCTCCGACGTCGAGCTGCGCGCCTCGCCGTGCGAACGGAGGGTCTACGAGACCCATCGCAAGAAGCGAATTCCCCTGGACGACTGCATCGGCGCGATCGCTCATTTCTGCGATTGCCGGGTCTGGCGCGAGAAGAACGCGGCCGGCGAGAGCAGCTATGTGTTCTTCGGTCTCGGCGCGGATATCGAGGTCGCGCATTATCTGGCCGAGTTGATCGACGGCGCCGTGCGGGCCGAACTCGGCCGCTTCAAGACCTCGATCGACTACAGCAGGTTCCGGCACCAGGAGCGGCATCTGGCCAATGCCTCCTTCGCGCTCGGGATGGTCGCGTCGATCGCGGACAGGCTGCTGGCGATCAAGGCCGGTCGCGATCAGGTCAACGAAAGCACCGGCCGCGGGCTGGTCGTCCTCAAGACCTCGGTGGTCGATGCGGAATTCGACAAGCTCGACCTCAAGCTCCGGACCCAGCGCGGCGGCAGCCGGATGGTGTCGATGACGGCCTACGAAGCCGGCGGCGCCGCTGGCGCGTCGCTGGCGATCAATCCGGGTCTTGGCGGGGCGCAGTCGGGGACCACGCGCAAGGGAAGCTGAACGCATCGGGCGAGGGGGGCGGCTTCGCTCGACCGAGCCACACCGCCACCGGGAACACGCCCGCAACAGGCAATTTCGGAATAATCGCATTGCGCGCCTGTTTTGCCCGACGTGTCAAATCGGGCTTTGCGGGACGCGCGAGGCGGGTGGTGCAACCCTTTGATCCGACACGCACAGGCTACTGTGCATGGGGTCGTTTTCGACATCTTGGCAGGCATTGTCGGGAGCCGATGTGACTCTCGGGCGGCGCGGCGGGGGCCAGCGGAACTTTTCTTCCGTGGCCGCGTTACCTTGCCATGGCTGAAGATCTTTCCTTTCGACGCAAACCCCTGACCCCCGAACAGCGCCAGGCGCGCGATGCGGTACGCCGCGTCGAGGCCGAAAAGGCCATGCGCGACCACGAGCAGGCGCAGAAGGCGTTCTACGCCAACAAGGAACGGCTGAGAGCCGAGCGACTCGCGCGAGAATCGGCTGAGCCGAAGACCTGACCGAACGCGGTTTTGTGGGCCGGCTTAGTGCCGGCCCGCAACACGCGTAACGCCCAGGGCGAGTTTCAGTGCTTGCACGGCACCTGCTAGCGCGCCGCGGGGAGACTGTGCCTCGATCGCTTCGGCTGCGATCCGGCAATCGTCGGCGACCTTGAGCAATCCGCTTCTCGCGAGATCAAGGGTGGAGAGGGCGGCCTGTTCCAGGCAGACCCGTTGAAGCCGTCGAAACTCCCGCAACTCTTTGTTCATGCGTCAGCTCTCGATGTCCCGGGCCATGCGGCGCTGAGTCTGCTTAACGATTGGTAAACATCTCTGCCTAGCCGACCTGGCTGGCGCGGAGCTGGTGCGGGCGCCCGGCCGCCTGCATTGGCGGGCTTGACGGCGTTTGCCTTCCGCCGGAAACTTCAAAGGATCCTGAACTCACATGAACCACGGAGACGTTCACTTAGTCCGATCCGCATCAGACGACAGCATTGGAGCTGACCATGACCACGTTCGACAAGCGCGAGCAGGGCTTTGAAGCCAAATTCGCCCACGACGAGGAGCTCCTGTTCAAGGCCACGGCCCGGTCCAACAAGCTACTCGGCCACTGGGCGGCGGCGCAGCTCGGGCTCAGCGGCCCAGCCGCGGCAAGCTATGTGACCGCGCTGGTGACGGACAATCTGGAGAGCCGGACGATCGACGGCGTCGTGGGCAAGGTGTCAGACGATCTCGCCAGCAAGGGCGTGACGCGTGAGCAGGTCGCGCAGAAGCTCCAGGAATGCTTGCACCAGGTCATTCAGCAGGTTGAAGCGGACAAGTAGGCTGGCCCTTGCGCCTCACTCGCCGTGCTCGCGCATGCCGGAATCGCTGAGCTTGTCGACGTAGGCGATGCCGAGCGCCGAGACGATGAAGGTGATGTGGATCAGTACCTGCCACATCACGCCGATCTCGGTGAAGCTGGCGCGGTCCGAGCCGAGATTGCCGGCTTCGATGAAGGTGCGCAAAAGCGCGATTGAAGAGATGCCGATGATGGCCATGGCGAGCTTGATCTTCAGGACGCTCGCATTGACGTGGCCAAGCCATTCAGGCTCGTCGGGATGCCCCTGCAGGTCGAGCCGCGAAACGAACGTCTCGTAGCCGCCGACGATGACCATCACGAGCAGATTGGAGATCATGACGACGTCGATCAGCGCCAGCACGCTCATCATGATCTGCTGTTCGGTGAGGTCGATCGCATGCCAGGAGAGATGCCAGAGCTCCTTGAGGAACAGTACGATGTAGACGCATTGGGCCACGATCAGCCCGAGATAGAGCGGCAGTTGCAGCCAGCGGGAGCCGAAGATGATCACCGGCAGCACGCCCAGGCGCGGCGAGGCCGGGCCGGGTCCGGTCTCGGGCTTGGTTCTGAGCTCAGGCTCAACCGACATTCAGGCAGCATCCTCGCAGCGAGATGATCTTGGTTTCATCTAACCCGGCAAGATGGCCGGTGGAAGACGCGAGGCGCAGGTGCGGCCTTTCACGGCGCGATGGCGTGTCGTGTTACCCTGCCTGTCGGCTGTCGCGGGATCGGGAGGTGAGGGGATGTCTTGGACTGTGTTCGCTAGGAAATCCGGCGCGATCGCCGTCGCTGTCGCCGTCCTGATGTGCGCAGCCGGCGGCACAGAGGTCTTGGCAACACCGCTGACGCCGTTTCGCGACGAGGCGCAGGCGCAACGTCATTGCCCGCAGGATCAGGTGGTCTGGCTCGACTTCAGGAAAGGCGTCTATTACGGCAAGAGGCAGAGGCGATACGGTCAGGGCTTTGACGGCAGCTTCGTTTGTCTGAGCGAGGCCCGCGACAGCTTCTATCGCCGCTCGCTATTGGGCCTGCGTTGAGCGGCGCGATCCCAGGCCGAAGAACGAAGGTTTCTATTTCCGGCCCGGCAGATTTACCGGAACGTGCGGGGAGGTGCTGATCACGCGCGGGCTTCCGTCGGCATAGGTACGGTCACCGCGGATCAGTGATTCAAGAACCAGGAAAAATTTCTCAGCAAGCATTTGCGTCACCCTCGTTGGTGATGGCCTCTTGAAATGAGTCGAGGCGGCGAACGCAAAATTCAATCAACTAACCGGGAGCAGGGCAATAGCCGACCAGGCCGCATGCTGCGTCGCGGTGTAGTTGTGGTTAGAAACAAGGAAGGCTGTGTTTGTACTCAGCCAAAGGCCAATGCCACGAGGCTTGAGCAGAGCAGAATCAAACCGCTGGCAGTCAATGCCAGGAAACCATCGGATACGAGGTCATGGTTGCGCATGGGACACCTGCCGCTCTTGTCTTCGATGCTCGGCCGGATTGTTTAAAATTGTCCGAACGTGCCGTCTTGAAAGAGGTGCTTGCCGTCCGCGCGACTGCCCTCAGGCCCTCGTGCGGTAACCTTCAAAAGCATGGGCCAGGAAGATCCCCGCGCTTACCAGACCCATCAGTGCCGAAACCGTCTCGATCATCGTTAAATTCCAAATCCCGCCCTTGCACGCGAGAGAAACGCGGGCGGCCTTGCACAGTCAAAAGAATTCCAGGGAAGTTCGCGACAATGGGGGTGGAGTGAGGATTTGGCGCAACAGAATGTCCAGGACTGGCACACAGCGGGGCTGCGTGTTCCGTAGACCAACGGGGGGAAGCGAACGCCCCGTTTACCATCCCGGCGTGATGGCTGTGGGCTCCCCATTTCCGCCGTGTTCGGGTTGCGTTATCCTTGCTGCTTCCGACGCGGTGGTGGGCCGCCTCGGAGCAAGGGACCGGACAGTGCTTCCCCGTAGCCAAAAGCGGGTTGGGTACGTCTTCGGTAAAGTGGTGTTTGGGGTACATGGGGATCCGACGATCAGATTCGGTTTTGCGGGTCGCGCGCGGCGTCGCGGCGGTCGTAACCTGCCTCGCGCTCGCCAATTGCGCCTCCTCCAACAAGTTCGCCGGCCGGGTCGATCCGAAATACGGCGTGTCCTCGAGCCCCCGCGTCGTGGCTCTGGGCGATCCCGTGCCGAAGGGCGGCGGGACCTACCGCGTCGGCAAACCCTATGTGGTGGCGGGCCGGACCTATGTGCCCGAGGAGGACGTGAACTATCGCGCCGAGGGTATGGCGTCCTGGTACGGTGATGATTTCCACGGCCGCCTGACCGCCAATGGCGAGGTGTTCGACATGGGCTCGCTGACGGCGGCGCATCCGACCCTGCCAATGCCGTCCTACGCGCGGGTGACCAATGTCTCGAACGGCAAGTCGCTGATCGTCCGCGTCAATGACCGCGGCCCTTATCACGGGAACCGGCTCATCGACGTCTCGAACAAGGCCGCCGAACTCCTTGAATTCAAAGGCAATGGTGTGGCGAAGGTCCGTGTCGAATATGTCGGCCGGGCGCCGCTCGAAGGCTCCGACGATCGCCAGTTGATGGCAACCTTGCGCACCGGCGTTCCGGCGCCGACGCCCTCGATGGTTCGCGTCGCCTCGGCCAGACCCTTCGTGCCGGAGCTTGCGTCCTCAGGTCGGGGAGCGATCCGCGGCGACGTTCCGATGCCGGAGGGGCGGCCCTACAATCTCGGCAACACATCAGCCGATGTCGCCTCCATCAATGCGACCTCCGAAATGTCGGCGTCCAGCCGCAGCCGGGGCCGGGCGCTCCAGAATGCCCGCGCGGTGTCCTACGACCAGGACGGCGGCTACGCGCCTGAGGGCGCTCCGTCATCGGCCGATGGTGCTGCCGAGGCCCGCAGCATTCTGAGCGGTCGCGGTCTCTACTAACTAATCCCCGAAAAATCCAGCCAGCTGCGTTGCCCATCACTGGTGCAACGCTCAGAACGGGATGCGCGCGCGTCCCGTGAACGTCCAGATCTGCGTGTTGCCGCCGATGCCACCAAGCTCGGCGCCGAAGCCGACCGTAGCCCCGCCCGCAAGCCTTGCGCCAATGCCGCCCGTGGCGCGGGCCGACCAGCCCTGGAGCAGGGGTGTCGAGGCCAGCGGAATGCCGCCAGCGGCGACGATCGCGGCCGCGTCATCCTGGGTGAAGTAGTAGTCGGCATAGATACCGGCAAACGGCATCAGCAGCACGCTATCGAGCCAGGGCACGGGATAGGACACCTTGTTGCCGGCGGAGGCGCGGCCGCTGGAGAAGGTGCGGGCCGCCTGCGGAGTGCCGAGCGAATCGACATAGGCGTTTTCCCGCTCCCAAAGCGCGTACACCTTGGCCGACGGCTCGATATTGAAATTGGCCCAGCCGTAGGTGCCGGTGAAGCCGGTCGCGAACATCCAGCGGTTGCCGTTGAAATTGCCCTGGGCCGTGCCAGCTACGCCGTCATAGCCGATGCCCGAATAGGTCACAGCCGCGTCGTAGCGCAGCGTCGGGATGATCTTCCAGCCGAGATAGGCACCGACCGTCCAGCCGTCGCCCTTCAGCTTTCCGTTGATGTCGGTCTGGGTGTAGCTGAAGTTCTCGTAGCCGCCGGTCACGCCGACCAGCAGGTTGGGCTTCGCCCGGTAAGTCAGGCCCGACAGCACGTTGATCTGCTGGCCGTAGAGCGTGGCCTGGGTTGCCCCCTGACCGATATTGCCGGACGAGCCCCAGCGGTCGAGGCCGGTGCCGCGCACGTCGACCCAGAACAGCCAGTCCTTCTGCTGCTTGAAGCGCGCCGTCGGCGGGGCCTTTGCCGGCGCAGCCCGATCGATTGCGGCAAAGGCGTCGTCGATCCGCGATGAGCCGCGCGTACCCCGACCGCCCGTGCCGGAGCTTGCGTTGCCGGCATAGGCATTGGCGCCCTGGGAGATGGACTGAGGCTTGCTGTCATCCTCGTCACCGTCAGGCGCGGCGGCGAAGTTGACGCGCACCCCGCCGGCGCCCGGAATGATGTATTGTCCACCACTACTGAACCCTTCCGAGATCGCGGTGTCGATCGCGCCAGAGATCGCCTGGCCGGAGCTCTGAGCCACGACCTTGGTGACGTTGAGCTGGAGCGCGCGCAGCTTGGCGCTGTCGGCGGGAATATCGACCGACTGGTTCAGGGCCGGCGAGGTCGAGGCGTTGAAGGCTGGATTGCCATTGTAAGTCGCCGTAATTGTGTGATTGCCGACGGCGAGCGTCGTTGTCGCGAAGGTCGCGACACCGGCCGACAGTGCGGAGGTGCCGAGCGGCGTGCCGCCGTCGTTGAAGGTCACTGTCCCCGTCGGCGTTCCGCCCGAACTGTACACGGTGGCCGTGAACGTAACGGACTGACCGAAACTGCTCGGATTCTGCGACGACGTGAGCCCCGTCGTCGTCGTGGCTGACAGATAGGCAAATCGGTCCGCGGCCGAGGTGGGCGACGTCCCGCCGACCGTCGTCACGGTGACGTCGACCGTGCCGGCCCCGGCGGGAGAGGTCGCGCTGATCGAGGTCGCGGAGTTGACCGTAAAGGTCGTTGCGTTCGTCGCCCCGAACTTCACGGCGGTCGCGCCCGTGAAGTTGGTGCCGGTGACCGTCACCGACGTTCCGCCGGCAAGCGGGCCCGAAGTCGGCGAGATCGACGTCACGGTCGGTGTGCCGAAATAGGTGAACTGGTCCGCCGCCGAGGTGGCCGATGTGCCGCCTGATGTCGTCACCCTGACGTCGACGGTGCCGGTGCCGGCCGGCGATGTCGCGGTGATCGAGGTTGCTGAGTTGACCGTAACCCCGGTGGCAGGCGTTGCCCCGAACGTCACGGCCGTTGCACCGGTGAGATTGGTGCCCGTGATCGTCACCACCGTCCCGCCGGTCGACGGACCGAAGGTCGGTGCGACCGAGCTGACGGTCGGCGCGGAGACGTAGGTGAATTGATCGGCGGCCGAGGTGGCCGATGTGCCGCCTGATGTCGTCACCCTGACGTCGACCGTGCCCGTGCCCGCTGGCGACGTCGCCGTGATCTGGGTGGCCGAATTGACCGTGAAGCCCGTAGCCGGTGTTGCGCCGAAGTTCACCGCCGTCGCGCCTGAAAACCCACTGCCGGCGATCGTGACCGTGGTGCCACCGGCAAGTGAGCCCGTCGTCGGCGAAATCGATGTGACCACAGGGGTGCCGACATAGGTGAACTGATCCGCGGCCGAAGTCGCGGACGTCCCGCCTGATGTCGTCACCCTGATGTCGACCGTGCCCGTGCCCGCCGGCGACGTCGCCGTGATCTGGGTGGCCGAATTGACCGTGAAGCCCGTAGCCGGTGCTGCGCCGAAGTTCACCGCCGTTGCGCCTGAAAAACCACTGCCGGTGATCGTGACCGTGGTGCCACCGGCAAGCGGGCCCGCCGTCGGCGAAATCGATGTGACCACAGGGGGGCCGACATAGGTGAACTGATCCGCGGCCGAAGTCGCGGACGTCCCGCCTGATGTCGTCACCCTGACGTCGACTGTGCCGGTGCCGGCCGGCGATGTCGCGGTGATGGACGTCGCGGAATTGAACGTGAAGCCCGCGGCCGCCGTCGCGCCGAACGTCACTGCCGTGACACCGGTGAAATTGATGCCTGTGATCGTCACGGTCGTACCGCCGGCCGTAGGACCTGCGGTCGGCGAAATCGACGTCACGGTGGGAGCAGGGATGTAGGTGAACTGGTCAGCCGCTGACGTCGCCGATGTACCGCCTGATGTCGTGACCCTGACATCCACAGTGCCGGTGCCGGCCGGCGAGGTTGCGGTGATCGACGTCGCGGAGTTGAACGTGAAGCCGCTCGCAGGTGTCGCGCCGAACGTCACGGCTGTCACGCCCGTGAAGTTTGTGCCGGTGATGGTGACCGTCGTGCCGCCCGCGCCCGGGCCTGACGTCGGTGATATCGACGTGACCGTGGGGGCCGCGACATAGGTGTACTGATCGGCGGCCGTTGTTGCGGATGTTCCGCCTGGCGTCGTGACTGTGACATCGACCGTGCCGGTGCCCGGTGGCGAGGTCGCTGTAATCTGGGTCGCCGAGTTGACGGTGAATCCAGTCGCCGTTGTGCCGCCGAAATTGACCGCAGTGGCGCCGGTGAAGCCGGTGCCGGTCACGACCACCGTTGTGCCGCCGGTGGTCGGTCCCGACGTCGGGGAGACAGACGTCACGGCCGGTACGAGGACATAGGTGAAATGATCCGCGGCAGAGGTTGCCGACGTCACGCCAGTATTCGTTACCGTGACGTCGACGGTACCGGTTCCGGCAGGCGAGGTGGCGGTGATCGATGTCGCCGACACGACGTTGTAGCTGGCGGCATTGACACCGCCAAACTTTACGCCGCCGGCGCCGGCTGTGCCCGTAAAGTTGGTGCCGGTGATCGTCACCAGTGTATTGCCGGTTGTGGGGCCGCTTGTCGGAGAGACTGCCGTCACCGTCGGTGGCGGCAGGGTGACGGTAATCGTGAAGGACGTGTCCGTCGTCGATGAACCGGTACAGTTGCTGGTGAATGAGCAGTTCTGCGCATACCAGAGCGTGATCGTGTCGGTCCCCGATCCGGAGACCGTGTTCAAGGTAATGTCGTATTCCGGGAAAGTGAGATTGCCGGAATCCTGCACCGGCGAAATGGTGTAAGTGGCCTTGCCCGTCGAATAGCTTAGATTGGTAGGAGTTCCAGCACCCGTCACTGGATAAGTGAGATTGGCGTCGGCGTTTGGGTTCGCTCCGTTCGCTGTGCCGTAAAGACCCCACACGACGTGGTCTTCGGTTACGCAAAGTCCGACTTGATTGCCGCCACCGGTTCCATTGATGGTGACCGCAGCGCTGCTGGTTGATCCAGACGTGAAGTTGCAGGCTGCGTTTGCAGCGGCCATGGTACCAAGCAGAACCGCAGCAGCGAAGCAGACCAAACGCCCTGCCTTCCACGCAACCACGTGGAGCGCGGCAAGACAGCTTTGTGCGGTCCGGCTCGTGAGATTCACTGCGCCCCCATCGCGGCTCGCCCTCGAACTGGACCTTGCCGCTGCAAAAAAATCTTACTCAAAAATCCGACAGCTACCGGTTGCGTGCATTAGGACGTGACTACCTGCTGCGAGCAAGCGCGCTGACGATCGTTGCCGGTAAAACCCGCCATGCCCAAGCAATTTTCGATCACCCGTTGCAGCTTAGCAACACGGCAGGTTGGGGTAGAGTTGGGGGCGGCGCATCGTCAAAAACAATTCCGCAGTCCGAGCAATCGTAAAAGTTGTTGCTTTTAATGATTGCTCGGTGAGCTTGACTGTTCTGGTTCCGCCCACTAACAATCTTAGCGAGCATATGATTGTAAGGGACTACTGATTTCAGACCGCCGTGCGTCAAAACTCCGCGCAGAAATATTCGCCAAAACGAAGAAGTTATCGATCGCCTGTTGGAATAGGGGGGAGCATGCCGTTACAGCCCGTCCTGGGTCAGATCATGCCCTTTGCTGGCACGACAGTGCCGAGAGGTTGGGCGCCGTGCAACGGCGCCCTGATGGCAATCCAGACCAATCAGGCGCTATTCTCATTGCTCGGCACTTACTACGGTGGGGATGGCATCAGGACGTTCGGATTACCTGATTTGCGTGGCCGCGCAATTATCGGGTCCACCGGCGGTGGAGGTAACTTTCCTGCCGGCATGACCAGCGGAACAGTTTCGGCGACCTTGAGCACGCAACAGCTTCCGAGCCACAATCATATCATTCAGGCGTCAACAACCCAGGGGGCCGGAAGAGGGGCTGTTCCAGCCAACAACCTTTTCGGTACCAACACACTTCCGCCAACTGGTCCAAAGTCTATTTTCCTGACCGCTGGTGGCGGAGAGACTCCGCTCGCGCCGGGCACAAATGTCCTGAACGAAGGCGGCAACCAAGCTCACAACAATATGCAGCCTTATCTGGTCATCAACTACATGATTGCTCTGAACGGCATCTTTCCGTCGCGAGACTGAGACTTTGACCGCGAACCTTTCGAGTTTCCGAAAGCTGCTTTCAGAATCGGGCTTTTAGCGAATTGCGCTTCGTGAGAGGCGACACGTTTCGGACTATGCGTTGCAGCTTTGAGCTTGAAAGGGACTTCGGCGATGTCAGACCCCTTTATCGGCGAAATCCGGTTGTTCGGGTTTCCACGGGTGCCGGATGGCTGGCTGGCCTGCAGTGGACAGAGCCTGCCGATCTCACAATACGACACGCTTTACGCCGTCATCGGCACGACCTATGGCGGCGATGGCGTCCAGACCTTCAATGCACCTGATTTGCGCGGGCGGGTGCCGATTGGCCAGGGCCAGGGGCCGGCTTTGCCGCTGTATGTGCTCGGTGAGATCGCAGGCGAGGACGGACATGTCCTGATCGAGAACGAGATGCCCCAGCACAGCCACGCGCTGATGTCCTCCACCACCACAGCCACAACGCCAACGCCGTCTGCGACGGTTCATCTGGCAACGGCGTCAGCGGGAAATCTCTACGCGCCAGCAGCGGACGCTGCGCCGTATGAGACGATGGCGGCCTGCGTCGCGCTTGCAGGCAACAGTTTGCCGCACAACAACATCATGCCGACAGTCGTGGGTAATTATTGCATCTGCTTCGCCGGCGTCTTTCCATCATCGGGCTGATGACGCTATCGCAGGTCAGGTCGATAGATTTCGCGCTTCAGTGGATTCGAGGAGGGACTTCGTGGCGGACCCGTATATCGGCGAAATCCAGGCATTTCCGTTTACATTTGCGGCCCAGGGCTTCAATCAGGGTTGGCTGCCGTGCTTTGGACAATTGCTTGCCATCCAGCAGTTTACGCCGCTGTTCGCGTTGATCGGAACTGCGTTTGGCGGCAATGGCACGACCAATTTCCAGCTGCCGAATCTGAGTGGCAGTATTACCAACAGCCAGGGTGACGGTCCGGGTCTGCAGCCGCGCGTGATCGGCGAGTCCATCGGCAGCCCGACGGTCGGACTGGCCATCGGCGAGATGGCTGCGCACACTCACGGCTTGCAACTCGGTAGCAAGACGGCGGCAAACGCCGCGCCCGGTCCCGGCAGGTCATCGAACATGGCAGCCATCGACCCCATCTTCAACGGATTCGTACCGCTGCCGAGCACGACCACCCTGGCGCCGAACGCCATGACGCTGACGGGGCAAGGGATTCCTCACGACAACATGCAGCCGACCCAGGCGCTGATTTGGTGCATCGCCTACAGCGGAATTTTCCCGTCCTTTAACTCCTCATGATCCGGCACGCGCGGCGTGATGGTTGACGAGATGTTCGTCGAGATCAGTCCGGACGACCTTGACTTGCGGATTCGGCCAGCAACGCAATACGACGAGGCCTTCGTATGGCGCCTGTTCCGCGACGCCAGAGAGGAGCAGTTCGAGGCAGCCGGCCTGTCCGGGCTCTTGCTTGAACAGGTGCTTGCGCAACAGTTCCGCAGCCAGGCTGCTGGTTATAGCGAGCGATTTCCGGCCGCGAGGTCAATGATCATCACGCGGTGCGCGGCTGCGATCGGTCGACTCCTGCTCCATTGCTCAGATGAGCATTGGCACATCGTCGACATCGCGTTGCTGTCGAAGGAGTGTGGTCGCGGCTTCGGCACGGCGGTCTTCGAAGGGCTCGAAGCGAGCGCGAGAAACCGCGGTGTCGCGGCGCTCACGCTCACGGTGCTCGCGAGCAATACGCCCGCGCGGCGCTTTTACCTGAGATGCGGATTTGTCGAAATTGGCGAGGCGAACACGTCGCACGTCGCGATGCGGAAGGAGCTCGGCTAGCCTGACGACACGTTGCGCAGGAATGCCAGCAACGCCGCGTTCACCTCGTCGGGCCGCTCCTGCTGCACCCAATGGCCGGCGCCTTCGATGATCAGCTTCCGCGTCAGATTAGGCAGCACGCGCGCGAGCTCGTTGACGCGCTTGGCCCCGATCAGCCCCGTGATGACGGCATCCTCCGAGCCGGCGATGAACAGCGAGGGCTGGTGAATTTGCGCATCCTGCCAGGGCGCCGTCAGCTCCCAATTGCGGTCGAGGTTGCGATACCAGTTCAGCCCACCACGGAAGCCGGATTTCTGGAACGTCTCGGTGAAATTGGCGAGCTCAGCCTCGCTGAGCCAGTCCGGAAGCGGCTCCTCGGGATTGCCATGGCCGAGAAAGCCCTTGCCGTCCTGCACGAACATGGCGGCGCTGGGATCGGCAAGGCCGCGCCCGCCCAGCACGATGCGCATGGTCCGGGCGACGTCATGCTCCAACTCGGCCTCGGCGACGCCGGGTGTCTGGAAATACTGCCAGTAGAAATTGGTGACGCCGCCCTGGCGCAACAGCTCGAGCGGCTTGCCCCGGCCGCGGAACGGCGGCGGTACGCTCAGCCCCGCGACCGCCGTGAAGATATCGGGCCGGAACAATGCCGCGTGCCAGGCCACCGGTGCACCCCAGTCGTGGCCGACCACCATGGCCTTGGTCTCGCCGAGCGCCTGCACCAGGCCGACGACATCACCGACCGTGTCGAAAATCGAGTAGGCGGTGACGTCCGCCGGCGCCGCGCTTTGGCCGTAGCCGCGCATGTCCGGAGCGACCACGTGGAAACCGGCATCCGCAAGTGCCGGGATCTGGTGGCGCCAGGAGTACGACAGCTCCGGCCAGCCGTGGCACAGTACCACCAGCGGACCCTTGCCGGCTTCGCGGATGAACAGATCGATCCCGTTGGCCTTGATCACGCGGGTGGAAGACATCGCTTTTCCGCCTTGTTTCAGGGGTTTGGTCGAGAAATATGAGGTGCCACGATAGGGGCGCAGCGAGAATCGTGCAATCTCGGGTTCCGGCAACCAGCCTCGTGTTGTTCGCGAAGGTTCCAACTGTTAGAACGCCGCTCTCAGGGCTAGGCCATGGCATTTCGTCTTTTTCCGCTTCGTCGCAACCGGTTCACGGCCGGAATGCTGGCGCGCGGACTGATTGCTGCGGTTCTAATAGCGGCCATCGGCTCGGGCGGGGCGCTTTATGCTGCCAACCAGAGCGTCCAGGGCGCCAAGAAGGCGGAGGAGTCCGGCTTCGACGGCGACGCGCCCACCGCGATCCTGATCGAAGCCTCCAGCGGCAGCGTGCTGTTCGAGAAGAACGCCGACGAGCTGCGCGCGCCCTCCAGCATGATGAAGCTGATGACGGCGGAGGTCGTCTTCAATGCCATCAGGAAGGGCGACGTCAAGCTGACCGACGAGTACCGGATCAGCGAGAATGCCTGGCGCAAGGGCGGGGCACCGTCGGGCGGCTCGACCATGTTCGCTGCCATCAACAGCAAGGTTTCGGTCGACGACCTCCTGCACGGCGCGATCATCCAGAGCGGCAACGACGCTTGCATCGCGCTGGCTGAAGGCATCGCCGGCAACGAGAAGATCTTCGCCGCCGACTTCATGACCAAGCGCGCCCGCGAGCTCGGGATGACGAAGTCGACCTTCGGCAATTCCAACGGCCTGCCGGATTCCGGCAACAAGATGACGGTGCGCGAGCTCGGCATTCTTGCCCGGCACATCATCCTGGACTTCCCCGAATTCTACAAACTGTTCGGCGAGAAGGAGTTCACCTGGAACAAGATCCGCCAGCCCAACCGCAATCCGCTGCTCAATTCGATGGAAGGCGCTGATGGACTGAAGACCGGGTTCACCAAGGAAGGCGGCTACGGTATGGTCGGCTCGGCGGTGCAGAACGGCACGCGGCTGATCGTCGTCGTCAACGGCCTGGAAGACCCCGAAGATCGCGCCACGGAAGCCAAGAAGATGCTGGAATGGGGCTTTCGCAATTTCGAGACCCGCGCGCTGATCGCGGCCGACCAGCAGGTCGGCTACGCCAAGGTGTTCGGTGGCGAGAGCCGCTCGGTGAAGCTGGTGGCCAAGACGCCCGTGAAGGTGATGGTGCACAAGAACGGCAGCGATAAGCTGATCGCCCGCGTCGTTTATAGCGGTCCGGTGCGCGCGCCGATCGAGGCCGGCCAGAAGGTCGGCGTGGTCAGGGTCTGGCGTAGCGGCAACATCGCGGTGGAGACGCCGGTCTACGCGGCCGAGGCGGTCGGCACCGGTTCGACCATGCGCCGCGCGATCGACGGCGCCAGCGAGCTCGTGATCGGCATGTTCCGCGCAGGCGCCGAGAAGCTCTGATCATGAGTGAACGCGCGGGACAGCGGCCGTCCGGACGGGGACGCTTCGTTACCTTTGAAGGCGGCGAGGGGACGGGCAAGTCGACCCAGATCAAGAAGCTCGCCGACCGCCTCAAGGCGGCGAGGATGCGCACCCTCGTCACGCGCGAGCCGGGCGGCTCGCCGGGCGCCGAGATCATGCGCCATCTTGTGCTGTCAGGCATGGGCAAGCTGCTTGGACCCGAGGCCGAGACGCTGCTGTTCGCCGCCGCCCGCGACGACCATGTCCGCACCGTGATCCAGCCCGCGCTCAACCAGGGCGCCTGGGTACTCTGCGACCGCTTTGCCGACTCGACGCGCGCCTATCAGGGTAGCCTCGGCAGCGTTCCGGTCGGCCTCATCAACGCAATGCAGCGAGTCACGATCGGTGATCTCAAGCCGGACCTCACCATCATCCTCGACCTGCCCGTCGAGATCGGCCTGCAGCGCGCAGCCGCGCGTCGTGGCGGCGGCACGCCCGACCGGTTCGAGGGCGAGAAGCTCAGCTTCCATCAAGGCCTGCGCGAGGCCTATCGCAAGATCGCTGCGGACGATCCTGACCGCTGCGTGCTGATCGACGCCAATTCTGATCCCGACACGGTAGCCGCACGTGTCTGGGCGGCGCTGCGCGATCGCCTCCTGCCGACGCCCGCATCGGTGGTGTCCGCATGAGCCGGCGTCAGGTCGAGCGCGACTCCGCCATTCCGCATCCGCGTGAGACGAGCCTGCTGTTCGGACATCGCGAGGCCGAAGCGGCGCTGCTCGCAGCCTATCGCAGTGGACGTATCCCGCATGCCTGGCTGATTGGCGGGCCGCAGGGAATCGGCAAGGCGACGCTGGCCTATCGCATGGCGCGCTTCGTGCTCGCCCGCGCCCAGCCGCTTTCGCCTTCCGTGCAGAGCGCCGAGACTCTTGCGATCGACGCGGACGACGCCGTGGCGCGGCAGGTTGCGGCCAGCTCCCATGGCGGCCTGTTGACGCTGGAGCGCACCACCAACGACCGCGGCGTGATGCGTACCGTGATCACCGTGGACGAGACGCGCGAGACGATCGGCTTCTTCGGCTCGACCGCGGCGGCAGAAGGCTGGCGCGTCTGCATCGTTGACACCGTCGACGAGCTCAATCCGAATGCGGCCAACGCGCTCCTGAAGATTCTCGAGGAACCGCCGCAGCGATCGCTGTTCCTGCTGGTAAGCCACGCGCCCGCACGCGTGCTCGCCACAATTCAGTCACGCTGCAGAAAGCTGCGCCTGCGCCAGCTCGCAACCGACGATGTGATTGGCGCCGCCGCCGCAGCCGCCGACCTCGACCCGAACGATCCCGCACTGCGCGAAGCGGCGGAGGCCTCCGAAGGCAGCGTCGCGCGGGCGCTGACGCTGCTTGGCGGTGATGCCCTGAAGCTTCAGCAGCGTACGGCGGCGCTGCTGGCGAAGCTTCCGCAGGTCGATCCGCGCGAATTGCACACGCTCGGCGATTCGCTCGGGACCAGCGACCGCGTCGCGCTGGCGGCCTTCGTCGACGGCATCGACCGCTGGATCGCGGAACGCCTGCATGTCGACGAGGCCAATGCCAACCAGAACCTGCCGCGCCTTGCGCGCCTAGCTGAGGTATGGGAAAAGATCGTCCGCGCCGCGCGCGACACCGAAACCTACAATCTGGAGCGAAAGCCCTTGGTTTTTTCGGTGTTCGGCTGGCTGGCGGACGCAACGCGCTAGAGCATGATCCGGAAAAGTGTGCAGCCGTTCTGCAAGAGGATCATGCTCAAACCAATAACCTAACGCAGGTTCGTTTCCAAATTTCGAGAAGCCGGTAAAGGAATTCGTCGTGGCCACGCGAGCTAAGAAAACCGTCAAAGCCAAAAGCAGCAAGAAAAAGGCTGCCAAGAAGGCCGTGAAGAAAGCCGCGAGGAAGGCTGCAAAAACGCACGCGTCCAAGGCCGCCAAGAAGGTCAAGAAAAGCAAGAAAAGCAAGAAAGCCGCTGCAAAGAAGGGCGTGAAGAAGAGCGCCGCGAAGACGGCAAATAGGGCCGGCAAGAAGGCTGCGAAGAAGCAGGTTGTCGTAAAGAAGACTTCGAAGACAAGGACCGCCAGCAAGCCAGCCAAGGCTTCCGGGAAGAACAAGGCTCCAGCGAAGAAGGTGGCCAGGAAGGCGAGGGTGACTGCTCCCGCCGTGACCGCCGCACCGGCTCCTGTCGCCACGCCGCCGAAAACTGCCAAGCCGAAGGCGCCGCGCGTTCCGAATCCCGTCGCGGCGGCGCAGGTCACTGCGCCCGTTGCCGCCCCCGCGCGCGACAATCTCTTCTACATCACGACAGCAATCGCCTATCCCAACGGCAGCCCGCATATCGGCCACGCCTATGAAGCCATCGCGACCGACGTGCTGGCGCGCTTTGCGCGGCTCGACGGCAAGGACGTGTTCTTCCTGACCGGCACCGACGAGCACGGCCTGAAGATGATCCAGACCGCGCAGAACGAGGGCCTCACTCCGTCCGCACTGGCCGCCCGCAACGCGGCCCGCTTCAAGGAGATGGACGAGCGTCTGAACGTGTCGTTCGACCGTTTCATCCGTACCACTGAAGAGCAGCACCATCGCTCCAGCCAGGAGATCTGGCGGCGCATGGAGGCGAACGGCGACATCTATGCCGACACCTATTCCGGCTGGTATTCGGTGCGTGACGAGGCCTATTACGCCGAGGAGGAGACCCGCCTGAACGACGACGGCGTACGCCTCGGCCCGCAGGGCACGCCGGTGAACTGGGTCGACGAGAAGAGCTATTTCTTCCGGCTATCGTCCTATCAGGACAAGCTGCTGAAGCTCTATGCCGAACGCCCTGATTTCATCGGACCGGACTCGCGCAAGAACGAGGTGGTGAGCTTCGTCAAGGGTGGACTGCGCGATCTCTCGATCTCACGCACGACCTTTGACTGGGGTGTCAAGGTGCCGGGCGACGAAGAGCACGTGATGTATGTCTGGGTCGACGCGCTGACCAATTACATCACCGGCGTCGGATTCCCCGACGAGAGCGACAAGAATTGGCGCTACTGGCCAGCCGATGTGCACATCATCGGCAAGGACATCATCCGCTTCCATGCGGTGTACTGGCCGGCATTCCTGATGTCGGCCGGGATCCCCGTGCAGAAGCGGGTCTATGCCCACGGCTTCCTGTTCAACAGGGGCGAGAAGATGTCGAAGTCGGTCGGCAACGTCGTCGACCCCTTCAACCTTGCCGACCAGTACGGCGTCGACCAGATGCGCTATTTCTTCCTGCGCGAGGTGCCGTTCGGCCAGGACGGCAACTACAACCACGAAGCCATCGTCGCGCGCATCAATGCCGATCTCGCCAACGACCTCGGCAACCTCGCACAGCGCTCGCTGTCGATGGTCGCAAAGCAATTGGGCGGCGTGCTGCCGGAGCCCGGCGAGTTCAGCGACAACGACAAGGCGATCCTGGCGATGGCCGACGGCATGATCGCGGCGAGCCGCGAAGCGATGGCGACGCAGCAGATCCATCACTGGCTCAACGCCGTATGGGCCGTGGTCGCGGAAGCCAACCGCTATTTCGCGGGCGAGGCGCCGTGGGCGCTGGCCAAGACCGATCCGGCGCGACAGAAGACGGTGCTCTATGTCACCGCCGAAGTCGTGCGCCAGATCGCGATCCTGGCCCAGCCGGCGATGCCGACCGCCTCCGGATTGCTGCTCGACAGCCTCGGGATCCCCGCGGAAGAGCGGAACTTCGCTGCGCTTGGCGATGCCAAGCGCATTGCACCGGGCTCGACGCTGCCGGCGCCGACACCGGCGTTCCCGCGTTACATCGAGCCGGCTGCGTAAGGCGCTCGCGCGATGTTGGTCGACAGTCACTGCCATCTGGATTTTCCGGATTTCGCGGAAGATCTCGACGGGATCGTGTCGCGTGCGCGTGCGGCCGGCATTGGCCGCATGGTCACGATCTCGACGCGGGTGCGAAAGCTGCACCAGCTTCTGGCGATCGCCGGGCGCTACGACGATGTCTATTGCTCGGTCGGCACCCATCCGCACAATGCGGATGAGGAGGACGGCATTTCGCCGGACGAACTGATCGCGCTGACGGAGCATCCCAGGGTCGTCGCGCTCGGTGAGGCCGGTCTCGACTATTTCTACGACAATGGCTCGCCGGAGGCGCAGGCGAGGGGCTTTCGCGCCCACATCGCAGCCGCTCGCGCGACTGGTCTGCCGCTGGTGATCCACACCCGCCAGGCGGACGAAGACTGCGCCCGTATCCTGGAAGAGGAAACGGCGAAGGGATCGTTTCGTGCCGTGCTGCATTGCTACACGGGTGGGCGCGAACTGGCGCTGAAGGCGGTGTCGCTCGGTCTCTACATCGGCTTCACGGGTATCCTGACCTTCAAGAAGTCGGAAGCCCTGCGCGCGCTGGCGGCCGAACTGCCGTCTGACCGTATTCTGGTTGAAACAGACTCGCCCTATCTTGCGCCCGGCAAGTTTCGGGGCAAACGCAACGAGCCGGCCTATGTGGTCGAGGTCGCAAAGGTGCTCGGCGAGACGCGCGGCGTGTCGTTTGAGGAGATCTCACGCCAGACCACCGAAAACTTCTTCCGCCTGTTCTCCAAGGTGAAAGCTTGAGATTGGGAGCCGCATGACGCTGACGCTGACGATCCTGGGCTGCGGCTCCTCCGCCGGCGTACCGCGCCCGGCACTCGGCTGGGGTGCCTGCGATCCCAAGAATCCCAGGAACCGCCGCCGGCGCTGTTCGCTGCTGGTCGAACGGAAGTCCGAGCACGGCACCACACGGATCGTGATCGACACCTCGCCGGATTTGCGCGAGCAATTGCTCTCGACAGATGTCGACCACATCGACGCGGTGTTCCTGACCCACGAGCACGCCGACCAGACCCACGGCATGGACGATCTTCGCTCGGTCGTCATGCACATGCGCCGGCGCATCCCGACCTATTTCAACCAGTCCACCGCCAAGGATATCCTGTCGCGGTTCTCCTACTGCTTCATTTCGCCGGAAGGCAGCGACTATCCGCCGATCCTGACGCGGCATTCGATCGAGGCGGGCGAAGAGCAGACCATTCTGGGGAAGGGCGGTGCCGTGACCATGACGGCCTTCCTGGTGCAGCACGGCCAGATCCCGGCGCTCGGCTATCGCATTGGGAACGCCGCCTACACGCCGGACCTCAACGACATTCCGCGCGAGAGCTGGGGCGCGCTCGAAAATCTCGACCTCTGGATCGTCGACGGTCTGCGCTACACCCAACATTCAAGCCATTTCAGCATCAACGACGCGCTGTCCTGGATCGAGCGCTTCAAGCCGAAGCGCTCTGTCATCACCAACATGACCGCCGACGTCGATTACGAGGTGATCCGGCAATCGCTGCCATCAGGCGTGGTGCCGGCTTATGACGGGCTGCGGCTGGAGACGCACTAGGCGGGTCTACCAGGCGTAGCGGAGCACTGCCTTGCCGGTATAGGAGCGAACCAGGCTCGACACTTCGCTGTCGAGGTTCGCCGAGGCCGACCAGCCGCTCGAGTCCCGTAGCTCGAGCGCAACGCCGGTCAACGTGGCGTTCGGCGCCAGTGCCGTGCCGCCAACGAGAAAGCCCTGGCCGGGCAGCGACTGGAACACCGCCGGAATCGGTTGCCCGGCGCTGAAATCATGCGCCCAGGCTAATCGTCCGCGCAGGTTCATCACGCTACCGAGCAACGCGAAGGACGTGTTCGTACGCAGGCCGAGTTCGGTGCGGCTGTCGGTGAAACTGTCGCTGCCGAGCGCGGCCGGCGATGCATCGACGGCGTAGGCCGGCTGCGCCGTATTGGAGGGCAGACGGAAAGTTGTGATCTGCGCGGCTGCATAGGGTGTGATGCCGAGCCAGCGCGTGGCAATACGATAGCCGCCTTCGATCCGACCGGAATAGGCGTTGGCGTTGATGGCCTCGTTGAGCTGGCCGGTGCCTGCCGGCGTCGCCTGATAATCGCCGGTGATGGCCTGCCACCCGTAAGCGAGCGCGGTTGCGACATAGGCCGATCCAGTCGAATGCCTGGCGAAGGCGCCGGCCTGAAACAAATCGGAGCGGCCGCTCGAAAAATTGTTGGCAAAGCCGGTGCCGCCGCCGGCGAGCGCGATGCCCATCCGCGTCTGCGGCGAGAGTGCATAGTCGGCGCCGATCACGGTGCCAAAGCTCCGGCTGGCGGCGCCGCTGCCGCCAGTCGACACCTGTGATCCGGCGAAGCCGGAAGCCCAGACGCTCCATTGGGCCGTCGCAAGTGAGGGCTTGCCGTAGAGCGCGGCATAGGCCTCGCGGCCGATGCCGCCGTGCGTGGGATCATTCCCCATCGCGGTGTAGGCGGAGAGTTCGGCGTCGAATTCAGCCAGCCCGATGCCGCGGCCGTCGATGGCGGGATTTAGCAGGGTCTGCGTGAACTGCGTCATCGCCAGAAACGTGGCCTGCGTCGTCTCGGTCCGCGAGGCACGGTCGGTGCCGCCGCCCAAAGACTGCCGCAGGCCGCCGAACCGCGCATCGACGGCAAGACCCTGCTGCGGCTCGCCGTTCCAGCCATAGCCCGGCTGCACGCCGCCGCCATTGCCGAACCAGGCGCCCGGGAAACTCTGCGCCTGCGGAGCGCCATATCCAGCGCCCGAAAAATTGCTGACGCCATAGGCCGGCACATTCGGGCTCGGCGATCCGAATCCTTGCGCCCCCGAAAACGCGCCGAACTCGCGCATGACTTGCGCATCAGCCGCGCGCGGCAGCAGCAGACCGGCCGTCAATAGCAGCAGCGGCAGACGCGCACGCACGTCCGCGCTCACGACACCAACCGCATGAAGCGCCCCAACAGCGCCGGTCGCCGGCCGCGCAGCCCGCGCGGCGAATCATGTGGAAACAGCGAATCCGACGGAACTGAAACGTAAATGCGTCTCTAACGCTTTCCAATCTTTTCCTGTCGTGTCGCGATGTCGTCAAACCCGCGCGATCGGTTTCAGGACGACGCACATTTACCGCGCAGACACAGTTCGTGTTTCAAAATGTGTCTGAGGCCGGAGCAGGGCTCAGGCGGTGATCGCCTTCGCCGAGCCAACCTCGTTGCGCAGCAGGAATTTCTGGATCTTGCCCGTGGACGTCTTCGGGATTGGTCCGAACACGACCGCCTTCGGCGTCTTGAAGCCGCTCATATGCGTGCGGCAGAAGGCGATGATGTCGGCCTCGGTCGCACTCGCGCCGTCCTTCAGCTCGACGAAGGCGCAGGGCACCTCGCCCCATTTCGGATCGGGCTTTGCGACTACGGCTGCGAACAGCACGGCCGGATGCTTATAGAGGATGTCCTCGACCTCGACGGACGAGATGTTCTCGCCGCCGGAGATGATGATGTCCTTGGAGCGATCCTTGATGGTGACGTAGCCGTGCTCGTCGAGCACGCCGAGATCGCCGGTGTGAAACCAGCCGCCCTCGAACGCTTCCTTCGTCGCCTTCTCGTTCTTGAGGTAACCCTTCATCACGATATTGCCCCGGAACATGACTTCGCCGATGGTCTCGCCGTCGCGTGGCACCTGCTGCATGGTCTGCGGGTTGATGACGGTGACGCCTTCCTCGAGCGGGTAGGGCACGCCTTGCCGCCGCTTCATCCGCGCGCGCTCGGCGGGCGGAAGCTCGTCCCAGCCCGGCTGCTCGGCGCAAACGGAGGCGGGGCCGTAGACCTCGGTCAGGCCATAGACGTGGGTAAGCTTGATGCCGATGCTTTCCGCGCCTTCGAGCACAGCAACCGGCGGTGCTGCACCGGCGATCAGCCCGACCACGCGGCGGCCGGCGTTGCCTTTCGGCGCATCGGGCGCGTTGATCAGCGTGTTGTAGACGATCGGCGCGCCGCACATGTGGGTGACGCCGTGCGTCCTGATCAACTCGAAGATCCTGGTCGGCTCGACCTTGCGCAGGCAGACGTTGATGCCGGCGGCTGCAGCCATGGTCCAGGGAAAGCACCAGCCGTTGCAATGGAACATCGGCAACGTCCAGAGATAGACCGGGTGCTGGCCGAGATTGCCCGCGAGGATGTTGCTGACGGCGTTGAGATACGCGCCGCGATGATGGGTGACGACGCCCTTGGGATTGCCTGTCGTGCCCGAGGTGTAGCTCAGTGCGATGGCGTCCCATTCGTCGCGCGGCGGGATCGCGACAAAGTCCGGATCGCCTTGCGCGATGGCGGCCTCATACTCGATCTCGCCGATGCGCTTGCCGCCTTTGAAGGACGCATCGTCGACATCGACAACGAATGGCTTCGGTCCCTTCATCTGTGCGAGCGCATCGGTGATGACGCCGGAAAATTCGGGGTCGACCAGAATGATTTTCGCGCCGCCATGGTCGAGCTGAAACGCGATCGAGGGCGCATCGAGGCGAATGTTGAGCGCGTTGAGCACGGCACCCGTCATCGGCACCGCGAAATGCGCCTCGTTCATCGCCGGAATGTTCGGCAGCATCGCCGCGACGGTGTCGCCGACCCGGATGCCCTTGCCGGCAAGCCAGGAGGCAAAACGCTTGCAGCGCTCATGCGTCTGGCGCCACGTGAAGCTGCGGCCCTCATAGAGCGTGCTGACGTGATCGGGATAGACGGCGGCGCTGCGCGCGATGAAGCTCAGCGGGCTCAGCGGCACGTAGTTGGCGGGGGTTTTGTCCAGACCGATATTGTACTGGTTCTGCCGCTCGCTCATCGACACCCTCCTTGAACGCCGCCCTCTACAGGAATCCGATCGAGATCCAGGGGAAGACCGCGACGATGATCAATCCCACCAGCAGCGCCAGCAGATAGCCCCAGATCGGCCTGATGCCTTCGGCCGGATCGACCTTTCCGATGGCGCAGGCGGCATAATAGCCGACGCCGAACGGCGGGGCGAATAGCCCGATACCCATCGCCAGAATGATGATCATGGCGTAGTGCACCTCGTGCACCCCGACCAGGCGCGCGATCGGAAACAGCAGCGGCCCGAACAGCACGATGGCCGGTATGCCTTCCAGCACGCTGCCCAGGACCACGAAGGCCAGGATCGAGACTGCGATGAAGGTGCCGGAGCCGCCGGGCAGGCCGGTCATGGAGGCCGCCAGCGCCCGCGAGAAGCCGGATTGGGTCAGGCCCCATGCCATGCCGGTCGCAGTGCCGATGATCAGCAGGATCGCGCCGGACAGGCAGGCGGTCTCGATCAGCATCGGCAAGAGCCGCCGCCAGTCGAACTGGCGGTAGATCAGCAGCCCGATGACCAGCGCATAGACGATGCCGATGGTCGAGACTTCCGTCGCGGTGGCGATGCCTTCGACGACGGCGTAACGGATCACGAAGGGCAGGGCCAGGGCAGGGATGGAGACGACGAACGTGCGTGCAATCTCGCCCGACGTGGCGCGCCGGACGTGGCTGAGATCCTCGCCGCGGTAGCGCCACCACACCAGCCCCGACAGCGTCAGCGCCAGCACGACGCCCGGCAGCAGGCCGCCGGTAAACAGCGCCGAGATCGAGACGCCCGTGACCGAGCCGATGGTGATCAGCACCAGGCTCGGCGGAATGGTTTCGGTCTGGGCGCCGGTGGCGGCGAGCAGGGCGACGAGATCGCCGGGCTTCGCGCCGCGCTGCTTCATCTCCGGAAACAGCACCGGCGCGACGGCCGCCATGTCGGCCGCCTTGGCACCGGAGATGCCGGAGACCAGGTACATGGCACCGACCAGCACGTAGTGCAGGCCGCCGCGGACATGGCCGAGCAGGCTTGCCAGGAACGCCACCATGGCCCGCGCCATGCCGGTCATTTCGATCAGGAGCCCCAGGAATACGAACAGCGGCACCGAGAGCAGGATGAGGTGGCTCATGCCCTCGTCCATCCGTCCGACGAGCACCATCAACGGGGTCCGCGTGGTCAGCGCCAGATAGCCGAAGATCGCAAGTCCAAAGGCGAACGCGATCGGTACGCCGGCGAACACGCAGAAGCCGACCACGCCGACGAAGAAGATGATGAGGTTGATGTTGCCGAGCGGCTTGAGCAGCGGCTGCGCGAACCAGAACAGGCCCATCAACACGACGATCGTTGCCACGGCGGTCAGCAATGTCTTGAGATCGCCCACGCGGGCGAGCCGCAGCAGCGCGAACAGCACCATCAGGCAGATGCCCACAGGCAGCGCGGCCGCGCGCCAGGTGTTGGAGATCTGGAGTGCCGGTGTCGTGATGAAACTCTCTTCATAGGCGTATTCATAGGACGGGTGCACGATCAGCAGCAGGAACGCCAGCGCCGCACAGGTCGCGACTACGTCGAGATAAGCCCAGAGCCTGGGACCGGCGCTCGCGACCAGCGCCGTCATCCGCATGTGCTCGCTGCGGCGGAATGCGACCGCCGAGCCCAGCATCGCCAGCCACAGGAACAGCATCGAGGCCAACTCGTCGGACCACACCAGCGGCGCATGCAGCACGTAGCGCGAGACCACGCCGGCAAACAGGATCACGATCTCGGCGACGACAAGGATCGCCGCCGGGATCTCGACCAGCCATTTGAGTGCAAGCTCGATGGAGCCGAGCAGGGACCGGCGGCGAGGGGACTGAGCCACCTCGCCGGCCACGGCTGGCGTCATCTCGACATGAGCCATGGCAAGGGCCCTATTGCTGGCGCGTTACGACAGTTTGCCGACGGACTTTTCGAGCAGCTCCCAGGCCTTTTCGCCGTACTTGCCCTTCCACTCATTGTAGAAGCCGGCCGAGCGCAGCTTGTCGCGGAACGGCCCGACCTCGGGCTGGTTGAACAGCAGGCCCTTGCCGGTCAGTTCCTGCCTGACGCTGATATTGAGCCTCTCGGTATCCTCGCGCTCCTTTACGGCGGCGGCGTTGACGTTCCTGGCGACGATGGTCTTGATGTCGTCCGGAAGCGCAGCCCAGGCGCGGCGGTTCATCAGGAACCAGAAGCCGTCCCACATGTGGTTGGTCATCGAGCAATACTTCTGGACCTCGTACAGCTTTGCCGTCGAAATCAGTGCCAGCGGGTTCTCCTGGCCCTCGACGATCTTGGTCTGCAGCGCCGAATAGACCTCGGCGAAATTGATGGAGGCGGGCGAGGCGTCGAACGCCTTGAACATCGAGGTCCACAGCGGCGACACCGGCACGCGGATCTTGAAGCCCTTGAAGTCGTCCGGACCGTTGATCGGCTTGGTCGAGGACGTGGTCTGGCGGAAGCCGTTGTCCCAGATCTTGTCCATGACCTCGAGGCCGGCCTTGTTGATCTCGCCGCGCACATAGGCGCCGAGGTCGCCGTCCATGGCCTTCCAGACCGTGGGGTAATCCGGGAACGCAAAGCCGATGCCGTTGATCGAGGCCGCCGGCACCAGGGTCGCCAGGATCAGGCCGGACAGCGTGAAGAACTCGACGCCGCCGGAGCGCACCTGGCTCAGCATGTCGGTGTCGGAGCCGAGCTGGCTGTTCGGGAACACTTGCATGTCGAACCGGCCATTGGTCTCGGTCTTGATGGCCGCCGCCATCTCACGGGCGCGCGCCACGAACGGATGCGATTCCGGCAGGTTGTTGGCAAACTTGTAGGTGAACTCGGCGGCCTGGGCACGGGCCACATAAGGCGCGCTGACGCCGCCAAAGACGGCGGTCGCGGCGGAGGCCTTGAGAAGCGTGCGTCGGGAAAAAATCATGGGTCTGCTTCCTCGGAAGTTTGTTCTTGTTGTGAGATGCAAACCTATACGGACGTCGGGCCAGAAGGTCATCTGCGATCTCGCGAAGCTCGCTTATTGCAGCCGGACAACGTCGCGGCAATATCGGCTTTCGGCAGATGCGTCGGACAAAAAATGCGAAAACAACCCCATGCACAGTAGCCGTCAAACGCTGCGGCGTCGGTTGAGGTTCAAGCCGGAAAGAGGCCTGGAGCGAAGGCGCTGTGGCAGGATCTTTGTCTAAGTGTCTGATAGAATTGTATATAAATATATTCCATAATATACCTTATGCGAATCGTGGATATTGGGGGGCCATCAATCTTGGGCGCGTGTCGTTCGCGTTTGAATTTGTCACTGGGGCCTCTGGTTGATTTTGTCACTCGCCTACTGATGCCATTGGTCTTTCTGGCCGGCGGCGTCTTCACGCTTGTCGCGGCTCGATCAGCCCCTGGTTCTGGAAGACTCAATTCTGTCACTGGCGGTGTTGGCGCTTCGAGATTCAATTTTGGCACTGAGCGATAGCTCGGCCTATCGCAGGGTAACTTACACTGCGATAGGCCGAGCCACGCTGCGCTTGTTGACGTGATCTACCGGCCGGTCATCGGGGCCGGGTGTGGGCTGTTGCTGGCGCACCCTGAGCCTGTACGGGCTGCGGCGCTTGATAGGATCGGCCTAGGGGCAAGCGCTCGGACGAGCGGTCATCCTCATCGGATGCTTGTCGTATCCGAGCCAGAGTGTCTTGGCTGGCGGACCGAAGCGCACGTCTCGTCGAAGTACCCTAACGCTTGCGACGGGCTCGGCGGGCGTGTTCGTCGCGTCGCTCCCGACAATCACGCAGCGGCCACCAAACACGCAACCGTCCTTTTTCCAGCGCCAGCCGTCCTCTTGGGCCTTCCCGTAGACGATGTCGCCGCCGGGAGCATTCAGCAACGGCACTGGTGCTCCTCCCAGAACGTGATCAATCCCGGCGGCAGTCCGTCCCATCTCGGCGCGATCAATCAATCCAATTTCGGGATCCACAACGATCACCGAGACGGTCTCTCCCGATTGCGCAGGTTCCGGAACCGAGATTGGGCTGACCCAGCGGATCAGGCCTTCAAGCATTTCGAGACTCGACCGCGCTGCCGTACGGTCTCCGAAGGAATTCCGTCGTCCAAGGACGATCGCAGAGCTGCGAATAGCCTTCGACCCTCCTAACGAAAACCCGGCATCGGCGCCCTCTCCTTCCGCGGCCAGGATTACATCCCCATTGGGAAGGGTCGCGAGAACGTGCCTGGGAGACCCGCACAATCGCCTGAGCTCAGCGGGTGTGGGGTCTACCTCCTCGACGACAATCCGTCGCTCGAACGGGTCTATTGCAACAGCCTTCACGCTACTTATCCGATCTGCGCGTCTTTGCAGAATCATCGGTCGACGCACGGCGGAGGTCAACCCGATCGGCAAGGCTTGCGCCGGAGAGTTGTGAATTCCTGGTTACCGTTGGGCTTTCTAAACCCAAGTTTGCGCTCTCGTTCGGCCGGACAGGTAAAATGTGGTCAGCGCCACCAGCGTTGATCATGGCGCGTACTGCCCTGTGGGCCTGATGCTCAGATGCCGTGCTTGGCCACTGATTGGATGGCGGCAGATAGCACTTGTGTCGCTGCGCCGGGGTCGAACTCGGGGTCAAGAAGATCATGGAGCGAGAGCGGACAGGTCGACGGCAATTGAGGTCCGACTACCCCACGATTTTCCAAGGTGCGGGTAGCTGCGTTGCAGGCGACACGCCAGATTTTCTCAAGATCGAGTCGCCGCTTCAGTCCTGGCGAAAAGGCCAGGACGGCATCGCCTTGGAATGTGACGATTTCCTCAAACCAACGCGTTAGAGTCTGACTTTCAGGTTCGAGGGCTGATTTCAGCAAGTGAATTAGGGTTTGTCGAAGTAGACTAGATATCGCCAGGACTTCGGCACGTCCCATGCCTTCGATCTCTTCAGCCAGATTGTCGATGTCAAGGCGCGTGTCTGCAGGCGAAGTTGCCCCAAGGATGCCGGCTTGCTCCTGGGTCCACCCGTAGAAATCTGTGTCGTGTTTACTGGCTTGTTTCGTCAGCATGAAACCTCCGAGCACCTAGAGATAAAGGCGGGCCGGAGCATAATCAAAGGGAGAAGCCGGCGACCAAGCCACCCCTCCGTTCACTGTTCGGCCGGGTTAAGCCTCTCGGAGGCGCAAAAGCCGCTCGGGACGCATTAGCGCTTTTGTTACGGCCTCTCATGCGCTGCTGGGTAAAGGCCGACGCGGACGGTTCTGCGGTTTAGCCGAGGGCCAAAGGCACGGCGCAATCCTGATCTTGACTTATACGAGATATTATAATATCTATTATTGCCAGATAATGGGAACAGAGGCTATGGATACATCCCTTAATTTAAGCTCACCCCAAGACATTGCTTCCGATATAGCGAACCGCGCAAAGCAGCGGCGATTAGAGGCCAACTTAACCCAGTCGGGGCTTGCCGCCCGCGCTCAGGTCAGCTTGGGCACGCTGAAGCAATTTGAGCGCACAGGCAAATCTTCCTTAGAGTTCCTCATAGCCATCGCGTTCGCTCTCGGCGCCGAAAAGGAATTCGAGGGGCTGTTTCCTCCGAAGCCGCACAGGTCGATCGAGGACGTGATTTCCAAGCCTGTCAGAATTCGGGGACGCAGAAAGTGAAGAAGCCGAAGGTCCCAGACGGAAAACCGCCCCAAGGCATCCAAAAGCTGGGGGTGTCGCTCGATTTCTACGGCGAAAAGATCGAGGTAGGAACATTGGCATGGAGCAAAGAGGAACGCCGGGCGTATTTCGAGTACCACCCCGATTTCGCCGCGAGGCGCCTCAACGTATCTCCGTTCAAGCTTCCTGTCGGCGAGGGAGCAAAGCCGGCGCCGAATTCGCCGTTCGCCGGGCTGCACGGCATGTTCAACGATAGCCTCCCCGACGGTTGGGGCCGCATGCTTCTTGATCGTCATCTGCAGAACCTCGGATACGACTTCAGGCTCCTCACGCCTCTTGACCGCCTGGCATACGTCGGCCAGACCGGCATGGGAGCGTTGCGCTACATTCCCGATAATTCCCTTAGCAAAGCCGCCGGCGACGCCGTCGACCTCGATTGGCTTGCTGCGCAAGCTGAGGCGGTCCAAGGCGAGGTCGACGAAGCCGACGTGGATCGTCTGCTCGAAATCCAAGGTGGCTCCGCCGGCGTCCGCCCCAAGATTATGATCGGCTTGAATGGCAAGACCGGTAAGATCGTAGCCGATACCGGCACCGATCTTCCGGAAGGCTTCGAAGCTTGGCTGGTAAAGTTCAAATCGAACGTCGATCACTCCGAAATAGGAAAAGAAGAGTACGCCTACTCTCTTATGGCGAAGGCAGCAGGCGTCGATATGCCCGCCACTAAGCTCATCAAAACCAAGAAGGGCAGCTATTTCGCCGTCCAAAGGTTCGACAGAACCGAGGGTGGGAGCGCGCATGTACAGACGGTGAGCGGGCTGTTGGAGGCCGATCATCGGGCTCCGTCCATCGACTACGATACGCTGTTGAAAGTCACGCGACTTCTGACGCGCGACGAGCGTCACGTACGCCAGATGTTCGTCCGGATGATCTTCAACGTCCTCGCACACAACCGGGACGATCACGCTAAAAATCACGCTTTCCTGCTCGCAAAGGATGGAGTTTGGCATCCGACGCCGGCGTACGACCTCACGCTCTCGGAGGGCCCCGGGGGCGAGCACAATCTAGCTGTGGACGGTGAAGGGAAGAACCCGACCAAAAAGCACATTCTAAAGGTTGCGCAAAATGCGTCGATTCCGCAGGAGGAAGCCGAGCAGTTCTTCGAACAAGTTCAGAGTGCCATAGATCGCTGGCCTGAATATGCAAAAGAAGCCGGATTGACGGAGAAACGTCTCCAGGAAATCGACCGGCTGCTGAACAAGCGTGGATCCGGTGCCGCTTAGGGCGGCGACATTTCTCCCTACATAGCCAACATTGATTCTGGACACCACCCAAATGGCCTATGAAATAGAGTTTCATCCTGTCGGGTCGGGAGCCAACAGCGGCGACGCGATAACAATGCGCTACTGGACGGGCGCGGAGTGGCGCGTGATCGTCATCGACGCTGGATTCCAGGAAACCGGCGAAGCAATCGTCGAGCACGTGCGGTCGGTGTACGGCACGAACACGGTTGAGCACGTCGTCAGCACGCATCCGGACAACGATCACATCAGCGGTCTTCGCGCAGTCATCTCGCAACTTAATGTGCAGAACCTCTGGATGCACGTTCCCGAATACCACGCGAAAAACATGATGGATTACTTCCACGATCCTCGATGGACGCTGGAGGGCCTCACCGCGGACTTGCGGCGCGCCTACCCGATCGTCAGCGAAATCCGAGACTTGGCCCTGAAGCGGGGCACTTCGCTTCACCCTCCGTTTCTAGGCGCAAAGATCGGGCCCTTCACGGTGCTTTCGCCGACGCAGGCCATGTACGAGGGCCTCCTCCCCCAATTCCGCGACACCCCAAAGCCCGCGCAACAACTCCTCGTCCTCTTGGGGCATTGGCTCACAGGGATCGGGCGACGCGTGGCGACGGAGATCCGGCGCATCATCGCGGAGGACCTGTTCACCGAGACGCTCCGTGAAGGCGGCATCACGGCGGCGGAAAACGAATCCAGCGTGGTCTTGTACGGTCAGATCGACGGTCGAAACATCTTCCTGACGGCGGACGCCGGCTTGAGAGCTCTTGGCGCTGCCGTGTCGTACGGTATTGCCATCGGTCTTCAGTTCGGCACCGCTTTGAACATATTCCAGGTCCCGCATCACGGCAGCCGCAACAACATCTCCCCTGCACTGCTCAATCGGATCGTCGGAAATGTCTCGGGGTTCGGATCCAGAAGATCGATTGGTTGCGTCATCTCCGCCGGGCCCGAGGATGAAACTCATCCGCGCCAAGTCGTGGTGAACGCGCTCTTGCGTCGTGGCGTTGAACCCCAGGACACGAAGAAGGGCATGCTTTTGTTCAATCACGGCGTTCCGGATCGGGCGGGCTTCAGTCCCGCACCCACCCTGGAGTTTGCCACGAGGGTGGAAGCCTATGACTGAGACGGTGTCGACGTATTCCCCGGCCAAGATCCGACAGGTGACTTGCGGGGGTCGTTTCATTCCCCGACGGTTACATTGCGACTAAGTGCTGCTCGAGTTGCTTGGCGATGGGAACTCGCAACTTCTTTGAACCTGCGTTGCCTCGTTGGCATCGGAGGCATACTTGGGTGTAATCGGCCTGCCCGCTCTCTTTCGGCGTGAAAAGAGCGCGGCGCGCCCTTGGTTATCGATCAGAAACCCGAGCAACTGCGCGTTCTTTAACTCATGAAAAGCAAGCGTCGAGACGCCTTCGCCCCAAAGGAATTTCCGGCAACACTCTTTCGACCTCCAGACAAACGGGGCGATGACTGGCCGGATGAGCCGGATGTCCGGCGGGCTGTGACCTACTTTCGCGACTTTATTGGCCAGGACGAGTGGAAGAAGCGGCGCAATGCTGCGGCCAATCGCCTGTACGCGGCGTCGCTGGGTCGTGTCGACGAGACCGACCGCGGCAGATATTTCGACGAGTCCGACGTATTCGGCTGGTATCTCTTCCTGGCCGAGGCTTTTATCGATCATGTCTGGAATTTCGAGCCGACGTTCGGATCGCGGGTAGTGCCGGTGTTCAAGGCGATCGGGCGCGGTCTCGATCTGCTTCTTTCGGTCGACGGCGTCGAAGAACGGGCACGTCGCCTGGTCAGCAGTGAACGGCGTCAACCAAATGGCGGGCTCTTCGAGCTGCTCGTCGCATCCGCCTATCGCTCGTCGGGCGCGCGGGTAAAGTTCGTACCCGAGCGACGCGGGCTGAGCCGGACATACGATATGGATGTTGAAATCGGCTCGCGCTCCTTCGCAGTCGAGTGCAAGCGCTTGGAAACGAGCCAATACGGTGAACGGGAACGAGCAGCGATGCGCGAGCTATGGCGCCCCAGCGCGACAGGGTTTTCCCAGAATGAGCAGAGCGCATTTTGCGATGTCCATTTCCGCATCCCCATTGATCGGGTGCCACCCGCCTATCTGACCGAGAAGTCGCTCGAGTGGCTCCGGTCCGACATGCCTTCGCTGCTTTGGAGCGACGATATGTCGTATGGCGCGATGGGCGAGCTCGATCTCGATCCGTTGCGCGAGGTTCTCGACGATCACCATGTGCTCGCGTCGAGTTCGCGTATGCTGGAGCTGCTCTCGGGCCGCTACGTGAGGCACGCCAATTACATTCAGTTGAGCCGCTTAAAGCTCGCGGAAAACCCGAGATATGTGCACGAGTGCGATCTTGCCGTGCTGCTCCGTTGGGAATCGGCCTCTCCCGAAGCCATCGATGCGAAGGCCCGCGACATTACGACGAAGCTATCGGAAGCCAGCGACCAACTTCCTGCGGGTCGCCCCGGTATCGTTCACATCGGCTTCGAGGCCGTTGAAGGAGACGATGTAGAGCGCGCCCGACATCGGAAGATCATCGAGCGAGCGCAGGCTTTCGATCCACGGGGAAAACCTCTGGAGTACGTGTATTGCCATTACTTCGTACCCGAAAGCCCGCCTGACCAGGCGTGGGCGTTCGACGAGACGCTCCAGTGGGTGGGCATCGCGCCGACCGGTCCTCATCCCCTCGGAGAAACAATGCTGATCCTTCCGGCCGAGGGCGTTCGCGAAGGACCTCACTGGCGTTGAAAATCAAGGACCAGGGTGGTGCAGGCAGCGTGCCTCCAGCCAGTATCTTAGCATCAGGACAATCATTACCTGCGCAGCCGGGCCGCGAAGCGCTGAAGCGCAACCCGATCGCCATCGGTCATCAGAAAGCCGCGTGATGGATAGTCTTCCGTGCCTCCATGAAGGACCCGTCTATCGTCGATCTGCGACACCAGGTGGGCGAAAGGTGGATTGAAGCGTCGAAGCGGCCAGCCGGAGGCCGCATGCAATTCTTCCGCATCGACGGTCCCGGTCCCAGATTTGCCGAGAGCAAGATCGACGAGCGCAACCACGTCCGTTTCGGGGGTGCTTTGCCCGGTATGGGGATCGAACGTGATAAAAAGCTCTGCGGTGGTGAACATCCGCGGAAGCCGCGTGGAAATCATCGAGTTCGTTCTCAGATAGCCATCGCTTTCGAGCTCGGCCACGGCAAACGCCAAATCGTCGATGTTGGATTCCGGAAACGCCTCGATGAGGTCTTGCTCGGGAATGAAGCAGTCGAAGCCCTTTTGGGATTGTTCCGATACCCACAATCCTATCCGGATCGCCAATGGCCCGAGTTCGCCGATCTTCAACTCGGACTTCTTCTTTGCTGGCGGCGCGATCAGCGGAATGCTCAGCCTGTCTTTAGCCGGCGGCGGAGCTCCGCCTGCAGCGAGCCATCCGTCGAGACCGTCGATCACCAACTGACCAATCGCGGCGAACTGCAGGATGTCGTCGCCGACCAGGGGCACCGTTTCGCCCAGTCGGGCCTCTGCGGCATGTTCGGCGAACTTCGCGTCGGCCACGCCGAGATTGTGTCCGATGACATGCCGCTTCTGGATGTTCAGCGTCAGGACGGCAAGAGCGTCGGCCGTCAGAGTTCCGAACGGATCGATGTCGAACTCGGCGAAGCGCTTGCGGCCGCGCTCGATGTTCTGAAAGTCGTTGGCGATCGGCTTCGTCGCCGCGACGTCGGGTGGTCGAGTGGTCGCCTTGTATAGGTATACCGTCTTTAAGGTCGCTTCGAAGGCCGTCAGTACGTCTTCATGCGCATTGCCCATCATCCTGTATGCGAGTTCATGCCTTCCCGAGCCGAGTTGGCCCGCGAGCTCCACCTGCTCCCGGACGAGCGCGATTTCCCGCGCAAAGTGCAAGTGAATGTTCGGCGCTCCGCAATCCGGACAGAACAAGGAAATGGCGTAAACGCCGTAGTCCCGGCCGCACTCGTCGCATACCAACTCGCGGAGAAGATCGTTTCGAGCGAACCGCGGTGCGGGTTTGGGCGACGGCCGTGTACCAGTCGTCACCTTGAAAAATTTGTTGCCAGCGTTCTTCCGGGCGAGGTCATCGAACATGCCATGGATTGCCGCCGCGGCGTCGGCGTGAAAGGCATGAGCGACGATTTCCTTGGCAGCCGCGAGGTCGTCCGGATGCGTAAAGTTCTCGTCGTCGTCCAGAACGCCGCTATACGGACAGACTGTGCCTGGCGTACCGGGCGCGTGCGTCATGCGAGACGTCAAGGCCTCGGGTAGAGTGAAATCCGATACTCGGTCGCCCAGAAGAAAGAGGCGCGGATGTGCGTCTTCGTTGGGTGAATACCGGTACACCCGGCCATCCGGCGTCTTCGGTAGCGGAATGCCAAGCGTCAAGTTGTTGCCAGAACCACCCGTCTTGTACTTCTCCAAATTCCGCAAGCGCATGAGTCCACCTCGGATAGTTGATCGTTGAGCCGATGGATCGACGCGAGGAGATGCATCTCCTCCTCGCGTCGGAGATCATGATTCCTCACCTTCCGAGCGAGCCCGCCGGGACCTGGTTTCGCCGGTCGCGGTCGATGCCCGCCGCGTACGTTTTGCGGATGAGGCCGCCGCGGGCTGGGCGGCAGCCGGCACCTCAAGCGTGTCGCAGCACGCCAGCAGGGCCCGCGCGAACTGATCGCCGGCGTCCCGAACCCAATCGTCGCGTACGACGGTAAACCAGGCCGTCAATGCGACCAGATCGACGCAGATCGCTCCGATCGCTGCGGGCTTAATGGCCGCCAACGCCGTGGGAAGTGACGACATCGAGAAACTGGACACGGCTGGGATGATGTTGTCGTAGCGCCAGACGACGGTGAGAACTGAAATCAGAAGAGCCGCCAAGCAGGCAGCGACCCCGATCGGTTTCAATCCGCGCAGGTTCCGGCGAAAGCCATATTCGGCATTCTCCTTCTCGACGAGCGGATAGGCTTTCCCACGGCAACGTTCCTGAAGCCACTTCACCCCCGATGCGTACATGGCGTCCGCGGCCTTCGGATCCGCCCTCTCCTGCTCCGGGCTTGGCGTAACGAACAACGGCACGTTCTTCGCGAAGAACGCGTGGTATCGGGCCAACACCGGCGGCGGAAGATGTTCTTCCCTATGGCGCAGCCAGATCGTCGATGGCCAACCTCCCCATTCAGCCAGGAGACGCTTCTCCACCTTCTTGCCGCGCGATCTGCTCAGGACGCTCAAGCCATACAGGAGCCCGCAGGACGTCGCGATGGTCACCAGCGTGGCGCCCCAGCTCGAGGTGACCAGCCGGGGAAACCACGCGATCGCAGTGAGGATGATCGGAAACAGCGTGAGTAAGCCCGGAAACAGGCGAGCCTGTCGTGAATAGGGATCGAAGAGCTTCGAAATATCGATCATCGGATCGCCTCTGTGCAGTCATGGGCGCTGGCCGGCGACGGGTCTGGAGATCTCGGATTCTTCATCTTGCCACCTTGACCACGGCGCTGTGTGAGCTGCCGGCTCCGGATAAGGCTTCAGCGGTGAAATGGACATATCCAGCCGGCGTGTGGATCAGCATCAGCAACGGAAAATACTGGCGTATCGAAAGCAGAGCGGCGGTCTTCACGTCCTTCCTGGACGGGCCACTGGGGACGAGATGATTGTGCCAGGTCCCGAGCGCGTAGAGCGCGCCGCCAGATCCTTCGATCAGATCTTCCAGCATGGGCCTCAGTCCCTCGGTACCGAGCACGAACTCGTCGCGCGAGAATTTGCTGTCGGGCGGCGCGGGCATCGTGCCGACGACGTGGAAGACGTTGGCGACGTCCGAATATCGGCCGACGATGATGCCGCCCGTCTCCGAGCCACGGCGCGCAGCGACCTCTCGCCGGATCGTGTCGTCGACCTCGGGACTAAGGCGCACGACGCTGTCCGTGCCGTCGCCTACGACGATGCGCGGCCGGATATCCTTGCGATGCCATATCTGGTTCAGCCCATCGGCCGCCAAACTGCCGACCAGCACCTCGCCGGTCTCGGGAAGACCGTCGCGTTGGAGCCGGCGAATATGCTCGGACATCGGCGCCGCGAACGAGGACAAGCGACCGTCCGACAGCGGCATCGTGATGGCCGCGCAGCCCTGACCGATCGCGATCGCTTCGGCCTTCGTGTTGAAGACCTCGTTCCTGAGGGTGGGATCCGAATGGATCAGGCGATAGGCCTCGCAGATCAGATCGGTCGCCGACGGGTTGGCCGCCGGTCCCTCCACCGACATCAGGCCGACGCTTCCGATGCCCAGCATGCATGCCTCGACCACCCGGGGCCGGTCGATCGTGACTCCAGGCAAGACCAGCGCCTCGCGCACGCTTGCGGAGCCGGTCGTATTGACGACGGCAAAGCTGTCTCGGGCGACCAAAGGGGCGATCGATTGATCATCGAATGCGCGCGCGACGACGTCCACTACGTGCGGCACCGTCGGCTGCTTGAGGGTCGCGAGTGCCTCGGCCAGGTAGTGCGCCTTTGGAATGGACCAGAAGCTTTCGACTTTCGTGTCGGAGGGAAGCGTGGCGTAGCGCGCGAAATTGTGAGGTTGCAGGATGCCGTCGTCGATGAGGGCCGCGGGTCCCCGTCCGGACCTGGCGAGATGAACTGCGAGTTTGGATCCGATGCTTCCGCAGCCGAGGAGCGTCCACGGACGCAGCGCCTGCCCGTCGTCGCCCGCAGCGCGTCGCAGCAATTCGGGTGATATCTCATCTCGGTGCGTGGCGGTCCTGACCAGCTTGCCGCTGCCTGACGAGAGCGCCTCGCCGCCGCGCAATTCCACGACGTAGGGGCATATCTCGATCGGCGAAGTCGTGCCGATCACCTCGAACGGGCGTCGCGCCAACAGAATGACGGCTATCGGCTGCTTCTCCTTCAATTTCGATTGCGAAACCCGCTCCTGCAGGATTCCGAGCTTCGGCTCCAGGAATTCGCGGCAGCCTAGTTCGGCCGCCCGCTTCAAGAGCTCGTCAATCGTCGTGACCGTTTCCGGAAGATAGCGATCCGCCACGAACGGCCGACCGGTCGGGAGTTTACCGGACCACGCGATCAGTGCGTGAGCGTTGCCGGTTTGCCCGTCATCGCCGACAGGCGCATATCGCCATTCGCCGGCGAACCGCGGCCCCAGCGGTACCGGAGCGGCGCGCGGGATGCCGATCCGGTAGGTAGACAAAGTTGCTTCGCGGTAAGCGTAGTACCACGCCGGGAAGACCGAGCAGCCGCCCTCTCTGGTGGGCAGACCCGTCAACCAGGTCGGATCCGCGACGATCACGTCGTCGATCCCGTCACGCCGCACCGGCTCCCAGCCGTGCTCCGGATCGATCAGCTGCGCCATCGCAGCCTTGTCCAGCCAGTCGACCAGTTGCTCGAAAAGGCCACCTATTCCGCGAACGCGCAGAACCTCACGCGGCGAACCGGCGACGAGACACGGTTCAGGTGGACCGCCATTCCTCGAGGGCTGAATGTGCGGATGACTGCGATTGAAGTCCGTGCGGAGGCGGATAAGCGGCGCCCTCAAGGGATATCCTGCCGTGAAGATGAACGTCACGGGCTCGACCGCGCGGACGCCCGACGGGCTCTCGCCCGCAGCCCTCCATGCGTTCGGGAGTTCGGTCCGGATCTCCACGATGGCCCGGATGGCGTCGTTTCCTTCGATCCGTTCGGCGGTCACCCGTTCGACGGACGGGTGAGCCTCGATCAGGCGCAGCGCCCGTCGGACGGGTATGGGAATGTCGTCTGCCGCGGAGATCGCCGCCATATCGGCTCATCCGTGGGCGAGCGGCTGGCTTCCGATACCGGTGCCGGCGGCGACGCTGACGGCGACCGCAGCGCGCTTGACGCGCGGTCCGGCCGAAGTGACCTCGATCGCCAGCGGATCGTCGCCCGGACTGTCGGCGACGCACTTGAATTCGCCCTTCACGGGATCGAGGATATCGATGTATTCGCGCTTCGCACGGATGCACGGCGGATCGTTCTTGTCGTCCTTGATGGTCTTGCTGCTGGCCACGATCAGCGCGCCATCCAGCGGTTGCCCGAGGGCGCTCCGGGCGGGCTCGGACACCTTGGCTTTCTCGCCCTTTTCGGACCAGCTATCGTAGGAAAGGCTGTGCCACGAACAGTGGTGCGGAGCGATCAGAACGTCGTACTGCAGACGCTCGGGCCACTTCTTGTTGCGCTCCCAGATGCGGTCCCAGATCGCGACCTCGGCGTCGCCGCCGAGAAGGAAGCGCCCGCGGGTGACCTTGGACACCTTCAGGTCCAGACGCATGATGACGCTGGAGTTGTTCTTCGTCAGAACCTCCTCCTCCGCTTCGTCGTCGGCAGGCATCGGCGCCAGCAGCCGCGCCTCGAAGGAAGTGTCCTGAACGCCGCAGATCTTCGAGAACACCTCGTCGACCTTCACCAGGATTTCCGTCAGGTCATCGGTCTTGCCGTCGACGTCCTCGCCCAGGATCAGGATGCGGTTGCCGTCCTCGGCGGTCCGTTCCTTTTTGAACCTGTTGGCGCGGCGGCGGGCCTCGTCGCGCCAAGCCTCGGCGTCGGCGCAAAGGACGTGATCCTCATCCTTCGCCTTCGCCCGGCGGAACACGATCGGCGAGGACCACATTTCACGGATGATGATCTTGTCGTCGGCCTTCACCCAGGTCGACGGGTCGCCGAGATGGAAGTGCTTGACCAGGCCCCGGATGTGATCGGCGTCCGGATGGGTGTTCAGGAAGCCATCGACGAACAGCCTCCCCTTATCGTCCCGATCGAGCTTGTTCCGGATCTGTTTCCCGACGTTGGGGGTGTCGTCGTCCTCGTCGTCGGCCGCCTCCCGGATGTTGATGTCGGTCAGGATCCGACGACCGGACTCGGTCTCGAACAACACCATGTCGCCGTTGTCGACTTTGAAAAGTGATGCTTTAACTACCATTCCCATCCCCCTGATTCAACGATCGAAAGATCGGTCGCGGCTCCTTGACCGATTGCAGATCGGACGGGCGCACTTAAGAAGATATGATGGCAATTTGGCCACGCAAGATGTGCTACCAGATTAATTTTATCACGCTATATATATGATATTGTTCAAGTTTTAATCATCTGGAACCAGCTTTGTTCACTCGGTGTTCTTGGTTTTTCAGCCGACAAGCGGCATGATCGGGGAACTAGGATTGCTCCGGGTGGAGATCGTCCTCGCAGCGGATGGACAGGTTCAGGATGAGCAAGAATATCGTCGTCTACTCCGACGGAACCGGCCAAGACGGCGGGGCGCGTCCGGAGCAGCGCATCAGCAATATCTTCAAAATGTACCGTGTGAGCCGCGACCATGCGGACACGGCCATTGATCCGTCCAAGCAAGTGGTCTTCTACGACGCCGGCCTTGGGACGGATATCGGCGCGACCGCCCTCACCGCTCCGGTACGCTTTGTCCAGAAGATGCTCGGGTCCATCGCGGGCGACGGCATCAAGCGCAACATCGCCGACTGCTACGAATTCGTCGTCAACCACTACGAAGACGGTGACCGGATATTCCTCTTCGGGTTCAGCCGGGGCGCCTACACCGTCCGAAGCCTGGCGAACCTGCTGATGCTTTGCGGCGTCCCCACAAAGACGCCGGCCGGCCCATTGATGCGCTACCGCAAGGCCGTGAAGGACATCGCTTGGGAGGCCGTGGATACCGTGCTGGAACACGGCGCTGGCCACCCGCGGGAGCAGTTCGAGGCGGAGAGGCTCGAACTGGCGCGGCGATTTCAGACCAAGTACGGCTCCGGCGACGGCTCGGATGCCAACGCCGCGGCATATTTCGTCGGCGTGTTCGATACGGTCGCAGCCCTCGGCGCCAGCGGTCCGCGACGCCGGATGATCCAGGCCGGCCTAACTCTCGGCGTCGCTGCCCTCGCCTTCTTCGCTTCGCTCGTTCCGGCCGCGATCCTCGGTGCGCTGACGGCCATCGTCTCGGAGGCCGGCCTGCTATGGGGCTTCATCGTGCCGGCGTGGCTGGTCACGCATCTGGCGATGCTGATTGCCGTCATCTGGTTCTGGAAACGGCAGCGGACGGTCAATCTCAAGACCATCTACGACTTCCCGAACAAGGGCGATCCGCCGCGCTCTCATACCGCCGAGTGGACAGGCAAGAACTTCGATCGCCTTCTCAGCAAACATGTACGTTTTGCGCGCTCGGCGAACGCAATCGACGAGACGCGCAAGGATTTCGCCCGGGTCGGCTGGGGCGGCACCGAGCCGTCTGTGCACCCCGCGACTCCGGGTGTTCCGCGTCTCATCCAGCTCTGGTTCGCAGGCAACCACTCGGATATCGGCGGATCCTATCCCGAACCGGAATCGCGTTTGTCGGATATCGCCCTCGCCTGGATGTGCGAGCAGGCTACGTCCATCCCGGACGGCTTGATGACCGGGCCGATCTACGTGGACGGGATCAGGATGCCGAAGACTGGTGACAACGGACCGGCACTGAACGTCTTCCCCGGCGCGAACGGCGTTCAGCATTGCGAGATCGCGGGCATGCGCGACACGCTCGACGCCTACGCCGCCAGTCTGCCGAAATGGCGATGGCTGCAAAACCTCGTCGGCACCAGGAACTGGGAAGTCGAAGTCCGCGAGATCAACCACCAGGCGCCGGTACATCCGACCGTACGGACGCGCTTCGACCTGCCGGAAGTCAGGCAATGTGCTGGCGTCGGCGCATATCGCCCAAGCGCACTGGCGAGCCATGACGACTTCAAACGCTACTATCCGCAGGTGGAGTCGACAGCACAATCGACCGGGCCCGCCTGAACGCTTGAGGAGACGCTCTTGGTCGCGCTTGCCGACATCAAAGCTGACCTGCCGGATTGGCCGGACGACGTGGTGGATCAATGGCTATTGAACTTAGCGACCCAGGAGGGCATGGGCTGGCCCCCACCGGTCCCCTTCAACGGCCATCGGTGGCAGTACATCATCGTGAAGCCGGTATCGTGGTGGAAGAAGGTCACGTGGACGAAGGTGTCGCACGACTGTAGCTTCGACGAGCTGTCGCTTAATTCCCGCAAGATCATGAATTCCATGTTCGAGGCGTTGGTCCTTGGAATCGAGAATGGATATGGCGGCGACAACAGCAAGAAGCGCTTTGAATCTTGCGTGAGCTACCTGGCGGTGAAAGGACAGTTCCCCCGCGTGCCTGTCACCATGCCGATAGAAACGGGCCTAAGTATCCTGGACGGGAATCATCGAGTCTACTCGCTCACTTTCCTGCAAAGCGTTCCTGAGCCGGAATTGAAGAAGCAAGGCATCAATCGCCCTTCCGTCATCCAAGATGTTTGGGTAGCGAAGCACGCGGATGGGGAGGTTTTGGATAGCTGACGTCGATCGAGCGAGTGGTCGCGCGCAGTACACCCGACAGCGCCGCAATGGCGGGGCCCTGCCGAGAAATTGTTTCGGGCCGCTAGTTCGACAACCGAGAGACCTCGGCGAACCTTAGAGGCTCGCAGGAAACCTGAAACTCGCCATCACCGTCGAAGCTCTTTCCCATTAAGTGAAGAAGCGCGCGCCCATGCACAACAGGCACAGGGTGCGCTGTCATTATTTCGGGATCTTCCGGAAAGCACGGCCCGACGATGTCGCGAACGTTCGGGACGCTCAAGGACGTGCTCGCACCCTCAAAGAGAAGCTCGTCGGTCTCCGGATGCCAGACGCAAACTACGATCGCGAGCATGAAGATGTTCCTTGGGGCCACCGGTCCGGCCGCTCCGACAAAACGCCGGTGTCGGCTGCCTCGACTGCTTCCGTTTCGCCCAGTTAGATCATCTCGATTGCGATGGGGAGCGGCGCAAAAGATCGTTGGAGGTATCGAAAGATACATTGACGGCCCCTGCCATCGAGCCAGGCACTCCGTTGCTATTGCCATCGGCTGCCGCCGTGACGCTAAAGATCGGGAAGATGTAGGGCACTTGATCCCTTCGCCCTCCCCTTGAACCGCGATGACCTATGGCAACTTTGCTGCTTCCGGCTTTTTCTCGGGCCTCAAACTTCTGATATAGGCAATCGCTCGTTGCTGGAGTGCCGGATCCAGATTTGTCTCATGGATCCGCCGTTCGACGAGGTCAAGGTCAAGCGGGCGTTGCGCATGAATCGCCTCGACGAATTGCTTGTCCCTGTCATCCAGTCGCGCAAGTTTGGAGGCGATCAAATCCTCCGGAGCCGGCGCTATGCCGTACACGCTTCGTCCTGCGACTTCGGTCCTTACTTTGATCGCGCGAACCTGCCAGCCCGCCGGCAGTTTGGCCGTCGTCTCGTCGACGCCGTCGATGTAGAAGCCGTGAGTACGGTGGAATTGGCTGCTCACACCGAACAAGCCGTCGATGTGCTCCGACGCAACGTTCGGATCACCGCCCGGCGACTTGGCATTCTCTTCCAGCTCCCAGATCTTAGCGTTCTCCGGGAAAGCGTCGATCTCCGGCGATGCCCTTGCCGGCTCAGGCGCATCGGGCATCGATGCCAGAATGGCTTGGCTGCCGACGACGAAGACGTTGTCCGTGTTGAATTCGAAGGCCAAGGCTCGGACGACCCGGAGAAGGTCATCCAAAGTCCGTATGCCGCGATCTTCGGCCATCAAGGACCTCCCGGAACAAGGAAGTCAGGCTGCGCAGACAGGCTGCGTTTGACGATCCGTCTCGCCGCCTTCCTCAAGCGGACACGGGCATGGTAGTCGCCAAAATCGACTCCCTCGGCGAGCCAGAACGGCGAGGTATTACGCAGCCGCACCATCTCGCGGTCGCGGCTGATGAGTTTAGAGGCTAGTTCCTTGGGCGGTAGCGCAAGCAGTTCCTGCCACTCGCGCACGAAGGGCCAGCCGGCGAACTGACTGGCTTGGCGCTCATGAGCCAACTTCGCCTTCTCGACCAATGACGGGTCGCGGCGAAGCATCCGCACGATCAGCCGATGCATCATCAGCTTCGCGGTGTCGCCAACTATGCCTTCATTTAGCCCATCGCCCATCGCGTGGAGCGCCTCTCCGCCCGCTTTTCCGACCGTCGTGTGGACCTCAGAATATAAACAAGCAGTGGGCAACAAAAAAGGGCGCAAACCGAAGCGGATCGGAGATGGTTACCACTTCGGCGGCGATTGCCTAGGAGTTTCGTCGCAGTGGTCCCGGCGGGGCCGTCGGCCGCATCCCCGCCTCTTTGCAGCGTCCTGCAGGTCACTTTCGCGATAATGGCCGAAGCGATGGAGACTTGAAGCGCGTGTGCAGAGCAGCAACCATAGGACGTAAGAAGAAGGTCTGGGTTGCACTTTCGGAGAACGGAACGTAACAACGCAGCGCTCGGTGCCTTTCCTCTGCTCGCGCAACAGATATTTCGATTCCAAAAGCTTTTTCAGGCGAGAGATTGCCGATGTGGCCCGATAACGAGACCGAGCGGGACTTCCTGAACTTCTCCGGCGTCGCCGAAACCGTGGCCGAGATCATTGTGCAGGCCAAGGGACGCCCGATCTCGATCGGCGTGTCTGGCGCCTGGGGCATCGGCAAATCCTCGATGATCAAGCTCACCCGCTCGGCGATCGCCGCCAGGAAGGACGAGAGCGGGAAGAAGGCCGCCGACAAGTACGTCTTCGTCGAGTTCAATGCCTGGCTCTACCAGGGCTATGACGACGCGCGTGCTGCGTTGATGGATGTGATCGCTGACAAGCTCGCGAAGGAAGCGGAGAGCCGACAGACGGCACTCGATAAGGTCGCGTCCCTTGCCAAGCGCGTGAAATGGCTCCGGGCCGCGAAACTCGCAGCGACCTCGGCCGCCTCGATCTATTTCGGGGTGCCCCCGGTCGGCGCGGTCGGCGAGATCTTCGAGCTCGCCAAGAAGGTCTGGTCCGAAGGGGTCGGGAAGGAAACCGGCGAAGCCGCCAAGAAAGCTGCGGCGGACGCGGCGCAGGAAGGTGGCGAACTGCTGAACCCGAAGGAGGAAACGTCACCGCCGAAGGAGATTCAGGCGCTGCGCGACGCGTTCGAACAAGCGCTCGAGGAGCTCGGGATAACTTTGGTCGTCCTGATCGACGATCTCGACCGATGCTTGCCGGAGACCACGATCTCGACCCTGGAGGCGATCCGCCTCTTTCTGTTCCTCAAGAACACCGCCTTCGTGATCGCGGCCGACAACGACATGATCAAGCACGCCGTCCGGAAGCACTTCGTCGGGGTCAGCGACGACCTGCTGGTCACCAACTACTTCGACAAGCTCATCCAAGTTCCCATTCGGGTGCCGCAGCTCGGGACCCAGGAGGTCCGCGCCTACATGATGCTCCTGTTCGTGGACAACAGCGAGTTGTCCGACGACGACAAGGAGAAGATCCGCGCTGGCATGATTGGCCAGCTCAAGCGGACGTGGCAGGGAAAGAAGGTCGACCGGGCCTTCGTCCAATCGCTTGGCGTGAAGTTGCCCGAGCATCTTGTCGGTCAATTCGACACGGCCGAGAGGCTCGCCTCGCTCATGACGACGGCGTCGGGGATTCTGGGAAATCCGCGGCTGATCAAGCGCTTCCTGAACGCGCTCTCGATCCGGATGACGATCTCGAAAGCGCAGGGCGTTGGCGTCGACGAAGCGGTGCTCGCTAAGCTGTTGCTTTTCGAGCGCATCGGCGACACCGCAGCGTATGCCGAACTGGTCAAGAACGTCAGCGCCTCGGGTGAGGGAAAGCCTACGTTCCTCCAAGAATGGGAAGACGCGGCGACAGCGGGGCGCGATCTCGATCTGAAGGCGCCGTGGAACGCTCCCTTCGTGAAGGAATGGTTGGCGCTCTCGCCGCCCCTTCACGACCACGACCTGCGCGGCGCGCTCTACGTCGGCCGCGAGCAGGCGCCGCTTATCACGCCCGAAGACCGCCTGTCGTCGGAGGCGGCCGAGTTGCTCACGGCCCTGCTCGAGCACCCCGACATGGCCCACCAGCTCAAGGACAGGCTGACCCGGGTCTCGCGTATCGAAGTCACGGTGATGATGGATCGCCTGCTCGAGCGCGCCAGAAAGGAGCAGGACTGGGGTGTCCCGCCTATCCTCAACGCCTGCATCGCTCTCGCAGATGCCGACCCACCACAAGGAGCCCGTCTCGCTGCATTCCTCGCGGACCGCCCTTCGCAACAGATCCAACCGAACATCGTGCCGAAGGTCGGCGACCGTCCATGGTCGAGAAGTGTCCTCGATGCATGGAATTCGTCTCCTGACGTTTCGCGCCCGGTGAAGACGGCGATCAGAAAGACGAGAGAGCATGGGAACGTCGCAATCTAGTGACGGTCCCGGCCCAGGCGTGCCGTTGGTCCCTCCCTGGACGCCGGCCGCCCCACAGGATCCCGTCCCACCCGTACCCCAGCCCGGATCTCCGGACGTTCCGCCGGACGCTCCTCCGGCCGATGGCGCCCTGCCCCCGCCTCCCGCTGCGCCACCGCCAAGCCTGCAGCCGGCGCCGTTGGCACCCGAACGACGGTTCGGCGGCGTTCGCTCGAGCTTGGGCAATTTCGCGCGATCCGGGGACGGCCGCGACCTTAGACGCGGGCTCGGACACTACGTCCGCAATGGCTACGGGGGATCGAATTTCGCGACGCAGCGGTTCGGCGGCACCGCTCAAACGGCGGGATCGCTCGGCCATGCCCTCTATTCCACGGCGCAGGGGGATGCAAACGCTCCCGTCGATGCGGCCGCGCTCGCTGGCCGGTCGACCGAAGAGATCGCGAGCGCGATCATCGAGGCCGTCAGACCGATCGACGGGACTCAGGATGCGGAAGCCGAACGTGCGTCCATCCACGACGCGATGTCCGAATTGCTGACGGAATACCCGGACGCCGATCTCCTCGATCTGTCCGATCCTGAACGCGAGTTCGTCATCGAGAAATTCACGGCCATCGACGTGGCACGACGCTTCGAGCTGGATGTCGGCAAGACGTTGCTGGAGAGAGCGCCCACCGCGACCGTCGCGCTGGCTCGACTGAAACAGATGCGGTCGTATATCGCCGAGACTGTGGCCGCCTCCTTCCGCAAACTCAAGGAACAGGGACGCAGGCTCACCGCCGGACGCGTCGCGCGCGTCGTCCAGGCTGCGTTGCGCGAGACGTTCGAGGTCTTCGAGGGGTACGAAGAGTGAAGTTGCTTTGCGCGCCGGCCGAGGTGCGTCGGCTAAAGGAGAAAGGCACGCTCAGGGTCGTCCTCTACGGCCAGCCTGGGGCTGATGATCGCGGCAGCGCCGGTGCGGCCGTGCGCAACGAAATTCGCAGAGCGCGTCTGGCTCCGAACCGCAGGGCGTGGGATCTGCTGTCCATCGCGATGTCCGTCATGGCGGCTGATGCAGCGGGACGACGTAGCCTAAGTCCGGACGGCTGGACACGCGAGTTCGAGATGGAAGTCGCGGTCGCCGAACCGGCATTCTGGAACAAGTCCGCGGACCTCCTCGCCGACGCGTTGACGTTTCTCACGACCGACCGATGGCAATTCCGTTTCATCGCCGGCGGTGCAGCGCCGCAGCCGCCGGCGGAAGTTTTCCGACCGCCCGAAGGCAGCGTCGTGCTCCTGTCGGGTGGGCTAGACAGCTTGAGCGGCGCCATCGACCTTGCGGCGTCCGGACAGCGACCCGTCGCCATCAGCAAGACAGTCCGGGGCGATGGAGAAAAACAGATCAGGTTCGCGTCGTTGATCGGCGGCGGTCTGCGCCACTTCCAGTTGAACGACAACGCGGCCGTTCCGGGCACCGAAGATACCTCCCAGCGGGCGCGCTCGATCATCTTCCTTGCCTTCGGGGTTCTCGTCGCCACGGCGCTCAAGCCATATCGTCCCGGCGGCTGCTTGCCGCTCTACGTCTGCGAAAACGGCTTCATCGCCATCAACCCGCCGCTGACGGGAAGCCGCATCGGAAGTTTGAGCACCCGTACGGCCCACCCTTACTTCCTCTCAAGGTTCCAGGACGTTCTCGACGCCGCGAACCTGGGCGTGAGTATCCACACTCCTTATGGATACACGACCAAGGGCGAGATGCTGAAGACGTGCGCGGACCAGGACTTGCTGCGCACGCTGGCGGCGAACTCGACGAGTTGCGGCCGCTTTCAGCGCTACAACTACCGCCATTGCGGGCGGTGCGTGCCGTGTCAGGTCCGCAGAGCGGCCTTCCTCGCTTGGGGCGAAGACGATCCGACCGACTACGTCTACGAACATCTCGGTCGGGACGATCCGGATCACGCCGGCTTCGACGACGTCCGCTCGGTCGGCATGGCGCTGGCGGCCTCAAAGGGCGCGGGGTTCGACGATTGGCTTGGCGGAGCCCTTTCGTGGCAGGGGATCGAGGAGCGCGACGCGCTGAAGGATATGCTACGACGGGGACTTGCCGAACTCGGCGCCTTGCACGTGAAATACGGTGTCAAGTGATCGACCTTCATGCCCATCTAGATCTTTATCCGGATCCGGTCGCGACAACGAAGGAGTGCATCGAGCGCGACCTTTTCGTCCTGTCGGTGACGACGACGCCCTCGGCCTGGTCGGGAACAGCCGCCTTGGCGAAGGATGCGGCGCGCATCCGTACCGCGATCGGATTGCATCCTCAGATCGCGCAGGAACGCCGGGGCGAACTCGGGCTCTTCGAGGAGTTGCTCCCGCGATCACGGTATGTCGGCGAGATCGGTCTGGATGGCGGCCCAGAACTGAAGGCGACCTGGGAAACGCAGCGCCACGTCTTTGACGAAATCCTTCGGATGTGCGGGGCGGTCGGAGGCCGCATCATGACGATACACAGCAGGCGGGCCGCCGGGCCCGTTCTCGATGCGCTCGCGTCGCGGTCCGATGCAGGCGTCGCCGTTCTGCATTGGTTTTCCGGGACGCGCCGCGAGCTCAAACGCGCGGTCGATCAGGGTTGCTGGTTCAGCGTCGGCCCGGCGATGCTCGCCGGCGAGAGAGGACGCGGCCTGGTTGCCGAAATGCCCCGCGACAGGATACTGACCGAGACGGACGGTCCCTTCGCACAGGTCGAGGGGCGCTCCCTGTTTCCTTGGGACGTCGCCAAGGCCGAGCCGATTCTCGCCGATCTATGGGCCGTGGACGAAGGCGAGGTCCGGGGCCAATTGCTTGCGAACCTCAAGCGACTCACGACGCGGATCGCTCCGGAGCGCGGCAGCGCCCCCGGGCGGGGCTCTTCGGGCGTTGGCTGCGCCAGCTAATTCAGCACTCGCATCGAGTCGGGCGTGAGATCGTTCTCCGCTTTTCGACACGGCGGCCAAGCGACCCAGCCGACAGAAAGTCAAGGACCGCCATCCCCGTCGCCGCTCAGCGGTCGTGATGGCGCTTGTGCCAGACAATTCCCCCTAACGGTCTCGTCGACCGCCCCGGCGGGATTCGGGCCCGTTTGGTGGTGTCCGGAGGTATGTGAAGCTAAGGCGTCTTGCTTTCCAATTCGGCCACCGAGAACGGGTCACCATGTCCGGCCGCGGGGCGGTCTGGAATACTCGATGGTGAAGCCACCACCCATCTCCTTGTCGACCCCTGCTGAGACCCCCGTTTCTGCCGACGAGAGAGGCATCGGACGGCGCGCGAGGCAACTCCCCCGCGCCACGCCCCGGACCTCCGCCGGAGAAGACCGGTGACCCGGCAGAGCGATTCGATCTCCAGAAGAACTTAGAGGCCCACGCAGGCGCCGAAACACGATCCGGAGGTCGGCACCGATATCCACCTCGATCGCGCTCACCGCGGGCACTGGGCGCAGCGCCTCCAACAACTGTTGCAATTCCATCACGTCGACAGTGTTAAACGATTACCTGTCCAATAGCACTTCTTGCAACTAAGAACTATTCGCAATAAGGCTGGATGGGTTCACTGGGTCATCTCCAGATGCGTGTCGTCCACCATCGCGCTCCATCACCTGCCCTCGCGGCGTCGAGCGTTCGAGGTCGCTTGCGACTGGGCGGGGTCCTAAACGGGTATGCACAACCGCGGGTGCTGCAGGGTCGCTGTGAAACATTTCGCGGCGAATGCACGCCTGGTCAATTCAGCGACAGGATTGGCGGCGTGCAGGCTAGATTCAAATTGTTGCCAAGCGGCCGCCGCCGTATCGAAAGCGGTATGAAGAGGCGGACGCTCGACGCGATGAAGAAGGTCATCATCGGCATGATCCTGGCGGCCGTTCCGGCCGCCAAGGGACTTTCAGCCGATCTCGGCGAAGTCCGGCCCGGCCAGGCCGTCGACTGGAGCGGCCCCTTCGTCGGCGGCCATTTCGCCTATGGCGTCGGGTCCTCGCAGTACGCTTTCGGCGCCCCGGGACTGGCTCCGTCGTCCGGATCGATCGACCTGACGAACTCCCTCAACGCGTTCAAAGGAACCGGCTCCTACGCTCTCGGACTGGGCGCCGGCTATAACTACGTGCTGCCGTCCCACGTGCTCCTCGGCATCGAAGGCGACCTCACCTTTCCCAATACGATCTCCGGGACAACTTCGGTCGTCGGCGCTCAAGGGCCGGCGGCCCTGAAGGAAACTGTCCTGACATCGGGAACGCTGAGGGCCCGCCTGGGATACGCGTCGAGGTCCTGGTTGTTCTACGCCACGGGCGGCTTCGCATGGAGCTACGACCAGGCGACGCTCGACCCGCTCGACGGCACCCCGGGAGACAAGATCGGGTTCACTCGGCTCGGCTCCGCTTGGGGCGCCGGCGCCGAAGTCGCCCTGTCGGCAAACTGGTCGGCGCGGTTCGAATATCTCTACACGGACTTCGGGACGAAAGAGAAAGCGTTCGGCGGCACGCAGCATCTGTCCTCGGATCTCGCGGTGCAGACCGCCCGCCTCGGCCTCAACTACCGCTTCGGTCAAAATGGGCAGAAGGTTCTCGAGGACGGCTTGACGCCCTTCGAAACCGACCAGTTCAGCATCCATGGGCAGACGACCTATCTGCAGCAGTACGCGCCACCGTTCCGCTCTCCCTACACCGGCACGAACAGCCTCATTCCGAACCAGACCCGACAGACCTGGGACGTGACGCTCTACGCCGGCTTCAGGCCTTGGGCCGGCGGAGAATTCTGGGTCAACCCGGAGATCGATCAGGGGTTCGGCCTGAGCTCGACCTTGGGTGTGGCCGGATTTCCGAGCGGCGAGGCCTACAAGGTCGGATCCGCTGCGCCCTACGCCCGCATTCCCCGCGCCTTCTTCCGTCAGACGTTCGACCTCGGCGGTGATACCAAGAAGGTCGATGCCGACATCAACCAGTTCGCCGGCACGCAGAGCGCCGACCGCTTGGTCCTGACGGTGGGAAAATTCGCTGTCACCGACGTCTTCGACACCAACAAATATGCCCACGACCCGCGCAAGGATTTCATGAACTGGTCGATCGTGGACACCGGCACGTTCGACTACGCCGCCGATGCTTGGGGCTTCACCTACGGCGCCGCCGTCGAGTGGTACAAGGGCGACTGGACATTCCGCGGCGGCTTGTTCGATCTGTCGACCGTTCCCAACAGCACCGAGCTGGATCCGACGTTCTCCCAATTCCAGTGGGTCGGCGAGATCGAACATCGCCATGAGATCTGGGGCAAGCCGGGCAAGGTCGCGGTTACGGGATTCCTGACACGCGGGCGCATGGGGCGCTTCGACGAGGCCGTGGCGCTCGCGCAGGCGACGGGCACAGCCGCGGACACCGCCCTGGTCCGGCGCTACCAAAGCCGGGCCGGCATCAGCGTCAACCTGGAGCAAGAGGTCACGAAGGAGCTCGGCGTCTTCGCTAGGGCCGGCGTCGCCGACGGATCCAAGGAGTCCTATGAATTCACCGACATCGATACGACGGTTGCCGCCGGCCTGTCGCTGGCGGGATCTTCCTGGAACAGACCTAACGACACGTTCGGATTCGCCGGCGTGTTGAACGGCATCTCGCAAGCGCGCCGCACTTACCTCGATGCGGGCGGTCTCGGCATTCTCGTCGGAGACGGACGCCTGCCGAACGCCGGCCCCGAGAAGATCATCGAAACCTACTACAGCTTCCCACTGTGGTCGTGGCGCGCAACGCTGGACTACCAGCTCGTCGTCAACCCGGCCTACAACCGCGACCGCGGTCCGGCGTCGATTTTCGGCGTGCGCGTCCGCTCGCAATTCTGACGGCCCATCACGGACAACGCGAACCGTCTATTGCCAACGCTGGATCGTGTCGGCGTAAACGGGGCTTGCAAGCGCGGTTTCAGCCAACACAGTCCTGGCGCTGGAAATGACATCGGAAGCGCCCTAACGACTGTTCTCTCCGACGAGGCGTGTTTTGGATTCTGAGCGCAGATCCCGACGCCAACGAAGGCCTTTCGACAGTATAAACCAAAAGGCCGCCCCAGGAGGCGGCCTTCGTATTCGCGTCGCTGCATTCGAGCGACCATCAGCCGGATTGTTGGAGGAGGACATCCCCAGCCGTACGTTCCGCGGAGCTTCCTCAATAGCGGTGGTGGCCTCGCTTGATCACCACCGTCCTGTTGCCGTGCATTCTCATCCCCCGATGCATATCGCCACCATAACGCATGCCGGCCCCATGGGGACCGCGCATCTCGGCCCGCGCGCCGTATCCACCATGATGTCCCCCCTTCTTGACGATCACCGTCTCCGCCGAGGCAGGCAATGCGAACGAAACGGCCAAGCCGAATACCAAAAGACCAAGCTTCTTCATGTTCCAAGTCCCTCTGTCATCAGTCGTTACCCAAGTCACACGTCATCGTGACGTTCCCTCCTACGGAGGCGCCCGGTTGCGACCAAATTACGCACGACTAAACGATGGACTGGTGACCCTGGACGGCGAGCAACCTTGCTTCGGTTCGCGCGTTTCGCGTTTTCAACTAAGGGGGACGCGCGATGCTGGACGCCACGCAGATCAAGGCACGCATGGACGTCATTCCATCGACAAAGAAGCCGTCGGAAAAGTCGATCACCCGGAAGGGCCCGACAAAGATCAACTTGACGAAGCACAGTTCGCCTGACGGCGACCACCATGATTCCGGTGTCCTGGGTCGATCATGTCGACCAGCACGTGCACCTCTCCAAGACCGGCGACGAAGTCGGTAGCCACCGGCAGCACGAAGGAGGCGAATGAGGGCACCCTTCCTCGCAAGCGGACCGAGGCCGAGACTGGGCCCCCCAGTCTCGTATCGCGCCACATTGCTGCGTTCAGCAAACGCGGGTTTTTCGTGTCTCAATGTGCGGTTGGAGCGAGAGATTGAGAAAATCGGAGCGCATATAAGATGATGTCTTGTCAGCGCTTGCCCAGCGCGGTCTTGAGAAGACCCAGACTCCGGCTGTACAGGGCCGTTGCGGCCGCGTAGTCCATTTGGTTAGCGGCCGACTTCTGCATCTCTTCCTCAAGGCTCACAGCGTTTCCCGCGGGACGTGTCTGGTAGCCACCCGGCTTTGTTTCAGAAGAACTCCCACCACCCGAAGGAAGTTGGTGGGACGAGTTGGTACGCATCAGAGCCAGCGCAAACGTCTGACCCGTGGCCTGACCCTTGGCGCCAATTTTCGGTTCGACCAGATCAGTCGGCTTGAAGTTGGGAGTGTCGGAGTTTGACACATTCTGCGCCAGCACCCGCTGGCGCTGCTGGTGCCAATCCATTTTTGTACGAAGCGCAGCGAGAGTGGAAATATCATTGATCGCCACCGACGTTCCTTCCCGCTTGAATGCTTCCACTTTTCTGACTAGGCAGATTTTTAACGCTTGGTAAACATGCGGAATGCAGCGACAAGTTGACGCGATCAGCGCTCGTTGCTCATGTAGATTTCTGTCAAATCGAACTTTTGATCATCGCTTCGACATCCGGACACAGCGGAGCATCACCGATGCATCGACGAAATCCGACGCGCGCGCGCGAAAGCGCGATTCACTCCTGTATTATTTGCATGAGACTCTCAGGCAATTGTTACCCCGCTCCGCGAGCGAGCTTGCAGTTATTGCAGAAAACTACTGACTTTGCTGCGTTTCGGAGGTTCTGATCGTTGGCATAGTTCTTGCGAACTTCGCAACACGCCTCGCGCCCGTTGCTTCGATCAAGAACGAGCTTCACCATGAGCCTAAATTCTGCCCTTGCCAGTGCGATGAGCGGTCTGCGTGCCAATCAGGCCGCGCTCTCGATCGTCTCATCGAACGTCGCGAACTCGCAGACGCCAGGCTACGTCGCCCAGACGCCGAACCAGATCGAGGTCACCACCGGCGACTTCGGCTCGACCGCGATGACGACCGGCGTCAGCCGGGAACTCGACACCTATGTGCTGAACCAGCTCCGCACCGAGACCGGCGGAAGCGGCTACGCCGACCAGATGGCGAGCATCCTAAAGCAGCTTCAGAATGTGTATGGCACGCCCGGCAACAGCGGCACGCTCGAAACCGCGCTGAACAACTTCACCACGTCGCTGCAGGCGCTGTCGACCAGCGCCGGCTCGTCGTCGGCGCAGAACGTCGTGCTCGGCGCGGCGCAGGCGCTGGCGCGGCAGCTCAACGTCACCACCAAGGGTATCCAGTCGCTGCGCTCCAATGTCGAGCAGGATCTCGGCAATTCGGCGCAGGCGGCGAACGTGGCGATGAAGCAGATCGCCGACATCAACACCAAGCTGCAGGGCCTGTCGGCTAACGATCCGTCCGCCGCGACACTTATGGATCAGCGCGATCAGGCCATCAACACGCTGTCGAAATATGTCGACCTCCGCGTCACCACCGACGGCTCGAACCAGGCCAACATCTACACAACGACGGGTATCCAACTGGTCGGTGCGGGTCTCGCCTCGCAATTCACGTTTGCATCTGCCGGTGCCCTCTCGGCGACCTCGCTCTACAACATCGATCCGACCAAGTCCGGCGTCGGCGCACTCAACGTCAAACTGCCGAACGGCTCGATGATCGACGTGGTCGCCAACAACGTGGTATCCTCAGGTCAGATGGCGGCCGATCTCAAGCTGCGCGACGAGACGTTGGTGCAGGCGCAGACCCAGATCGACCAGCTCGCCGCGACGATGTCGAGCGCGCTGTCCGACAAGACGACGGCCGGCAGCACCGTCCCCGGCCCGCCCACCGGGTTCGACCTCGACCTCTCCGGCGCGCAACCGGGCAACACGGTCAACATCACCTACACGGACACGGTCACCAACACCCAGCGCCAGGTCACCCTCGTCAACGTGACCGATCCTGCGGCGCTGCCGCTGCCGAACGCCACCAATGCCAACCCGTTCCAGATCGGCGTGAACTTCTCCAGCGGCATAAGTGTGATCGCGGCGGCGCTCAACACCGCACTGCCAAACACGCGTCTGACATTCGCCGCGGCCCCCTCGCCGGCGCCGGCGATGACGCTCCGGGTCACCGACGAAAACACCGGCCTTGCCAAAGTCAACTCGGCCTCGATCACCAAAACGATCACATCGCTGAGCTCGGGCAATCCGCAACTGCCGCTGTTCACCGACGGCGGGCAGGCTCTCTATACAGGTGCGATGATGGCCTCGGGCTCGCAGATGACCGGCCTTGCCGGCCGCATCGCCGTCAACACGCAACTGGTCACCGATCCGAGCAAGTTGTCGGTCTACAACACCTCGCCGGTGACGCCCGCAGGCGACACCACTCGCTCGGACTATCTCTACTCGCAGCTCACGACGGCGGTGTACTCCTACTCGTCGCAGACCGGTCTGGGCTCGTCGAGCCAGCCATTTACCGGCAGCATCTCGAGCTACCTCCAGCAGTTCCTGAGCGTCCAGGGCAACGCCGCGACGCAGGCGACCCAGCTTCAGCAGGGCCAGAACGTCGTCGTCTCGACGCTCCAGGCCAAGTTCAATTCGACCTCCAGCGTCAACCTGGACTCGGAGATGTCGAACCTGATCCAGCTTCAGAATGCCTATGCGGCAAATGCCCGAATCATGTCGGTCATTCAGGAAATGATGGACGTGCTCATTAGAGCTCAATGAGCGACTTGAGAAAGCCGTCACTGCCTTGCATAGCGCTGTCGATATTCGACATGGTCGCTCGTCCGCGGGCGATGGGAGGCATCTTCAACCTGTCGTTCGGCTCTCCATACCGGCGGAGCCCCGGCGGCGTGAATTCGTCGTCGCAACAATCAGCCGTCACGCCGGTAATCATATTTCCTATGGGCCATCCTTCAGCCGCGCGAGAGCAACCTTCCCGGTACGGGGGCGTTGCATCCTTCCACTCACTGGAGGATACCCCATGCGGGACACATCGCAGATCAAAGAGCACATGGACGTGATTTCGTCGGACAAGAAGACCGTAGGCAAGGTCGACCATCTGGAGGGTAGCGATAAGATAAAGCTCACCAAACAGAGCTCGCCCGACGGCGATCATCATCACTTCATCCCAGTCGCCTGGGTCGATCATGTCGACCAGCACGTGCACCTCTCCAAGACCGGCGAAGAAGTCACCGGCCACTGGCAGCACGAAGGTCGCAAGTAATCACGGCTTCTCGACTGGGAACCTCGCGCCTATTCGGCAGCCGACGCGACAACAGCCGCGTCGGCTCCTCTCCTCAAGGACCCGGGAGTTTGCGCCGAACTCAGCCGACGAACAGTTTTCGTAGAGCGATCACGGCGACCGCTGCGCCCAGAGGACCGACTAGCGTGACCCAGTAGCTGTCGGGAAACGCGCGATGCAGCAGGATGCCGGCCGAACTGGCCGACAACGCTATGAGCACCAATAGTCCAACAACGAAGAAGACGCGCTGAACCTTGGACATGCTGCGGGAATTCGCGTCCTCCTTTTCACTATCGTGGCGAACCACCGACCGTCCTCTCGTGTCGAAATTAAAGGAACCCCGCGGACGACGACATGCGCGTCCTCTACCTCGCCTCTTTGTCGTCGCGTAGCTCGGCTTGAGCAGCGGCGAAGATGATGTCCACGGGACGGCACCGATCCACAACCTTCCGAAGCATCCGGCGGCCGTCCGCCTTCTGTTGGCCGTGACTCAGGAACTCACCGACGAAGAAATCCGCCTCGCAGAGCCGCCTTTCGCCTTCGGCGCCCACACCGCCGCCGGCGTCTTGGCGCACCCGGTCCATGTCCAGTTTGCCCAAGTAAAAGTCCAGGACCTGAGCCGGCCACTGGGTGCGATCCACCCTCGCCGCGTTGCGCTCAAGTTCCTCGCGGTCCGGATTGCCCTGGTGGATGCGGGCGATGTGCATCCAGATCGCGGGAAAGGCGTTCGTCGGCCTCAGTCTCGCAGCGACACGCAAGTCTTCGATCGCCCCCGCGATCTCGTCCGAATAGAGCCGCGCTCGTCCCCGTCCGAGATAGGTCGCGGCGTTGCCGGGATCGATCGTTTGGGCGCGGTCGAAATCGGCCAACGCGTCCTTGTAGCGTCCCATCGTCATGTAGGCGCTCGCCCTGTTCGACCAGAAGATCGGATCGGTGCCCTTGAGACGGATCGCCTCGTCGAAATCTCCGATCGCCTTGTCGGTGTCGCCCAGCAGGAGATACATGCCGCCCCGGTTGCTGTAGGCGTCCGCGAAGTCACGCTGCAGGTCGACCGCCCGGTCGTAGTCCGATATCGCGGCCCGATAATCCTGCTTCGCGATGAAGGCATGGGCGCGGTTGTAGAAGGCTTGCGCCGCCGTTGGATCCAGCCGAATGGCTTCCCCATAGCTTTCGATGGCCCGGTCCACCTCTCCCTTGCGTTCGTAGACCGATCCGAGATTGTTGTGAATGAGCGCGCTGGTCGGGTTCAGCCGGAGAGCTTGTAGTAGATCGTCGCGTGCCTTGTCGAATTCCCGTCGATCGGTCCACGCCAGCGCGCGGTAGACGTAGGAGTTCGGAAAGTCGGGCAACAGCGCTATCGCGGCGTCGAAATCGCCCAAGGCGAGACCGCGCAGTCCGAGCGCGTCATACGATACCCCTCGCCCGTACAGGATGAAGCCGCGTTGCTCGGGAGTGAATTGCCCTTGCTTGATGGCTTCGCTGAACAATTGGATGGCCAGCGGAAACTGCTTCCTGTCCTTTGCCGCGAACCCTTCCCGCGCGAACTCACGGGCGCTCTGGGCGAACGACGGTGAACCCAGCAAGCACAGCAGGCTGCAGGCCACGAAAAGTAACCTCAGCCCCTTCCCGAATATTTGGCTGTCGAACCCTTCCGCCCATCCCCTGCCCTTCGGAGCCTCCTTTGTCACGACCGCCCTCAATTCGCGACGCGTCTGGCAGGAAATCTGCCGTCTACGCGCACACCGCATTCCTCGCAGGAAAACACCCAGCCGCCGACCTCCGTTCGCCAGTCGCCATCGTGCGGACAGTTCGGGCATGCTACCCTCCCTCTTTCGTTTCCCACGTCGATCTCGATATCGAGCGCCGACTTCAGACGGTGAAGGCGCTCGAGCTTGTCGTCCTCTCCCTCATCCACGCTAGACCACGTCGTCGGGCGCCAGCGCGCACGCGTTGTTCTCGTCGGTCTCGATCTGCAGGGTCGCGTGTCCGATCTTGTGCTCTGTCCTGAGCAGCCGGGCCGATTCCATCAGGAAATCGTCGCCGGGATGTCCGGTAGGCATGACCAAATGACACGTGATCGCCGTTTCCGTCGTGGAGATCGGCCAGATATGCAGGTCGTGGATCTTGGCTACGCCCGGCCGCTGCAGCAGAAATGACCGGACGGCTTCCATGTCGGTTCCGGACGGTGCCGCGCTCAATGACATCGCGACCGAGCCGCGCAGAAGGCTCCATGTGCTCCACAGGATGACGGCGCAGATGACCAGGCTCATTCCAGGATCCAGCCAAAGCCAACCGGTCCAGAGGATGAGCGCTGCTGACGCCACGACGCCGGCCGAAACGGCGGCGTCGCCTGCCATGTGCAGAAACGCCCCCTGAATGTTGATGTCGCCCTTGCGGCCGCTCGCGAACAGCATGGCCGTGGCGCCGTTGACGACGATGCCGATGGCGGCGACCACCATCACGGTCAGGCCGGCGACAGGCTCCGGTTCGTACAGCCGCAATATGGATTCCCATCCGATGGCGCCGGTCGCGACGAGAAGAAACACGGCGTTCGCCAGCGCAGCCAGGATCGACGCCCCCTTCAGACCGTAGGTGAAACGACCACTGGGCGCCCGCTTCGAGGCGACTGACGCGGCCCAGGCCACGACCAGGCCGAGTACGTCACTCAGATTGTGCCCGGCGTCCGCCATCAGTGCCGTCGAGTTTCCGAGGTAGCCATAGACGGCTTCGGCCGCGACCAGGGCGGTGTTCAGCCCGATGCCGATGGCGAAGGCCTTGCCGAAGCTCGCCGGAGCGTGGACGTGACCGAGCCCGCCATGATCATGGTCATGTCCGTGCCGGTCGGCGCCATGATCGTGACGGTCATGATGCCGATGATCATGGTCGGTGCTGCCGACGGGACCAGCGTTACGGTGACCCGTTTCAGACATGGAGTACGGTTTCCTCGCCTCTCATGGCCTCGTCCTCGATCTGGATCGTCGTGTGCTCGATTCCGTATTCCGCCTTCATCAGGTTCCGGGCCTCCCGCAGCGCCTCCCGCCCGGCCGACATGTCGGCCACGACGAGGTGGCAGCTCATGGCGTCGAAGCCGGACGTGACGGTCCAGACGTGCAGATCGTGGACGGCCACGGTTCCCGGGATGGCAAGAAGCTTCTTCTCGATCGCAGCGGTATCGACGTTGGGCGGGGTCCCCTCCATCAGGATGTGCGTGACCTGACTAAGGAGCGACCACGTCCGGGGCACGATGAACAGTCCGATGCCGGCGCCGATGATCGGGTCCGCGAGAACCCAGCCCTTCCACATCATGAGCAGCGCGGCGACGATCACGCCGATAGATCCGAGCATGTCGCTCAGCACCTCGAAGTACGCGCCCTTGACGTTCAGGCTTTCGGACGACCCGCTCGAAAGCAGCCACATGCTGACCAGATTTACGGCCAGGCCGATGGCGGCGACGATGAGCATCGGTCCGCTGAGGACCTCCGGCGGCGACTGGAAGCGCTGGTAGGCTTCGTACAGGATGTAGACCGTCAGCAGCAGCAGCACGACCGCATTAGCCAGCGCCGACAGGACCTCCATGCGCAGATAGCCGAAGGTCCGCTGCGGGGTCGCTTCGCGGGCGGCGAAGCGGATCGCGAGCAGCGCCAGCGCGAGTCCGCCGACGTCGGTCAGCATATGGGCGGCGTCCGCGAGCAGCGCCAAGCTGCCGGTCACAAGTCCTCCGATGACCTCCGCGATCATGTAGGTCGCGGTCATCGCGAGGGCCCAGGCGAGCCTCTTCGCGTGTTTAGCGCCGGCCGTTCCGACGGATCCTCCTCCGTGCATGTGTCAATCTCCCGTCGTGGTCGTATTTTGGGCGCCGCCGTCCGGATATTCGAGCGCTCGGCGGAGGTTTCGCTCGAGCTCGTCGAGCAGGAAAAAGCTTACGTCGTCCACCGAGCCGTGCCCCTTGGCGAACGGCTGCTCGAGGAGCCGGACGAGGTAGAGGACGTAGACGAACATAAAGGTGATGAAGCCGAACAGCAGCGCTGACGCCGGGTCGCCTTCCGTCTTCAGCAGCAGGAGCAGCAGTACGATCGAGAACACCAGCGTCTGCACCAGCACGTGCACGGACGGCACGAACTCGACGCGCTGAATGGTGTAGATCCGGAGCAATGCCCTCCGGATCACGTCCTGGTTCGTCCGGAGGCGGACGACGAAGTTCGCGGCCATACCCATGCCCTCGAGCCGGCCCAGGATCGGCGTCAGTTTGGCCAGCTCATCGAGGGCGGGAGGAACGTTCTTGTGGCCGTTTTTGTGCCCGAGGCCCTCGCGGAGCCTGTCGATCAAGGCAAGCAACAACAGCCGCGCCTTCCGCAGGTCGAAGGCATCGTTGGTCTGCGCGAAGCAAGCCAGGTCACCCTCAATCGCCTCGATGGAATTCCTGAGATCGGCCGGGATCTTCTCCGCCTCCTTGTAGTCCTGGAGGATGCTCGACAACAGAAAGCCGACGATGAACACGGCGCCGCCTATGCCGCTGGTCAACAGGCCGTTGAGATCCAGGAACTCGAATCCGAAGTAGTGGACCGCGACTTTCGCCGCGCTCAGAAGCAGCACGACGACGCCCACAGTGAAGAACAGCCGGAACTTCTTCCAGAGGGAGATATCGGCGCCACCGAAATGAAGATGCGAGATTATCGATGACGTCACCGCTCTTGGCCCTTTCCGAATGAATGGACAGGCGCGAATGTGCGCCCGTTCCAACGTAATATCGCCCGCCGGCCTCCCTCGAGCTCCAATCCGACGGTCCCGCCGGCGTTGATCAGCTTCATGTCGTCGACATAGGCGTTGAAGACACGGCGCGAACGGCCACCCCGCTCTAGGTAGACTTCATGAAGGCATCGCTCCGCCCGGCAGATCGCTTCTCGCCGTTCGCAGGCGAAGTTTTCGAAATGCAACGACCTGAAGTGCAGGCCGCCGACGTCGATGGTCGTAGAGAAGTAGTGCGTCGCTGCAGCTTTCCCGCCGCATGGACGCTCCAGACGGGCCAGACCGTGACGGATGTCGACCGGAAGCAGATCGATGTGCTCCGCGGCATACGGTCGTTCGCTCGCGATACTGCCGCGACCCTCGGCGGCGCCTATGGCCGCGATCAGACTCAAGATGCTTCCCAGCGCCAAAAAGAGTCCATACTTCCTCATTTGCGCCTCCGCTGCTGAGCCGAACTCACTCTTCGAACTCCACGCCCAACCGCTTCTCCTTGACCCACGCGACACGACAGGTGCGCCGCGTTCCGTCCGCCGGCACCACAAGCGTGAATTCGCGAGGGATGCCGAGCGGACTTTCAACCTCCAACATCGCGCCGCGATCGCTGAGATTCCGGATGGAGCAATCGATCGCGGAGCTTCCGAACTCGATCGATCCCTTCTTGAGAACCCTCCGGCGCTGGTCTCCACGTCGTTCCATTCCGGCTGCTCCGGCAGTCATGCGATCAGTCGACCGCTTTCTCGGCCTTCTCGCCGAGCTTGACGATGTCGCCTTGCGTGAAGAGGATTCCCTTGAGCTCCTCGCGCCACTCCTTCTTCCGTCGCAGCAGGAATTCGAGGTTCATCCCGAAATGCTTGAATTCCTCCTTCTGGGCGTTCGCCATGATGGCTTTAGCCTTCTTATCCTTCTCGACCGACATCCGTTGTTCGTACCAATTGATCGCTTCGGCTTCCTCGATCAGCGAAGCCATCATCCGCGCGAAGGTGCGGACCTCCTGCGAAAGCTCCTGCGGCGGTTCGTGGTATTGGTCGAAACCCATCTCATCGCTCCCTTTGCGCTAGTCGTGGCTGTCGAATCCCTTCGGGCTCGACGGCCCTTCGGCCGGTTGTGGCGCGAAACTCCCTGGTCCATGTCTTGAAATAGGCGAAGGCGATCATGATGCCGATGCCGGCGACACTGACGACGATCTGGAAGGCGAGCGAATCGGAGACGAGGTCGATGGCGAAGTAGGCGACGAAGGCGAGGAATACGCCCACGCAGAAGACTTCGAGCGATCGCTCTCCGCACAGCCGCAGCGGCCGAAGCCAAGGAGCCGACAAGAACGGCGCCTCTTTCGGAATCAGTCGCGAGACGACGATCGCGAGCGCCAGGAAATGGACGACGCGGTACGGCGCCAGATGCGTCTTGTTGTTCGGAATGAACAGCGACCGGACGGGCTCGACGATCATTTCCGCGTGGCCGGTCCGCGCTGCGAGTGTGACGATCGCGGCGAACAGGAGAAAGAGACAGGCGGCGGCAAGTGTCGTCCTCGCATAGATGAGCCCCCTCGCCGTAGTCGCGCCCCCGACCGCAACCCACGCGCCGATGACGAACAGGAACTGCCATGCGAACGGATTGAAGTACCAGTGGCCGGCAGGATACGCCCGTAGATTCCATCCCCATGCCTGTGCTGCGACGTAGATACCCGCCGAGATCGCCAACGCGACGTTGGGCCACCTCATGAGGACCCACAGCAGCGGCGGAAACGCGAACATCAACGCGATGTAGAGCGGCAGGACGTCGAGGTTTAGCGGCTTATATTCGAGCAAGAGCCCGTGCTTGAGGAACTCGACCGGGTCTCGAATGAGAAGTCGGATGTTGAATTCGTCGAGCAGGTGGGCGTGGCCGTACCGTTGTGCGACGTATCCGATGGTGACGACGTAGAAGACGAACAGCAGGATGTAGGCGACGTAGAGCTGCCATGCTCTGCCGAGAATGCCCAAGGCGGCGGCAAGGAGGCCCTTCGCCCTTGCTGTTCGCGCATAAACGAACGCCACGGTATATCCGGACACGAACACGAACAGTTCGGCAGCATCGCTGAAACCGTAGTTTCGGGCCGTGATCCAAGCGACCGCATTGTTCGGAACGTGGTCGACGAAGATCGCCCAGTTGGCCAGTCCCCGAAACAGGTCGAGGCGCAGGTCGCGGTCGCTGGTTTGGACCCCGTTGGCGGTCATGTAGACGCCCCCTCGCCCGCCCCACGGCTGCCCGGTATCGAAAGCAGCCGCAGCGCGTTCATGGTGACCAATACGGTCGCGCCGGTGTCGGCAAGGATTGCGGGCCAAAGTCCGGTGATCCCCGCGACCGTGGTGACCAGAAAGACCACCTTCAGTCCCAGTGCGATCGAGATGTTCTGCCGTATGACTCCCATCGTCCGCTTGGACAGTTCGATCATGGCTGGCACGTCGGCGACGCGTCCGTGAAGGACTGCGGCGTCCGCGGTCTCGAGCGCCACGTCGGTGCCGCCACCCATCGCCACGCCGACATCCGCGGCGGCGAGAGCCGGCGCATCGTTGATGCCGTCGCCGACCTTCAGGACGACTTCGCCCTGGTTCTTGTAGGCCTCGACGGTGCGCTGTTTGTCCTCCGGCATCATTTGCGCGCGATGGTCGATGCCAAGATCGCGCGCAAGGGCGGCGGCGGTACGGGGATTGTCGCCCGTTAGCATCACCGAACGGACCCCGGCGTCGGCCAGGCGACGCAGAGCCGCGACCGCATCGCTGCGCAACTCGTCCCGCATGGCGATGCAGCCGGCGGCCTCTTGATCGATGACGAGGACGGATACGGTTTTTCCTCGTTCGTTGAACGCCTCGACGAGATCTCTCTGCTCCTCAGAGAGCGCGACGATCCGTTCGGCCGCAGCGGGTGAGCCAAGGAAAACCGTTCGTCCCCCCAGCACTGCCCGAACGCCTTCTCCCGCCAGGTTTACGAAGTTCTCAACCGGCTGCGGCCGAGCATCCTTGGCGGAGGCCGCCTTCAAAATGGCAAGCGCGAGAGGATGGCTGGAGCCGCGCTCGAGCGACGCGGCAATGGACAAGACCTCGACCTCTTCGTGACTAAATCCGACGACGTCCGTGACCTTTGGCTTGCCCGCGGTGAGCGTTCCCGTCTTGTCGAAGCAGGCGACGGTGACGTCGCGCAAGCGCTCGAGGACGGCTCCGCCCTTCAGGAGCAGACCGCGGCGCGCTCCGGATGCGAGGCTCGCGGCGATCGCCGCCGGCGTCGAGATCACCAGCGCACACGGACAACCGATCAGGAGGATGGCCAATCCCTTGTAGATCCATTCGCGCCAGGTTGCGCCTGCCCAAACGAGTGGCGGCAGGACCGCTACGATCGTGGCGACCACCACCACGCCAGGCGTGTAGTAGCGCGAGAAACGGTCGATAAAGCGCTCCGTGGGCGCCTTCGATTCTTGGGCCTCCTCGACCAACTTGACGACACGGGCGATGGTGTTGTCCTGGGCGGCGGCGGTGACCTTGATCCGGAGTAGAGCCTCTCCGTTCACGGTGCCGGCAAATACTGCCTCCCCCGTCTTCTTGCGGACCGGCGTGCTCTCGCCGGTGACGGGTGCCTCGTCGACGGCGCTGTCTCCGGAGACGATGACGCCGTCGGCAGGAATGCGATCGCCGGGGCGAACTTGGATCAGAGCGTCGACGGACAGCGTCTCGGCTTCCACCTCGCTGACTTGGCCATCGGATTGTTCGAGACGGGCGATCTTCGGGACGAGCTTGGTCAAATCCCGGATGCTCGCCCTCGCGCGCCCCGCAGCGAAACCTTCAAGAAGTTCACCGATCAGAAACAGGAAAACGACAGTCGCTGCTTCTTCCGTCGCGCCGATGAAGACCGCGCCAACGGCCGCGATGGTCATCAGCATCTCGATCGAGAACGGCGTTCCGGCGAAGGCCGCCGAAAATGCTCGCTTGGCGATGGGGACCAGCCCGACCAGCATCGCAAGCAGGAAGGCCCAACTCTCGATGCTGGGGATGCCCTTTCCCAAGGCGAAGGCGACCACCAGCGCCGTTCCGCTTGCGATCGTCGCGTCAACTTTGCTCGACCGCCACCATGGTTCCCGGCCGTCGGCGGCTTGTTGAAGACCGTGGCCATGACCATCATGGTCATCGCCATGATCATAATGGTGCGCCGGCTCCCCTTTCCCCTTGGGGCGATCGTCCTCGACGACGTATCCCAAGGCCGCGATCTGGCGGCTGACCGCCTCCCGCTGGATAGCCCCCTCATGTTCGACCGAAACGCTTCCGCCAGTCACCGAGACTTCGACGCCCCGCACCCCGGGCATCCGCGAAACGGCATTCTCGATCTTCGTGGCGCAGGCCGCGCAGTCCATCCCGCCGACCCGAAGTCTCATCTTCTGAGCAGCCTCGGTCATGCGTGGCTTCCCTGCGCAGCGTCATCCAAGGTGTTTTCCGGTCGAGGTGCCGGCGCGGAGTCCTTCCGGAACAGCACGTAAAGGGCCGGCAGCACCAGCAGCGTCAGGATAGTCGAGGAGATGATGCCGCCGATGACGACGGTGGCCAGCGGCCGCTGCACCTCCGCGCCGGCGCCCGTCGCGATCGCCATGGGAACGAAGCCCAGCGAGGCGACCAGCGCCGTCATCAGCACGGGGCGCAAGCGGGTCACCGCGCCTTCATGAACGGCCTCGAGTACGGACCTTCCTTCGTGTCTCAACTTTTCGATGAAAGCGATGATGACCAAGCCATTGAGCACCGCGACGCCGGAGAGTGCGATGAAGCCTACGCCCGCACTGATCGACAGCGGGATACCTCGCAGCAGCAGCGCCAGCACGCCGCCGGTCAGCGCCAGCGGCACACCGCTGAACACCAGAAGCGCATCGGCAATCGATCCGAAGCTCATGAAGAGCAGCAGCAGTACCAGCAGCAGCGCCACCGGAACTACGATGGTCAGCCGCTTGGTCGCCGAGACCAGTTGCTCGAACTGCCCTCCCCAGCCGATCCAGTAGCCCGCCGGGAGCTTGACCTTCTGCGCGACCGCGCCCTGCGCTTCGGACACGAAAGAACCGAGATCCCTCTCGCGTACGTTGGCCGTCACCACGATGCGCCGCTTGCCGTTCTCGCGGCTGATCTGGTTCGGACCTGGCGCGGAATCGACCGTCGCTACCGACGATAGCGGCACGTAACGGGGCTGTACTCCGAGCGCTGCCGACAAAGCGGTCTTGGTGATCGGAGCCGATCCAGGCTCCTCGGCAGGCAACGGAATCGGGATCGCACGGATCGCTTCGATGTTGCCGCGCAACCGCTCCGGAAGGCGTACGACGATGTCGAAGCGACGATCTCCCTCGAACAGCTTGCCGACGCTCTTTCCGCCGACGGCGATCTCCACGATGTTCTGGACATCGCCGACACTGAGGCCGTAGCGGGACAGGGCCCGCCGGTCGAGCTTGACGGTGAGGATCGGCAGGCCCGCGACCTGCTCGGTCTTCACGTCGGTAGCCCCTCGGATGCCCTGAATTACGGACTGCACCTGACTGGCCGCTCCTTGCAGCACGTCGAGGTCGTCGCCGAAGATCTTGATGCCGACGTCGCTGCGGACGCCTGAAATCAGCTCGTTCACGCGCAACTGGATCGGCTGCGATACCTCATAGTTGCTGCCGGGAATGTCGTTGGCGGCCTTCTCGATCTCTTCGACCAATTCCGCCTTCGGCTTCTCCGGGTCCGGCCACTCGCTGCGCGGCTTGAGCATGACGTACCCGTCCGACATCGACGGCGCCATCGGATCGGTAGCGACCTCAGCCGTGCCTGTCCGGGTGAAGAACTCCTTCACCTCGGGGAGTTGCTGGATCCTCTTTTCCAGCGCCATCTGCAGATCTAGCGACTGCGTCAGGCTCGTTCCGGGAATCCGGATCGCGGCCAAAGCGACGTCGCCCTCATCGAGGCTCGGGATGAACTCGCCACCCATGCGGCTCGCGGCGAACAAGCTCGCGCCGACGATCACAACCGCCAAGACCGCCACGACGCCCCGGAAGGCGATCGCACGGTCTAGAAGCGGCAGATAGACGCGCTTGGCGCCGCGCATGAAGAAGTTCTCCTTCTCAGACACCTTGCCGGTGACCACGATCGCGACGGCTGCGGGCACGAAGGTGACGGAGAACAGCGCCGCTGCGGCAAGCGCCATCAGCACGGTCAGCGCCATCGGCGTGAACATCTTGCCTTCGACCCCTGTCAGGGTCAGCACCGGCAGGTAGACGACCGCGATGATCAGCGTTCCGAATAGGCTCGGTTTGATGACCTCTGCCGAGCCGTTGCGGATCGTCTCCAGCCGCTCTTCCAGGCTCAGCAGCCGGCCCTTCTCATGCTGCGCCTCCGCGAGCAATCGGAGACAGTTCTCGACGATGATGACTGCACCGTCGACGATGATGCCGAAGTCGATGGCCCCGAGGCTCATCAGGTTGGCGCTGACCTTCGTTTCGACCATGCCGGTGACCGTCATCGCCATCGACAACGGGATGACGCAGGCCGTGACCAGGGCTGCCCGGAAGTTGCCGAGGATGAGGAACAGCACGACGATGACGAGGATCGCGCCCTCGACAAGATTCTTCTCGACCGTCTTGACCGTCGCGTCGACGAGGTGGGTCCGGTCATAGACCGCGCGGGCGACGACGCCGTCCGGAAGCGATTTGGCGATGTCGTTCAGCTTGGCTTGAACCCGCTGGGCCACCGCACGGCTGTTCTCGCCGATCAGCAGCATGGCGGTACCGAGAACCGTCTCCTTTCCGTTGAGGGTCGCTGCGCCCGTGCGGAGGTCCTTGCCTTCGGCGACCTGGGCCACGTCCCTCACCCGGACCGGGACGCCGCCTCGCGAGCCAATGACGATATCCTCGATCTCGGCGATGTTGGCGACCTGGCCCGGGGTCCGGACCAGATACTGTTCGCCGTTCCTCTCGATGTAGCCGGCGCCGACGTTGGCGTTGTTGGCGGCGAGCGCCGTCATCACGTCGCGGAAACCGAGCTTGTAGGCCATGAGCTTGCCCGGATCGGGCAGCACGTGGAATTGGCGCTCGAACCCACCGATCGTGTTGACTTCGATGACGCCCGGCACGTTGCGGAGCTGCGGTTTGATGATCCAGTCCTGGATCGTCCGCAGATCGCTCGGCGTGAACTCCTTGCCGCCCGGCGCCTTCGCACCCGGCTTGGCTTCGACCGAGTAGTGGAAGATTTCCCCGAGGCCCGTCGCGACGGGGCCCATGGCAACTTCGACGCCGGCGGGGAGCTGATCCTTGACCTGCTGGATCCGCTCGTTGACGAGCTGGCGGGCGAAGTAGATGTCGGTGCCGTCCTGGAAGACCGCCGTCACCTGGCTGAGGCCATATCGCGACAAGGAGCGGGTGTATTCGAGCTTGGGCAGCCCGCCCATTGCCGTTTCCACCGGAAACGTGATGCGCTGTTCGGTCTCCAGCGGCGAATAGCCTGGTGCCTGTGTGTTGATCTGCACCTGCACGTTGGTGATGTCCGGCACCGCGTCGATCGGCAGACGGGTGAAATTCCAGCCGCCGAAGGCCAACAGTCCCAACACGAACAGGATCACCAGCCAACGCTGGCGGATGGAGAATTCGATGAGGCGCTCAATCATGCTCGGCCTCTCCTTTGCCCATCTCCGCCTTCACGACGAATGAGTTTTGGGCCACGTACTTCTCGCCCGCCTTTACTCCCGCCCGAACCTCCACGAACTTCTGATCGGCGTCCCCGAGTTCCACAGGCCGCGCTTCGAGCTTGTCGTCGCCTTCGCGAACGAATACGACGGTCTTGTTTTCGAAGGTCTGGATCGCGCCGGCATTGACGGCGACCGGCACCTTCCGCTCGGCCAGCACCAGACGAGCGGTCACGAACAGTCCCGGCCGCAGCCTCCCCTCCGGGTTCGGCAGGATCACTCGGGCAATCGCCGTCTGGGTCTCGCTTGCGCCGACAGGCGCCAAGTAGGAGATCTTGCCCTTGATGTCGCCGACGCCGTCATCCGGATCGATCAGGACCTCGTCCCCGATCCGGACGCGCCTAAGATCCTGGCGGTAGATCGACAGGTCGACCCAGATCGTCGACAGGTCCGCCACGACAAATGATGGCTTCTGCTCGGAGACGTATTCGCCGAGCGATATCTGACGGTCGATCACCGTGCCGGCGATCGGCGCCTTGAGATCATAGACCGTCAAGCTCTGGTTGCTCTCGATGGATGCCAGCAGATCGTCCTTGCCGATCACGTCGCCGATCCGGCGCTTGATCGCACGCGCGATGCCGGGAAAGCGCGGCGTGACCTGGACCACCGTCTCCTGATTGGCGCGCAGGACGCCATTGAACGACAAGGTTTCGGTCAGGGTCGCCGGGCCCGCTTCGGCGAAGGTGGCGCCTGCTGCCGCCAACTTGACATCGCTGATCACGATGCGGTCGGCGCCATGTTCGTCCTTCTCGGCGTGCTCGTTGCCGGCCTTCTCCTCCTTGGCATCCTGCTTGGCGACCTGCTGCGTCGCAGCGGGTGCGTCCTTGGGTGTCAGCATGCGATAGCCGAAGGCGCCGGCGGCAGCCGCGACCAAGGCGAGGACGATTGCACTCGAAGTCTTCATCGTGCGCTCTCCCGCGCCAGAGCGAAGGGATTGCCGACGAGTCCTTCGATCGTGGCAACGGCGACGTGGTAGTTCTGCAGCGCCTCCTGCTCCCGCAGACGAGCCTGGGTGACGTTGGCCAGCGCGTCCAACACTTCGAGCAGCGAGAAGCGCCCGGCGCCGTAGCCCTGTTCGATCTCGTTGGAGGCGGCCTGGGCCTTCGGGATGCCGGAGTCGCGAAGTATCGCGAGTTCCCGCAGCGAGCCCTGTACGTTGTCGTAGGCCCGTCCAGCGACGACGATCAGCGTGTTGCGGTTCGCCTCGCGTTCCGCCCGCGTCTTGGCGAGGTTCTGCTGTGCCGAGAGGATGTTGCCCTGGTTCTGATCGAAGATTGGGATCGGAACCGTGAGGCTGAGCCGCACCGCGTCGTCGTTGGTCTCGTTGTAATGTCGCCATCCGGCTGAAAGGCGAACGTCAGGATAAGGCCTGAGCCGCGCCAGCAGCAGTTCGGCGTTGCGTTGCGCATAAACCGCATTCCAGCGCACCAGTTGCGGGTTGGCGTCGATGGCGGCGATCACCGTCTGAAACGGCGGCGCGCGGGTGGTGGCGTCGAGGCGTCCGGAGACGTTGCCGAACTTCGGGGAAGTGTCGCCCATGAGCACCGCCAGTTCGCGGCGCGCGCTGGCCAGGTTCGCCTTGGTGCGCTCGCGATCGGCCTTCACCAGCGCCGCTGCGACTTCGGCGCGACCGGTCTCGGCAGGCGACGAAGCACCGGCATCGACCCGGCGCTGAAGCAACGGCGTCAGCCGCTCAAGGGCGGCGACCTGCTCGTCGAGGATCTGGATCCGCCGCTGCAGCCCGAGCACGTTCAGAAACGCGATGGCCGTTTCCGACAGAATCTGCAGACGTACCGCCTGGCGCTCGATCGTCGCCCCGTTGACGCCGGCCTGGCCGGCCGCGATGCGGGCCTCGCGCTTGCCGAACAGCTCGAAAAGCTGGCTGATCTGCAGCGTCGTCTCGGCCGACTTCGTCCCGCGATAGATGCCCGAACCGAATGAGTTATCCTGTTCGTAGCTCAGTTCCGGATTGAGGAGCGCCCCCGCCTGAATGCGCTGGCCCGTCGCGATCCCGATATCGCGTTCGGCGGCGGTCAAGCGGGGGCTGGTCGCGAGCGCGCGCTGCAGCGCCGCCCCGAGATTGAGGGTCTGCGAATGCGACGCCGCCGTCAGCCAAGGACTGACCAGCAACGCCGTCGCGCACGCGAAACGCGTGACGCACTTTGAAAACATGATGAAAACCTGACGAAAGACGGAATCAGAGCGCGATGCGCCCAGCGGTCATTTTCAGGTCAGGAACTTCGGTGGGGGCGGATCGAGACCGCGCACGGTGTCGGTCAGAGGGGCCGTCGCCCGGATGAGGACCGCCAGCTTGGGTTCCATCACAGTCATGACTTGCTGCGGAGGCGCTGCAACGGAAACCGCGAAGCAGCCATGGCAGTGATGGTCGACGATGGCACCGGTCTCAGGGCCGCTATCGGACTTGGTATCGACCATCCAAGCCACCGGGGAACCGGTTGGATTTGTCACGTCAAGGTCGAGACACCGATGCAGCGCACCCGACATCAGATAGGTCACGATCAGAAATACGGACACGATCCCGCGCAAAGCAGGAACATGCCTCAATCCAGATCTGATCCGACCAATCGTCAATGACCACACTCTACGTTCGCGAGTTGGTAGGTAGCATGGGCGCAAGGCTCACGTCGACCCGCAATATTATAACAATCCCAAACATTTGTTGCGTGTCAATCGCAACTTCTAGGAATCGAGCATGCGGGTAACCCTGTCCCAGTTCTGGGACGTAGCTGCAGGCTTTTCTTCGGAGGCAGCGTACCCGTCTTATGCGACGTTCTTTCACGGCTTCCTAAACGATAGCATTGCAACCCGTCCGATCCGCACCGAATGCGAGGACTGCAGTTTGGCCCCGGCAAAGCCCGCCTTTTTGAAGAGTTTGCCCCAAGTTCCATCGACGTGGGATTGAACCGCAATCCTGCTTGAAATCTGCGCTGCAAGGTTGAGGACGATGCGCTCTTCGCGGCCGGTCGGTCGGTCATAGTCCGCAACATAAAATACACCTCCACGGCGCAGGATTCGGAAAGTTTCCTTCGCCAAGGCGATCTTTTCATCGGGAGTTCTCAAATGAAAGGCGAGTACGCACATCGCGCGGTCGAAGCTGCCAGTGTGAACCGGAAGGGCCACAACGGAAGGTGCGTCGATGAACGTAATATTCTCGATGTGCTGTTCGTCGATCGCTCGCTTTGACTTTCGGACGATCGATGGATCGGGATCCGCTACAACGATACTGAGCTCGGTGAACCGCTCCGCAAGCGAGATCGCCGTCGCTGCGCTTCCCCGTCCGAACGCCAAGAGGCGCTCTCCGCGCTTTGGAGACATCAACTCGAACAAGGGCTCCTGCCACGACGTGTCGCGCAGCATTGCAGCGGCGAAGCGATAGTAAAGCGGTTTGAGCGCCGCCACGACCAAAATCGATAGAAACTTCATGCGGTGTCGCGACCGCGAGGCCAATGGCGGAGAGCGTCCGAAGCCGTCAGAAGCTTCGCGCGCTTGAGGACGCTCTTCAGCTCCTCGAGTTCTGCGAGAAGTCGGTGCGCCTTGCCGCTCGCGTTATTGGCAACATACGCGTTCGCTGCGTTCATGGAACTAGATAGGTTTTCTATCTGCCACCGAGCGTTGCTCGAAAGTGCGAGGAGGACGACACGGCGATCGGTCGCGCACGGCTTGCGGCGGATCAGTCCTTTGGACTCGAGCAATTGCGACTGCGCCGTGACGAACGATGCGTCCACGGCCAGTTTCTCCGACACCACGCTGACCCGCACCCCCTCTTCGTCCGCAAGATGCGATATCGCCATCAGAATGTTCCATTGAGCCACCGTGACACCCAGACCGGCCGCCCAACACTTCTGCACTTCGCTCAAACAGCCGTGAATTTGCTTCACCTCCCAGGATAATCGCTGCAAGAGGTCGTCCGGCGTCGAAGCCTGCGAGTCTTCAACTTGCTTGGTTTCCATAACGTAATCCTTCAATTCCAATGTGACCGCCGACGGCGCCTGCAAAACGGAATGGCCCCGAAAGAGCGGTCTCTGAAAAATGCGTTGTCGATCCAGATCGCCTGCACGCTTGCTGCCCCAGCAACTTGACTGAGCTCGCAAAGGCTTTGAGAGCGACGCCGTCGCCTTCCCAAAGACAGGGACGACAGCATCGCGCTGCGTAATGGCGGCGCGAGGGAGTTTGACGGGAAACGGAGACAGGACGCGCGATGCGTCCCGCGTCGTTCGCTTTAGGTCAGAGATTTCGGCGGGGGCGGATCAAGACCGCGAACATTGCCGTACAAGGGAGCCGCCGATTTCGGCAACTCGGCGGGCTTCAAGCCCAGGGCGAGTTCAGCCTGTTGCGCAGGCGCCGGGACCGATACTGAGAAGCAACCGTGACAGTGGTGATCGGCTACCAAACCCCGTTCGGGCGATTGGGAGGTTTTGCCGTCCGCGGCCGCGATCGCCAAGGATGATCCGGAGCGAATGGCGGCGTCGACATCAACGAGTCCATGAAGAACGCCAGACAGGACGTACACCAGGGTCAGGAGAACGGACACGATCCTGCGCAACGCAGTAACGCGCTGAGTTCCCGATATGACCTGACTACCGGACAATGATCACGCTCTCAGTGAAGACGACGAGGCTACCTATCATGATGGCTACCTTCCGTCGATCCGCAAATATTGCGAGCGCGTGCGTCGCTTGTCGCAGGGTTCCACTTGGGGCCGCCGCCGAGCGCTTCGTGGCCTACAAATCCTCACCAGCCAGTTTTCTGAGTTCGTTCTTGTCGTCTTCGCGCAGGATCGTGTTGGCAACCTGATCGTAGGCTCGGGTCGCAGCGACGAGACTGCTCATCTCATGTACCGCGTTTACGTTCGCCCCCTCCAAGGCTCCCGTAGCGAGCCGAATCTGCGCCGGAGGCACCTCGTTCGCAGGAGACTCCGATGAAAACAGCGTGCTTCCCTCGGCGCGCAACTTGGCATTATCTACAAACTTCACCAGGCGAAGACGTCCTATCGGTCCCCTCGCCGTCGAGATGGTCCCATCGGCTCCGATGCTCAGCGGGCCATCGCGTGGCGGAACCTGCAGGGGGCCGGTCGCAGTCAACACGATATCGCCGGACAACGTGACTACGCGGCCTTCCTTGTCGAGCGTGAACGCTCCGTTCCGCGTGTAGCGATCTCCTGCAGCCGTCTGGATCACAAAGAAGCCGTCCCCGACGATAGCGACGTCGGTCCCATTCCCGGTGGGCTTGAGGGGACCGCCGGAAAAGTCGGTGTAGCCGGTGACGGCCACAAGCGATCGCATCGGAGCCGAGGGCATGTCGTCGGCTTCCTTCGCCTTCGTGAGATATTCGCGGAACTGAAGCCCCTCGCGTTTGAATCCGGTCGTCGTCTGGTTGGCAACGTTTCGAGCAACCTTGTCCAATTGCTGTTGCAGCGTGATCAATCGCGATAGCCCGATGACGGTCTTGTCGGACATTGGAAGACTGCCTTTCAAACTGCCGAATGAGGCCGGTGGTCGCCCTTGCGCTGCGCTTGCTTGGTTTGAGGATGGCAGGGGGACGGGATCCACAAGGCATGTGAACCGCCGCGCGCTCGGTTCTCGGCTTGGAGCCGACAAAATTGCGCGCGGCTTTGTCTCGCCGTCGACAATGTCGTCGGATGGAGCCTTCAGCCCTTGTACTTGGCTTGGCCCGACTTGCCCGTGTCCGTCTTGATCATGAGTGTGATCGCGGTGGATGCCGTAATCGGCTTCTTCGTTTCACCCTTCAGGACGTTCTCTCCCGACGGAGAAAGGACAATCGTCTCTCGATCGTCGCCGTTTACGATTAGAGCAGAGGCCGTATAGCCCTTCGTCGACACGGGCTTGTTGTCCTCGTTAAGGACGTTGAACGTCACGGCATTTCCCGACGGCAGGAACTCGATATGCACGCCGGCCGCATCCGCAAGAACGCCGCCATTGGGTCCCTTCGAACCGTGTGAGTGTTGAGCGTGAGCCGGGACGACCGAGAGCAATACGGCCAGTATGAACGCGGCGGGTTTCATGCAGTTTCTCCTTGTGCGGTTGCGGAAGTCGACTTCGTCGTGACCGCTTCACGACGGAAGAGCGTGTAGAGCGCCGGCAAAACCAGCAGCGTCAAAATGGTCGATGATACGATCCCGCCGATGACCACGGTGGCGAGTGGCCGCTGCACCTCGGCGCCGGCGCCGGTCGCGATCGCCATGGGCACGAATCCCAGGCTCGCCACCAGGGCGGTCATCAGAACCGGCCTCAACCGGGTCAGCGCCCCCTCGCGAACGGCTTCGACGACAGGGCGGCCCTCCGATCGCAGCTTCTGGATGAACGCGATGATGACCAAGCCATTCAGGACGGCGACGCCCGATAGCGCGATGAACCCGATACCGGCGCTGATCGAAAGGGGGATGTCGCGCAGAAGCAGGGCGGCAATGCCGCCCGTGAGCGCGAGCGGCACCCCGCTGAAGACCAATGCGGCATCGGCGAACGTTCCCAGGCTCATGAAGAGCAACACGAAGATCAGGAGCAGCGCGATCGGAACGACGATGGTCAGCCGCTTGGTTGCGGAAACCAACTGCTCGAACTGTCCTCCATAGGTGATCCAGTAACCCGCCGGCACCTTGACGCCGTCGGTGATCCGCCGCTGGGCGTCGGCGACGAACGAGCCGAGGTCTCGGCCGCGCACGTTCGCGGTGACCACGATGCGCCGCTTGCCGTTTTCCCGGCTTATCTGATTGGGACCCGGAGCCGCGTCGATCTCGGCGACCGAGGAAAGCGGGACATAACGGACCTGCCCCAACGGTGAATTTCCCCAAGCCGCCTTGATGGCCCCAGCCTGACCTTCGCGCACGGGAAGAGGGATCGGAAGATTGCGGATCGCTTCCATATCCGAACGAAGGTGTTCAGGCAGCCGAACGATGATTTCGAAACGACGATCGCCTTCGAACACCAGGCCGGCGCTCTTGCCCCCGACCGCGATCTCAACGACACCCTGCACATCGGAGATGCTCAGGCCTTGTCGTGCCAAGGCCTGCCGGTTCAATTTGACCGTAAGCACGGGCAATCCGGAGACCTGCTCGGTCTTCACGTCTGCAGCCCCCTGCACGCCCTGGAGCACGTTTTGCACCTGCCCGGCGACCTGCAACAGCGTGTTCAGGTCGTCGCCGAAGATCTTGACCCCGACATCGCTGCGGACGCCCGATATCAGCTCGTTGAAGCGCATCTGAATTGGCTGGGTGAACTCATAGTTGTTGCCCGGCACTTCCGCGACGACCTTCTCGATCTTGGAGACGAGTTGCGCCTTGGTCATCGAAGGATCGGGCCACTGCGCATGGGGTTTGAGCATGATGTAGGTGTCGGCGACGTTCGGCGGCATTGGATCGGTCGCCACCTCTGCCGTGCCGATCTTGGAAAAGACCTCGCGGACCTCGGGCACCTTCCGGATGGCCTCCTCCAGCTTGATCTGCATATCCACGGCCTGTGTCAGGCTCGTCCCCGGAATGCGCATCGCGTGGGTGGCGACATCCCCTTCATCGAGCGAGGGTATGAACTCGCCGCCCATGCGAGACGCGGCAATTCCGCTGACGATCACCAACGCGCCGGCCGCCAGTGCGACCATGTGTCGATTGCGTATCGAGGCATCGAGAAGCGGCACATAGGCGAAGCGAGCCCCGCGCATGAACCAGTTCTCCTTCTCGGTCACTTTGCCGGTCACCAGAATGGCAACAGCGGCCGGAACAAAGGTCATCGACAGGATCGCGGCGCCGCCCAACGCCATGAGAACTGTCAGGGCCATGGGCGTGAACATCTTCCCTTCGACGCCCGTCAACGTGAGAACCGGGAGGTAGACGACCGCGATGATGAGGGTGCCGAATAGGCTGGGCTGGACGACCTCCCCTGCTCCCGCCAAAATCGTATCGAAACGCTCCTCGCGGCTCAGTATGCGCCCTCTGCGGTGCTGCTCCTCCGCAAGCAGCCGCAGGCAGTTCTCGACGATGATGACCGCACCGTCGATGATGATGCCGAAGTCGATGGCGCCGAGCGACATGAGGTTCGCGCTGACCTTATTCTCGACCATTCCCGTCACGGTAATGAGCATCGACAAGGGAATGACGAGCGCGGTGGCGACGGCCGCTTTGAAGTTGCCGAGGATCAGCAGCAGGATCACGATGACGAGGATCGCGCCCTCAAGCAGATTCTTCTCTACGGTCGCGATCGTGGCCTCGACGAGGCGTGTACGGTCGTAAAGCGCCCTCGCCACCACACCTTCGGGCAGGGATTTCGCGATCTCGTCCAGCTTCGCCGATACACGCTGGGCCACCGTGCGGCTGTTTTCGCCGATGAGCAGCATCGCCGTGCCGACAACGGTCTCGCGCCCATTCAGAGTTGCCGAACCGGTACGGAGCTCTCGCCCTTCGATCACTTCTGCGATGTCGCCGATCCGAACCGGGATCCCTTCGCGCGCCCCGATCACGATATTTCGAATGTCGCTCGCGTCGCCCACCTGCCCCGGCGTGCGAACTAGGTATTGCTCACCATTTCGTTCGATGTAGCCCGCGCCGACGTTGGCATTGTTCGACGCAAGCGCGGTCATCACATCGCGAAAATTCAGCCGATACGCCATCAGCTTGGTAGGATCGGGCAGGACGTGGAACTGCCGCTCGAACCCACCGATGGTATTGACCTCGACTACGCCGGGCACCGTCCGCAACTGCGGCTTGATGATCCAATCCTGGATCGTGCGGAGGTCTATCGGGCTGATCTCGCTCCCGTCCGGGTTTTTGGCTGCCTTCTTCGCCTCGACGGCGAACATGAATATCTCGCCGAGGCCTGTCGAAATCGGTCCCATCGCCATTTCGATGCCGTTCGGCAGGAGGTCTTTCACCTGCTGCAAACGCTCGTTGACCAACTGGCGCGCGAAATAGATGTTCGTGCCGTCGGCGAAGACGACGGTGACCTGGCTTAGCCCGTATCTGGACAGCGACCGTGTGTACTGGAGGTTCGGTAACCCGCCCATGCCAGTTTCGACTGGAAACGTGATGCGCTGTTCGACCTCTAGGGGCGAATAGCCCGCCGCGCTCACGTTGATCTGCACCTGGACGTTGGTGATATCCGGTACCGCGTCGATCGGAAGGCGCGTGAAGTTCCACGCACCTACCGCCCCGACTGCGAGCACAGCAAAGAGGACAAGCCATCGCTGGCGTATCGAGAATGCGATTATCGCGGTGATGACCCCGTGCTTCCGGTCGCCGACCGGGCCCTGCTCAGTGCTCATGGGCGGCCGTTCCCTTGGCTATTTCAGCCTTCACGATGAAGCTGTTTCGTCCCACGTACAGGTCGCCCTCCTCCAGGCCGAACTGCACCTCGACGTGCTCGCGATCGCGAGCACCCAGCTCGACCTCTCGCACCTCGAATTTCAGGCCATTGCGGACGAAGACGACGTTGCGGTTTTCGAAACTTTGGACGGCGGTCGATTTGACGACGATCGGCGCGGACTTGTCCGAGAGCATCAGGCGCGCCGTGACGAACATGCCTGGCCTCAGTCTTGTCCCCTCGTTCGGCACGCTGGTGCGCGCAAGAGCGCTCTGCGTATCCGCGCTGCCGACGGGCGAAATGTAGGTCAGCCTGGCGTCGATCGGCTTCCCGCCATCGCCGACATCGATGACGACCTTGTCGCCTTCGCGCACCCGCTTCAGGTCCCGCCGGTAAACGGATAGGTCGACCCATACGGTGGAAATATCGGCGATCGTGAAGGCTGCCTTCTGCTCTGACGCGTATTCGCCGAGAGAAATTTGGCGGTCGATGACCGTGCCGGCCAACGGCGCCCGGATCTCATAAGTCGTGAGACTCTGGTTGCTCTCGATCTTGGCCAGGAGGTCGTTCTTTTCGACGCGATGACCGACGCTCGCCTTGATCTCGCGGACGACTCCTGGAAATCGAGGAGTCACCTGAACGAGAGCCTCCTGATTTGGCTGCAAAATGCCGTTGAGGAGCAGACTGTCATGAAGGACGCCGGGCGCCGCGACGAGGAGCTCGATATCGGAAGACCTGAGCTTGTCGTCGCTCATTTCGACGCCGTCGGCGTGACCTCCCTCTTCGTGGCCATGCCCCGCCTCCGATTGCTTGCCGGAGCTCTGCTGAGGCAAGTTCAATAGGAAGAAGCCGATTGCAGCCAGCGCGATAGTTGCCAGGACCGAGTTCGCGAAAAGCCGCTTCATGGCGCGATTCTCGCTGCGCGGGAGGCGCGATCGCGCAGCGCCAGGCAAACGAGGGTTTCCAAGCCGCATCGACCGGCCGACGACGAACGCCGCTCCCACGTCTCGAAACCCATGGGCAAAGCGACGAATACATGCGCTCGCGCTTCTCGCGCGGCAGCGATCTCAGAAGACATGGAAATAGACCTGCAAACGAAGGCAAGAAGGCGCACGGATGCGCCGAGCGGGTTCGTTCAGATCAGGCCTTTGGAGGGGGAGTATCCAATGCGGAGGAGGTGCCGGTCAGCCGCTTCGTCGGCATAGCGACCGGCTTCGTCACGGCCGCAGCGAGCGACCAGGCTGCCGTGGCCCGAACGGGCGAGACGGAGAAGCACCCGTGACAATGCCGTTCGGTCAGAACGCTGTCGCCACCGGTCGTGCTTCCCAGGCCTGCAGTCGAAAAGACGGTCTCGGTCGAGCCGGAGGTTGCCACATGGTCGATGTGGGCACTATGGAGGACGGCGGCGCTCAAATGGCCGAACGCAAGCAACAGAACCAGCAGATCGCGCAGCCGGCGAAGGAGAGCATTGCTGGTGGCGGCGATCGGCATAACGCGAGGCAAATCCGCAGAGGCAGAAGTGGCGCTGTCGCTATGGGCGACTCGGCATACTCGGCACTCCTACACGTCGCTCGGTCGGTTGTCCTCAGCAAAAGCGCGGGGTGCGACAATGTTGCCGCGCTGTCATAAGAGGTTGTTTCCGTCGCTTTGCCTTCCCAGTTCCGTTGCAGGGCCAAGCTCCTGCACTACCCGACGCCCCGGGTCTTCTCGGAAGGTTGCGAGAGGGCGGTGTCGGCTGCCTCGGACTTCGCGTCGGCTATCCGCTCCACCGATCCGGCGATGCCCCGCAGCGGCGTGCCGAAATCGGGAATATCGATCAAGGCTAAAAGCAGGCCGGCGATCCAGAACGCGTGTATCCCCGTGAACAGCGAGATCAGGCCGAGCACCGCGACGAACTCGAACTGCAGCTTCTGCGACTTGTGCGCCATCCGCTCGGGCAGGCTGTGTAACTTCCAGTACAGCACGCCGACCGAAAAGATGACCGCCACCAGGAAGAACCCCATTACCACCAGCAGGACGTCGGAGCCGTCGGCCCCCGGCAGGAAGAACGGAAGCTTATGGGGAGCCATAGGATGAATTTCGTCCGCCAAACCTACTCTCCCAATAACGGATTGGACTTCGTCTTCCGAATATGGGGGCTTACATCGCGGGCCTTGATCTAGATCAAAGGATGACGGCGAGTTCTCTTCTCGAAGCGCAATGCCCCCGATGAACGCGCAAAGGTCCGGATGAACCGCGGGACGCCGCTAGGAGGTCCCTTTCCTCCGACGAGAGAGGCGCCTTCACCTCGCCGCGCGGGCCTTTACTTTGCGACCTTTGAGGTAAGCCCGGAGCGCCTTCTCGGCGAGAATGTAGGCGGGCTGACCGTCCTCGATCGCCGCCATTTTGAGAGATTTGATGAGATCCTCGGGGAGATAAAGCAAGATCTGCCGCCTGCCCCCTTCCCCTTCTCGGGCCACCGATACGTCAACCTTGGGCCGCTTCATCCATCGATCTCCGCAAACAGCCAGGCGTGGATAGCTGACTATCAAAATACGCATACCATCGAGACGCGCTCCCGAGTAGCCGAAACAGACGATTTTAGCGCCCTTGTTCACAGCTTCGTAACACATTACCAGCTCGCGCGCTGGACAATTCCAGCCTCGGCGTTGCACTTTTCTGTACCGCTAGATAGCTCGCTATCTATTGACTCGACGATGGCGCACGGCTATTTGGCGATTATCGATGTGAAAATGCGGCGATCAACATGAGCAACGACGAAGAGAACGACAGGACGGCGACGCAGATCGCGCAATTCATCGTCCAAGGAGTTCCTCAGCCATGTGCGTCGACATTCCCGGCTATCCGTCCGACCTCCGCCCCTTCCTGACTGCCAAGAGCCCGACCCCGATTCCAGTCGGCGACGCGGTCCGGCAAGATCTCTTGATTCAGTTGGCCCTAGATCCCGAGATCGCGGCCATCGAGCACATCGCTTCGGTCGCTCTTTGCGGCGTCGTCTACCCTGTCGACCTTCTGCTCGCGACGCGCGGTGAAGCACGATTGATCCTCGACGTCGGACCTCCGCTTCGCGATCTCGACGATGAAGGAACGCTCCTGCTCGCGGCCGACGAGCTTCGGGCGATGATCGTGCCTCTCTCGCTGGACGACGTGTACGCGCGACCGCGGTCGTCGAACGCCAGGCTGGTCTGGGCGTCTCGCAATCGACCAGTTCCGGCGGATGGCCGAGAGCGGATCTTCGCGGCCATCGAGGACGACGGCGACTGCACTGTTGCCAGTCTGGGCTTTGGTCTCCGCGACTGGGTCTTCGCGCTCGCCTGCGAGGGCGCCGTCGCGATCGATATCGACCGCGACCCGATCGTCGACGCCCGCGTGCGTCTTGGCCGGTTTGCTCGGGTCCCGCCACTCCGCTCCCTCGCACCGCGCTGAGGTTCCGATGTGCGAATGGCGTCAACGGCTCACCGATAGGTTTCCCGAATTGTTCGACAGCGCCAGGGTCGGCGGGCATGTCCCCGGCCTGTCGCTGGTGGATGATGGTTGGCGGCACATCGTGTGCCGAGCCATCGCCCGGATCGCGACGGCGGTCGGCACCTCGCCACTGAAGATCACAGCGATCTCCAGGCGATCTGGAGTGCTGAGGCTGGATTACGACCGTTCCTCGTCGATCGCGCGTCTGCCGGATATCGAGGCCGCGATCCAGTACGCCATCGCGCTGGCGGAGGCCGGTTCGGCGTGCACGTGCGAGCGGTGCGGCCGCGAGGGATGTCTTCACCAAGTCGGCTCGGAACTTGTCACCGCGTGTGTGGCGCATGCGAACGGGGTGAAGGTGCGCGAGGTGCGTGGCTTCGAAAACCTGCATGTCGTGCGGTCGTTCGACGGCAAACGTCCGGGGCCGATCATTCTTGGTCGTTATGACCGGATTACCGACGTCTTCGTCGCGGTCGATCCGCGCTCGCTCCCGGCAAAGGAGTGAGCGCGTGCGCATCTGGACCATGAGCGATCTCCATATCGAAACCGCGAGGGGCTGGGACCTGCCCTCTCCTTCGAAGCGGCCCACCTATGACGTGTTCGTTTGCGCCGGCGATCTCATGCCGGGCTTCGCGCGGGGCGTGAAGTGGTTGGCCGAGCGCATCGACGACCATCCGGTCGTGGTGGTAGCCGGCAATCACGAATTCTTTGGGCGAGACATCGACCGCGAGATCGAGAAGGCCCGCGAGGCCGCCTTCGGCACCAACGTCGTCGTACTTGATGACGAAGCCAAGTTGATCGGCGGCAAAGGCGGCGTCCTCATCGCCGGCGCCGTCGGGTGGACCGACTTCGACCTGTACGGCACGCCGGAGAAGTCCATGCTCGCGGCCGCCGCCAGCATGAACGACTACCGTCGGATCCGGACGGATCGCTATGCCCGGCGTCTCCGTCCTCGAGACACGCTCGCCCGCCATCGCAAGACCCGCGAGTTCATCTCGTCCACGTTCGGCGGGCCGAAGACATCGAAGCGGCTCCTCGTTACCCATCATCCCTTCCACGCTTTCGGCGGTCGGAGCCGTCCGGCGTCGACCACGGACGAGCAGGATCTCTTGGGCCCGGCCTACGCTTCGCGCTGCCCCGAGATGTTCGCTGTCGGTCTGGACGCGGCCATCAGCGGGCACACGCACGTCAGTTTCGAGCTGGCGGTCGAGGGCGTGAAGCTCATCGCGAACTGCAAGGGATACGGTCCCTGGGACGCTGTCTCGCGCTGGGAAAACGATGACTTCGATCCCTGCTTCACGTTCGACATCTAGGAGGACGCGATGGACGACGAGATCACCCCCGCGCCGCACGACAACGGCTTCTACTCAATCCAACCTTCGACCGGACATGAGCCATGCGCTTCGACCACAGGATCCGCCCCCGATCTGCCGATTTCGTTTCGCCAAAGGCTTCACGACCGATTCCGCACGCTGGCGGGATCGTCAGGGACGCCTTGCTACAGGCAACGTTGGACCCCGAGATTCTTGAAATCGGCTTCCTCGGGACGGCGGGGACCGAAGCGCGGCCGGTAGATCTTCAAGTCGTCACCTTCCGGACAAATGCCGGCTGGCGGTATCTGGACATCGAGGTCTGCCGGCCGCTGCGGTCGCTCGGGGAAGCCGATGCCTTCGATCGGGAACTTCGGGCACGCGGCCTGGCGCCCTACACATTGACCGGAGCGGATATTCTCAAGGAGCCCCGCTTCTCCACGGCTCGCGCGATCTGGACGTACCGACGCTTTTCGGTCCCGCCGGACATGCGTCACCGGCTGCTCGCGGCCTTGGCGGAGGACGGGCCGATGTCGCTCCATCATCTCTGCACTTTGGTACCCGGACCTCTCGATCCGTTTGCGTCGGTGCTATCGCTCGCATGCCGCAACGAGGTCGAGATCGACATTTCGACGCCGCTGAGCCGGTCGACGACCGTGAGGTCTCGCTCATGACCGGAGGGTTCTCCAAACTGCGGCACGGTATGTTGCCCGCTCCGGAAGACGATCCGGAGATCACCGACCTAGAGGCAGCGATCGAAGGTCCACCGGATGAAGTTCCCGTTCGCCGCTCCGATCGACCTGACGCGCGGCTGAATGCGAAAAAGGTTCGCGGCGCGATCGTAGCCGAGGCTTTTCGGCGGGCCGCCCCTCCGTCGTTGAGGCGAGCCATTGCGGCGGGACGCCCGGTTGTGAGCGTGGTTCAGGCCCCCTCCTCGGCATGGATGGAGGCGGTCGACGAATATCTGAGCGAGGCTCGCGTCATGACTATCGCACGCGCCGGCTCGAACAAGTCGATCGACGTCAATCAGGTCGGAAACGAAGAGGTAGCGAAGTGCCTGGTTGCCGGACGCAGCTTCGTCGGGATATCGACGGATCCGCAGCGTTTCTTGCCCACCACTCTCCTGCTGTCGGCCGACGTTACCGTGAAACTGGTTCCGCCCGACGCCAAGTCGGTGCGCGTCCTTCTCAGAACGTTGCTGCCACCGATGGGACGCATACCGAGCAGCCGCATCGCCGACACATCGGGTCTCGACCTGAACGATCTGGTTTCCATCTTCAGGAGCGGCTCGACGGCTTCCGACGCGTTGGAACGGCTTGCGACCCTCGCGATGCGCCGGCGGCAGAGCTCGCCCCATGTCGAAGGTGCGCCGATCCTCTCTAACGCGATCGAGTTCGGCGGTGCCGCCCAAATTTTCGGCCTGAACTTCGTGAAGGATGTCCAAGATTGGAGGCAAGGATCCATTCAGTGGGCGGAAGCGGACCACGGCGCGATTCTGCATTCAGAGCCGGGCCACGGTAAAAATTTTTTCGTAAATTCTCTCGCCTTGGCGGCAGGCACCGGCCTCGTCGTCGCGAAGATCTCGGATTTTTTCGCCGAACGCGAAGGACACTTGGGGGATGTCGTCAAGTCGCTCAGGGCCGTGTTCAGCAGGGCTCGAGCGGAAGCGGCCCGCTTTGGGCCGTCGGGGCAGCGCGGGTGTCTTTTGGCATTCGACGAACTGGATGAACTGCCTTCTAGAAACCGGATGTCGCGGCACAACGCCGACTTTTTTTCGGTCGTCGTAGGCGAGATGTTGACGAGTTTGGATTCCGTCATGTCCGACAATGAGAGCAACGTCGGACTGTGCGTGTTGGGAATGACCAACCGGCTCGACGCCATCGATCCCGCGCTCCTGCGCCCCGGGCGCTTCGAACGCACGATCGAGATTCCTCGCCCCGACGCGGCAGGCCTGGCCAACGTCCTGCGATATCATCTTCGCGGTACGCCTCTCGAAGGAGCGGATCTGTCATCCGCGGCGCTTCTGCTCGAAGGTATTTCCCCGGCCGAAGCGATGGAGGTCGCAAGATTGGCGCGGCGCGCCGCAAGGCGTGCCGGCCGGCCTTTGAACGTCGACGACCTCGTCAGGGAAGGTAGCGGGCCGGCACTGCCCCAGACGGTCTTGCGTCGCATCGCCGTACATGAGGCGGGCCACATGGTCGCCTGCTTCGCGACCGGGGGCAAACCTCTCAGCGCCAGGATTCTCAACCGGGGACATATCGGTGGCGACGCCCGCCTGAATTTCGAGGAGAACCAAGTGTGGACGCTCGATCGTCTGGAGAACCATATCGTCTTTCTGCTCGGGGGTCTCTGTGCAGAGAAGGTGATCCTTGGTTCGGTTTCCACGGGGGCCGGTGGCACTCAGAGGAGCGACCTGGCGATCTGCACGTCGCTGCTCGCGGCCGCCTTTACGTCCACGCCCCTGCTCGGCAGGCTCGTCTACCGCTGCGCCGATGGCGAAGCGCTGGCCATGGTCAGTAGAGATGCGGCGCTCGCCAAGCAGGTCGACGACCGACTGAAAATGCTCGAGCGGCGAGCGACCGGGATAGTCATGCGGCACGCGGCCGCCGTCGTCCGGATCGCGGACGCTTTGGTAGCCAGACGTTACGTAAGCGGCGACGAAGCGAAGGATCTCTTCCTGGGCCGAGCGTCGGTCCGCCAACCAGTCGCAGCCGTCGCGAACAATACGCCGAGGAATACCCCATGATCCGCATCCATATCGAACTTCTGCCGGGAGGCTCGACGCATCTTCGGCGCTCCATCGCGAGCGTCCGGATATCCAATCTGAGCGATCTGGCGGACCGATCCGACTACGGCATCGACGTGCTGGAGGCCGCCGACCCGCTCACGGGCACCCCGCCGCGGCTCGCCAGCACCAAGGTGTTCGACCACTACCGACGGCAGTCGATCTGGGCGTTGCTGGCCAAGGTAGTGGACGCCATCGAAAGCGCCGATTTCGTGGAGCTCTGAATGAAAATCCGGTCGCCCACGACGTCGCCATTTGCTCCGGAGAGCTCGGCCTGGTTGAACGGCTTGAGAGATGCGGATGCATCGGCGTCGACGATCGACTGCTATTCGCGGGACATTCGGGATCTTGCAGCTGCGCTCGGCTCCGACGGGGTAGCCGCGATCGCGCGGATCGACCAGTCGGTCGTCGATGGCATCGCGGCCACCTGGGCTGCGACCGGGACGGCGCAGTCCACCATCTTTAGACGCTTCTCCGCATTGCGAAGTTTTGCCCGCTTTCTCAGCCTGGAGCGTTCCTATGACTGCTCGAAGCTGCTGAGCTGCCGCTTTCCGCCCTGCGGCAGGGTCCGCCGCGTGGCCGTAAGCGACGACGTCATCGAGATCATGCTCGCAGCGCCAACGGGGGATTGCGACGAGTCATGGACATACGCGCGCGATCACGCTGCGCTTCGCTTGGCTGCATCATCCGGACTCACGACCGCCGAGATGGTCGGCTTGAATCGAGGCGACTACAATCCGCGGCTGTCCACGGTCAGGGTAACGGGCTCCCATCTTAACGGGCGGCCTGGCATCGTTTCGCCGGAGGCCAAGGAGTGGCTGGAGCGGTACCTGCGAGCACAGCCCTTCGAGCTTACGCCGAGCGCACCTTTGTTCGTTACGTCGCGGGGGACCCGCTTCAGCGCGAGATCGCTTCAACTGGCTTGCCGCCGGCTGCGACAGGCGACTGGAGTCGGTCCGGACGCCGTGCCTACGTCACTGCGCAACGCTCTCGCCGCGAACCTGGTCCGCTCCGGTGCGGCGCCCGAAGTGGTGGCAAAGACCTTGGGCATCGGCGTCGCCGCGGCGTGGCGCTACTTCGACGCGCCGGAGATGCTGTGATGTGCGCAGCGGCACGAATGCAGGAAAAACGCAAGAGCGCAAAATCTGGCGACAAACGTAGAGCGGTCCTGAGAATTTCTAGGAAATGCTCCGAAACGGCTCGAAGAAATCCACGGGATTCATTTCGCTAGGATTCCGGAAGGCCGATGGTATTCAATGAGATACGCCGCAGCGGCGACATCACGGGGATAGCGGAATGATCTAGTCAACGGACTATGCGCGACCGGAGCGGACTCCAGTCGCGCAGGTATCGAAGGATCTTCGGACCACGCCCGCAAAGCCGTTCCGAGAGATCCAAGTCCGCAAATCCGGACGAAAGTCCGGCATCGCTCGGCAGTAACGACCAAGAAGAACTCTTGGACGACAGGAGAATCGCACGTCCGATTCCAAGTCGCAAGCCCTTCTTGAATCCTTTCCGCCGAACAAAAGTCTCGCTGGGTATCGCTGCGCGAGTCCTTCGGACACGGCAAGAAAGGTCTGCGACAAGGTGCGTTCCGTCCATAACCATCTCTCCCCGATCGTCGAGCGCATCTTCGGTGCCATCGATCACGCGTTCGGAATCCCGACGCGGGTCTATCGCGACAACTCGCGCGAATTCTACAGCCTCAGCACTCTGGACTCTTTTGTCCAAGAGCAGGTCGATCTCGTTTGCGCAGACCTGCGCAAACGCCCCGACGAGGACACCGATGCCTAAGAAGATCGAGCGCGTCTGGACCGCCCTCTGCGACGGCGTCGAGGTCTTCCGCCTCGAAGCCAATGAGGCGACGCGCCGCGTGATCACTGGCCGCCGCAATCACGTCGTCGGCGGTCACTATTCGATGAAGATGAACGCCCACATCGTCCACGAAGGCGGCATCGAAGAGCGCTTCGTCCGGGTCTGCGACTACGTGCTCGGCGTCAAGCGGATCTGGGCCCAGCCGGAGACGATCCGGATGAACGTCTTTCCTGAGTTCGCGAACGAGATCTACACGCCCGACTTTCTCGTCGAGCACGACGCCGGCTTCGTCCGCTACGAAATCAAAGAGTGGCGCGAACTTCGTCCGCCGCGGCCGGCCGTCGGCGACGAAAAGGCGCAGAGGCGCTGGGATGACGCGGTCCTGCTCCGCGCGCGCCTCCGTCGCATCCGCGAGGCCTACCGGCGGGCTGGCCTTCCTTTCCGCGTCATCACGGAGCGCGGCATCGGCTTGCGTTGGGGGGATCGCGACGTCGTCGACGAGATCGCGGCCAACGACCGCTGGGACATCGAACCGGAGGAGCTCGACCGGCTCGTCACGGCGCTGAACGATGCCGGCGGCTCCCTGCCCCTGTCGCGCTGCCAAGCCCTCTTCGAGGAGGCGCCGCATCCGCGCGGCGTCGTGCTGTCGCGCATCCCGGAGCGCATCGTCTACATCGACCTATTCGCCCCGATCCGCCCCGAGACGATCGTCTACAAGGGAGCGATCTCATGCTGAAAATTCTCGATGCGAGGGAGGCCGCCGCCTTGTCCACGCCCGTGGACGAGGAACCGCGTCCCACCATCGACTACCTTCTCTTCGATAACTTGACGCCCAACCAGACTGTTCTCATCGACAGCAAACCTCACCAGTTCTTCAAGAAGATGGAGGGCGAAGGCCCCCACCTCCTCATCAACCACCATACCGGCGAGACCGCGCGCTTAACAACGACCCGGCTGATCGAGCTATTCCAGGAGGGGCGCTACTACAACCCTCTGAGGAAGCCGCCTCTGGTCGACGAGAAGAAGAGTATCGACGAAACACGCGCGTTGATCGGCAAGGTTTACCACACCCTCAACGCCAAGCCGCGCGGACGCGCGGCCGGCATCTGGCGTTACGTCGGCGCGTTCATCAACGAGATGCTCATCGCGCCGCCCGGGAAGCCGTTCTACCAGAACCATGCAAACGCTGAAGCGATCATAGAACGGGTCGACGGTACGATCGACCTCGAGAACCGGAAGCGGCCGCAAGGGAAGCAGATCAAGAAGCCCAAGAAGACGACGCGAACGGTTCTTCGCTGGGTGGCCGCCGAACTGGTGCACGGCATGCAGGAAGCCACCTTCGTGCACAAGAATGCGATCAAGTCCCGCGAGCAGAAGCTGCCCAAGGAGGTGTTTTCCATCATCTCCGCGACCATCCGTTACCTGGTCGAAATCTCGGCCGAGTTCGGCCCGACGAAGATTCAAATGTTCGCGAACCAGAGGATCGATGGCCGCAACGCGGAGATCCGGATCCGCAACGAAGAGATCAAAACGCTCATCGAGAACGGCGAACTTTCGGAAAGGCAGTTGCTCGATGAACTTCCGACCGTCGGTTTGACGACGGTACAGGTTCAGTACCGTCGTTTCGACGCGTGGATCAGGCTCGCAAAGGAGCAAGGTGTACAGGCTGCAGATCTTCAGTTCGGCGGCCAGGGAAGTTTCGAGCGTCCCAAACGCATCCTGGACGTTGTCGAGTACGATCACCACCAATTCGATTTCGCGGGCATCTTGGGCGAGACCCCGTTCGGTCGTGTCTGGTCGAAGGCCGGAATCGACAGGTTCTGGATTTGCCTCGGTTTGGATACCTACAGCGGGTACCCTGTCGGATTTTTTCCGTCGTTCGAACCAGGCGGGCTTTACCCAGCACTGGCCGCGATCGATCACGGGATCAAGGTCAAGACTTACGTCGATAAGCGATTTCCGCAGATTCGCGGATCTCTCCTGAGCTACGGCAAGCCAAGAAAGATCCGGTACGACAACGGGAAGGAGTTCGTTTCGGAACAGATGGCGCTGGCCTTGGCCCGCGTCAGGATCGGGTTCGAGATGGCGGTGCCCCATCAGCCGGACACCAAACCCTATGTGGAGCGGTTTTTCGGAACGCTCGAGTCGGATTTCGTGTCGTGGCTTAAGGGATCGACCGGATCCAGTCCGCAAAAGCGAGGCGCGCGCAAACCACTGCTCGACGCGTGCATCACGATCGACGACTTCATCATGCTGTTCCACCTCTGGCTGATCGAGGTCTACGCCCGGCGCAAGCAGGAAGGAATGGACTGGGACACTCCGGAAGAGCGGTGGCTCCGAGGTGCGTCGAGCGATTCTAGCCGCCCGCAGCCGCTCACCGCGGACGAAGCCAAGAAGTGGGACTTGATCCCGAGTTTGGAGTTGAAGCTTACCGCGGGCAAGGACGGCATCCTCTGGAACAACCTCGTCTATCAGTCACCGCAAATCCAGGCGATGCGAGCCCGATCGGGCAGCATGGGAAAGAGAAAGCGCACGAACACGCCAGTCACCGTGCGCATTCCGCTGGCGAACGTAGGCCGCTGCGTGGTGATCGATCACACTAGCCGCTTCCCCGGTAACGAACACCTCCCGGAGGAGTTCGTGGTGATGTCGACCGACGAGGAGGCGCACGGCCTCACAAAATTCCAGTGGGAGGCGCTGAGCAAACTGCGCCTCGCAAAGAAGCATGCCCCCACAGAGCATCCCTCCCACAGGGTCGGATTCAACCACCTCCTCGAGGAAGCACTGAAAGCTATGGGCGCGGTCCCGACCGGCGAGCGGCCTCCGGCGAAAGCCGTGCTCTCGAACGGGTACTATCCCCGTATAGCCGGTGTCCTCGGTCGAGGCGCCGAGGAGCATGCGCTCGCCGTCACCGATGAGTTGATCGAGAGGACCGGAATCTTCAGGCCGGCCTCCGCGACCGAAGAGGTTGTCCCGCCGCCTCCCGTTCATGCTGCTCGCGCAGAAGAGACATCCGCAAAGGATACGTCCGCACCGCGCAAGAAGCTCCGGTTCGGGGTGGACGCGCCGATCATCAGGTCGCAGTAAGCGCAAATGTCCGATCTGGAAAATATCCTCAATTCTCCGCTTGTTTTGAGCAAGCTCGACGACATTAGAGGCATCTTCGTGAGGCATACGAAGGCCGAAGAAGCGCGGGAGATGGTCTTGTTGTCGCTCGCGTTCGCCAAGCGCTTGCGCGAAAACTCGAGCACGTATCTCATCGGCTGGTCGCGTTGCGGAAAGAGTGAGATCGTCAAGCGAATGCTCACAGAACGCACCGGCAAGCCCGTATCGAAGGAAAAAATTCAGCTGCTTCAGGGCAACGGAAAGCGCTACCTGTACGTCGACCTCATGGGCGGATCGACGCCGCGGATATTGGCCCGGAAGATCAACTTTAAGATCTTCAACGATCGGCTCAGCCTGCGACTCGGCGAGGAGGAAGGCACCGACGCGCTCATCGCTAATCTCAATGACAACGAAGTGGACGCGGTCTTCCTAGATGAGGCGCAGAATCTCGCGGAGGACGGTGTGAAGAAGCTGGCGAGGTTCATTCTGGCGTTCGAGAACTCCTGCAACGCGCCCTTGTTCGTCGTGGGGCCCCCGGTCCTGACGAAGATGATGGTCAAGGCGGACGCGATGGGGCAGCGGTCCGGCGGCATGAAGATCCTTTCGCCCTTCGGCTTCGCGAACGACGCCCAACGGGAGGAACATGCGGCGTTTGTGGCCGCCTTCTCGGATGAGCTTCCCTTCGAATCGAACTGGTTTAAGGAGAACGAAGACGACCACCACATGCTGCGTGCGACGTTCTTCGCACAGCGCGGACGTCCCGGCCGACATTCGCTGCTGGTGGAGGCGGCGGTACCTCACGCCTTCATGCGGACCGGCGGGGTCGAGCCGAAGGAACTGACGAAAGAAGACATCGCCGCGGGTTTCGATCGCGTCTTTCTCAGCCAGGAGATCATGCAGGGCCGTAACCCATTTCGAGGCGAAGACTACAGCAGGCTTCCTTCGTTCCCGCTCAGCGTGGAACTGGAAGCGACCACCGAGTAGGTCCGACACGATGATTCCGAACACGCCGTGGCTCAAGACCGTATCGCAGTTCGACGACGAAGCCATCGCTTCCGTCGCGGTCCGGTTGGCTCCGATGGGGCGCATCGACGCCGACAAGCTGCTCCGGCTTCATCTCGACATGCCCTGGGAGTCAGTCTCGGCGATCGCCGGCAAACCCGAGGCAGTCGCCGAACTGGCAGCCTTGGGTTCGTTCGATCTCCAAAGGCTCTCGATCGGCGCTTATAAAATATTCAAAGATCGCATCGAATTCCTTGGTCGCGAACTGCCCGTGGGTTGGTTCTTGCCAGAGCGTCGTAGGGTCGCGCCCGCTCGTTTGGCCGCGGACGGCAACGATGCTCGCATCAGGAACCGCTGGCTTGTCTCGGCCTTTCCTTGCGACGTCGAGAGCGGCGAGGTGCTGCTCGACAGATGCCCGTCGTGCATCAACCTGTTGGGCTGGAGAAATATGACCAACGTTTGGTCCTGCCAGATCTGTGACTTCGACATGCGGACTGCGAGGCCAAAGGCCTGTCCGCATGAAATCGTCGCCGCTGCCAAGGAGCTGGCCGACTACATCTTTGACTATGATCTTAGATTGCCGGGTCCTCTCGGCGACCTGTCGTCGGTGGACATTCTCAAGCTCAGCGGATGGATGGCCTACTTTAGAGCTATTCCTCAGGAGCTCTTCCTCGGCATCACCGTGAAAAACGCCGCCGCAGGATTTTCGCAACTCAAGCGATGGCCTTGCTCGTTCGATGAGATTGTCCTCGACCTCCTCGGGGCCTCGACCGCAGCCGACCTGGCTGTCGGGGATACGATCTCGCGCTATAAGGCCGCCGCGGGGATCATGGCCTCCATCGACCGCCTGCCCTCGCTCAATGCCCGCGATATCCTGAAGTCACGCCTGATGGAACTTCTGCACCTCGGTCACGGCTTCGCCGAAGCCTTCCTCAACGTAACGGAACCGGTGCTGCCGCTCGGGCTCGCTATTTCAGGGCTCGACCGTCGACGATCGAGTAAAGCCGCTCGAGCCAAGACCGACCGAGGTCTAATCCCGTCGGATTGAACACGTAAACTTTGCCCTCGCGCGTCTCTTTCTCCGCAACCAGCCCGATGGTGTGCAGGATTTCCATCACCTCGACGATGCGAGCGGTGGAGGTGTCCAAGACCAGCAGCAGATCCCCACGCGAGCAAGGACCATGGGCCAAGGTTTCAAGGATCTTGCGGGTATTGACATTGGCGAGGGCCTGGAACACCCGCGTCAGAAAAAGCTGGTTGTTAGGATCGTCAAAGTCGACCATGCCAAACCTCTGTCGGTTAGCACGCCACGACTTCCGAGCGCGCTGCGGCCTAGCGAGACCGCGCTCTTAACCCGACCCTAAAGCGCCCGAAAGTCAACGGAACGGCCATCCGGGAGCCGGGAAAACCCACCTCTTTTGGACGTGTCAACAGTGCCAAAATGGAGTTTCAGAAATGACGGCAGTGCCAAATTTGAGTCTTGAGTGCCAAAATCTGCTAACTGCATGAAAAAAAAGACTGAACAAACCTAGGCACATAGCGTGTGGATAAATCGGCTCTAGTGCCAAAATCTAGCGCGGATTACAGCGCGCCTTGTCCTTGCTCAATCGGGATCGGATTGGGCCACTCCCCCGGTCGTGGAGATCGTGCCGGTGCGGTGCGACGGTTTTCAGTCGTTTCAGTTGGGAGGCCTCCCGGAACCCCCAGGCGCTCCGCGATCTCGCAGTTTCGTCGTTCGATGAACTCTACGAAAGCGTGGCCAGATCGGACTCGGGCAGGCAGGCCCGATCGCTAACCCGGCGAAAGCGATCGCAGCCAGGCCAGTCTGGAGATCGCCCTCTCCGCCAGCCTTTGCAGGACCTCGACCCGCGCCGAATCGTCCGAGCGGTCCGCGCCGTCGAGGTAGCTGTCGGCCAGGACTTCGGCGATCTCCAGCGCATCCTTTCCTTCCAGCGAAGCCGGGAAGCTCCCGACATGGGCGGCTTCGTCGGCCATCCCGGCCGCCTCCCGACGCATGTCCCGTGTCCGGACGGCGGCCGGCCCACTCAGGCGCTGCTCGAGATCGGCGAGCTGGTCGGCAAGGCGAAGTTCGAGCCTTTGTGCATCGATCTGGGCTGATGCGGCCGGCGATCCTTTGGTGCCCCTATGCTCCTGATCGGCATGATAGGCGCGGCGCCTCTCCCTTCGCAGCGTGGCAACGTGGCCAAGCTCCTCCTTGGCCATGGCCTCGGATGCCTTCTTGATTTCGGGATCATTGGAATAGGCCGCAAGGTAGGACCAGAAGGCGAAGGCGCGCTCTTCGTTGCGGACCGCCATTGCAAGCGCGCGGTAGGGCGTGATCAACCGCGAGGTCTTCAGCTCCGCCGCGGCTTCCTCACCGAGAGTCTCCGGCGCATCCCAGCGTACCAGTGCGGGATCCGGGTCCTTGCCACGGCGCGATTGCGACCACCGTGTGACGCTGTCGACGTGCTCGCGCTCGGCGGAAGCCAGGCGTGCGAATACGCCCGCGAGATCGTCCTTGCCTTGGCGGCGCATCTCTTCCGAGAGACTATCGTACCGATTTGCAGCCTCCTGCTCCATTGTATGCGCAAGCGCAAAGAGCTCGTCGAGAGACTTCAATACACCCGCAGGCTCCGAGCACAGCAACGACGTGCGCAGCAACGGCATGACGATGATTCCCATATTCGGACTTCTGATCGAGCGTCGGACCAACACGAAATATATTTCCGAGGCTTGACAGATGCGACTTACCCGCGCTGATTGTTGCACGTCAGCGACGACAAATCATCGACTAAGATGGATCGGCACCCGCGGCGCACTTGGCCGTGCAGTTCGCATTTGAGGCGACATGTTGAAGCGGGCGAACGACGCCAGGAACTTGGCAACGCTTGCAGCGGTCACGCTGGCCAGCCTGATGTTGTTGTGTCTGGCGTACATCTCGCCCGCACACGCTGCCGGTGACTTGCAGACATATCTGCCGAAGATCTCGCCCGCGGAGTTTTTCCCGGGGGCGGATCGTTTCGGCCCGCCGCAGGGCGATCCACCCATCATGCCGGTCTACCGCGGCGACCAGCTCCAGGGGTTTGTCTTTCTCAACTCCGATTTCGCGAACGCGGTCGGCTACTCGGGCAAGCCGATCCACATGTTGGCGGGCATCGACCCGAACGGCGTCATCACCGGTGTGAAGCTCGTCGACCACAAGGAGCCGATCGTGCTGGTCGGCATTCCGGAAGCGCGCATCGTTGCCGCCATGAATGCGCTGATCGGCAAGGACATGAAACCGGTGGCGCGTGGCGCCGAGAGCCCGCCGCAGATCGACATCGTGAGCGGCGCCACCGTCACCGTGCTGGTGATGAGCGACAGCGTCGTCCGCGCGGCATCCAAGCTCATCCGGAGCGGTCGTGTCGGTGGCGGAGACGGCGCGCCGGCTGCCGCGGCCCTGCCCCCGGTCATCAAGACTCTCGATCTCGAACAGAGCGAAATTCGCGACTGGGAGAGCCTCGTCGGCGACGGCTCACTGCGCCGGCTTCATCTCGGCATCGGCGACGTCAATGAAGCCTTTGCAAAGTCCGGCAACGCTGCGGCGAGTCAGTATCCCGAACCAGGCGACGCAAGCGACGACTTCATCGATCTCTATGCGGCGCTCGTGACGGCGCCGACGGTCGGGCGCAGCCTGCTCGGAGAGGACGGCTATCGACGGCTGAAGGACGTCCTGAAGCCCGGGCAGCAAGCGATCGTCGTCGCCGGCAACGGCCCCTACTCTTTCAAGGGGTCGGCCTATGTCCGCGGGGGCATCTTCGATCGCATCGAGATTTTGCAGGAAGGCAACAGCACCCGCTTTCGCGACCGCAACCATACGCGTCTTGGTGCGCTGGCAGCTGCCGGTGCGCCGGAGTTCAGGGAGATCGGCCTGTTCGTCACGCCTCCCGAGTTCACGCTGGACCCGACGCAGCCATGGCAGCTTCAGCTGCTGGTGCAGCGCAGCCTCGGCGGACGCGACAAGGCATTCCTGACCTTCGACCTCAACTACACCCTGCCCGACCGCTACATACGCCGTGAGCAGCGCGCGGTGACGGTGCCAGCGAACGCCGCGGCCCCGGCATCGTCGGCGCCCGTTGCCACCGCCCCGCCGCCGGAGGTAGATGAGCCGCTCTGGATGCGGATCTGGCGATCGAGCACGGTCTCGATCGGCATTACCGGCTTTATGCTGGCCGCCCTCACCGGCATCTTCTTCTTCCAGAATCTGCTCGTGCGCCGCCCGGTGCTCTACACATGGGTTCGGCGAGGTTACCTCGCCTTCGTTCTGGTCTGGCTCGGCTGGTACGCTAACGCGCAACTCTCCGTGGTCAACGTCGTCACTTTCACCAATGCGCTGGTGACCGGATTCCACTGGGAGTACTTTCTCGCCGCGCCGCTGATCTTCATCCTATGGGCTGCGACGGCGGGGGGCCTGCTGTTCTGGGGACGCGGGCCGTTCTGCGGCTGGCTATGTCCTTTCGGCGCGCTGCAGGAGCTCACCAACACGGTGGCAAAGTGGCTGAAGGTGCCGCAGATCACCGTGCCCTGGGGGCTGCATGAGCGGCTCTGGCCGGTCAAATACGTCATCTTCCTGGGGCTGTTCGGCCTGTCGCTCTACTCCGTCGATATGGCCGAGCGGTTCGCGGAGATCGAGCCGTTCAAGACCGCGATCATCCTGAAGTTCGCTCGGCAGTGGCCGTTCGTCCTCTATGCGGTGGCGTTGCTCGTCATCGGCCTCTTCATCGAGCGCTTCTTCTGCCGCTACCTCTGCCCGCTCGGCGCGGCGCTTGCGATTCCGGGCCGCATCAGGACGTTCGAATGGCTCCGCCGCTGGGAGGAATGCGGATCGCCTTGCCAACGCTGCGCCAAGGAATGCCCGGTGCAGTCGATCCATCCCGAAGGTCATATCAACGTCAATGAGTGCATCTACTGCATGCACTGCCAGGAGCTCTATTACGACGATCACCGCTGCCCGCACATGATCCAGGTGCGGCTGAAGCGGGAGAAGCGCGAGGCATTGTCATCGCCTTCGATGCGCACCGGCGGCAAGGGTCCCGCGACCGTCATCACCGCCGGCGGCAAGCCTGTCGTCGCTTCCCCCGTTCCACCTGCAACCTGAAACCGAAAGCCGAGGAGGCAATCATGAGTGATAACGAAAGAGCAAAGGGCGTCAGTCGACGAACCGTGCTGGGAACGACTGCAGCCGCGGCGGGCGTGGGCCTTGCTGGTGGAGCGGCAATGAAGGATGGCGGCGGGTTCGTGTCGACGGCCGATGCCCAGACGAAGACGGCAGCACCGAAGGCGCCGCCGGCACGACCGGCGGTACAGAAGGCCGAAGTGGCGCCCGGCGAGCTCGACGAATACTACGTGTTCTTCTCGAGCGGCCAGTCCGGCGAGATGCGGATCGTCGGCCTCCCCTCGATGCGTGAACTGATGCGTGTTCCGGTGTTCAACCGCTGCAGCGCGACCGGCTGGGGCCAGACCAATGAAAGCCTCAAGGTTCTGACTGAGGGACTGCAGCCCATGACCCGCGAATTCCTCAAGGACCGCGGCGGCACCTACCTGAACGGCGACCTCCACCACCCGCACATCTCGTTCACGGACGGCACCTATGACGGGCGCTACGCCTTCATGAACGACAAGGCCAACAGCCGCGTTGCCCGCGTGCGGCTCGACGTCATGAAGTGCGACAAGATCATCGAACTGCCGAACCAGCATACGGTCCACGGCTTGAGAGTGCAGAAATATCCGCGCACCGGTTATGTTTTCGCCAATGGCGAGGATGGGGTACCCCTGCCCAACGACGGCAAGATTCTCGACGATCCCAAACAGTATCGTTCCATGCTCAGCGCGGTCGACGGCGACACGATGAAGGTGGCCTGGCAGGTTATCGTCAGCGGGAATCTCGACAATGTCGACGCCGACTACCAGGGCAAGTACGCGTTCGCGACCTGCTACAACGCCGAAGAAGGCGTCACGCTGGCGGAGATGACCGCCAACGAGCAGGACTGGGTCGTCATCTTCAACCTCAAGCGGATCGAGGAGGCCGTGAAGAAGGGCGACTTCAAGGAAATGAACGGCGTGCCCGTGATCGACGGTCGCAAGGGCTCGGCCTACACCCGCTACGTTCCTGTCTCGAACAATCCTCACGGGATGAATACGGCTCCGGACGGGATTCATATCGTGGCGGCCGGGAAGCTCTCGCCCACCGTGACCGTGATGGACGTGCGCCTGTTCGACCAGTTGTTCGATGACAAGATCAAACCGCGCGACGTCGTCGTCGCGGAGCCCGAGGTTGGCCTCGGCCCGCTGCATACCGCTTACGACGGCAAGGGGAACGCCTACACGACCCTGTTCCTCGACAGTCAGGTCTGCAAGTGGAACATCGATCTCGCCAAGCGGGCCTTCAAGGGTGAGAAGGTCAATCCCATCCTCCAGAAGCTCGACGTCCATTATCAGCCCGGCCACAACCATACTTCGATGGGCCAGACCAAGGAGGCCGACGGGAAATGGCTGATCTCGCTGAACAAGTTCTCGAAAGACCGCTTCCTGAACGTCGGACCGCTGAAGCCGGAGAACGATCAGCTGATCGACATTTCGGGCGATCAGATGAAGTTGGTGCATGACGGCCCGAGCTTCGCCGAACCGCATGACGCGACCATCGTCCACCGTTCCAAGATCAACCCGATCTCGATCTGGGACCGCGCGGATCCGATGTTCGCGGATGCGGTCAAGCAGGCCAAGGCGGACGGCATCAATCTCGAGGCGGATTCGAAGGTCATTCGCGACGGCAAGAAGGTGCGGGTCTACATGACATCGACCGCACCGGCGTTCGGCCTCGAACAGTTCCAGGTCAAGCAGGGCGACGAAGTCACCGTCTTCGTCACCAATATCGACGCGGTCGAGGACCTGACGCACGGCTTCTGCATCGTCAACTACGGCATCCAGATGGAAGTCGCGCCGATGGCGACCGCGTCCGTTTCGTTCACGGCCAACAAGGCGGGCGTTTACTGGTATTACTGTTCCTGGTTCTGCCACGCCATGCACATGGAGATGAAGGGCCGCATGCTCGTCGAGCCGAAGTCGGTCTGACAGGAGCGACCTTGTGGGCTTATTGTCACGCATGTTTCCGGCGGCGCTGGTCGCCGCCGGGTTGTCTGGCTTCGCCAACGCGGAGACGTTGACGGCTGCGCCTGGCCGTCCGCTGCAGGCGTTGTTGGATGGCGCGCGCGCGGGCGACGTCGTCGAGCTCGCTCCCGGGGAATATCACGGCCCGATCCGGATTGATCGTTCCCTGGAATTGGTCGGCCGGCAGGGAGCGGTGCTCGACGGCGACGGTGCCGACAACGTCATCACGGTCAGTGCCCCCGACGTCACCGTGCGCGGCGTCACCATCCGGGGATCCGGCCGCGATCTGCAGGCGATGAATTCCGGAATCTTCCTGCAAAAGACGGCCGAACGCGCGAAGATCGAGGACAACCGGCTGACGGGAAATCTGTTCGGCGTCTACGTGCATGGCGCCCGGGGCTCCCGGGTCGTCCGCAACGAGATCGAGGGGCTGCGCGGTGGGCGTCTCAGCGAGGCGGGCAACGGCGTCTCGCTCTGGAATGCGCCCGACGTCACCATTGCGGACAACACATTCCGCTACGGCCGCGACGGCATCTTCTCGATCTCCAGCAGCAAGGACCGCTTCCTCAACAACCGTTTCGAGCGTGTCCGCTTCGCGATCCACTACATGTACACCAACGACACGGAAGTCAGCGGAAACGTTTCGATCGGCAACCATGTCGGATACGCGATCATGTATTCGAACCGGCTGGTGATCCGCGGCAACATCTCCGACCATGACCGCGACCACGGATTTCTGTTCAACTACGCAAACTACGCCGACATCGACGGCAACCGGGTCACGGGTGGCCCGCTGAGCGCGACGATGGATGGGATGGAAGACGGCGCGGCCGACGAGCCCGGCATGCTTCCGGAGCCGATGCGAGGGCGCTCGCTTCGCAGCGGCCCCGAGAAATGCGTGTTCATCTACAACACCAATCACAACAAGTTCCGCAACAATTGGTTCGAAGGCTGCGCCATCGGGGTGCACTTCACCGCCGGCTCCGAAGGCAACGAAATCACCGGCAACGCCTTCGTCAACAACGCCAACCAGGTGAAATATGTCGGCACCCGGCACCTGGACTGGTCGACCGGCGGACGCGGCAATTACTGGAGCGACAATCCGGCGTTCGACCTCAACGGCGACGGAATCGCCGACACGGCTTACCGGCCGAACGATCTCATCGACCGCGTGCTGTGGACGGCGCCCGCTGCGAAGGTCCTCATCAACAGCCCCGCCGTCCAGGTGATCCGCTGGGCGCAGGCGCAATTTCCGGCTCTGCTGCCAGGCGGGGTCGTTGACAGCCACCCTCTGATATCCCCGCCCCCGCGCCGCAAGGCCGAGGAGGTCCGATGACGAGGACGGTGCGCATCTGCGACGTCACCAAGGACTATGGCAGCGTCCAGGCCGTCCGTGGCGCTTCGTTCGAGCTCGACCAGGGCGAACTGGTGGCCCTGATCGGCCACAACGGCGCCGGCAAGACCACGCTCATGAAACTGATGCTCGGGCTGATCCGGCCGACCAGCGGCTCGATCGAGGTGCTCGGGGACAATCCCGCCGCCGGCGAATTCGCGGGCCGTCAGCAGCTCGGCTACCTGCCCGAGAATGTCTCCTTCGACGCAGCGCTGACCGCCCGCGAGACGCAGGCCTTCTACGCCAGGCTGAAACGCGAGCCGGTGAGCAAGGCGCTCGATCTGCTCGACAACGTCGGACTGGGACCGGCCAGCCGCCGCCGCGTCGGCACCTACTCGAAGGGCATGCGCCAGCGCCTGGGACTTGCGCAGGCATTGATCGGGCATCCGCGTGTGCTGCTGCTGGATGAGCCGACCACCGGGCTTGACCCGGAGCTGCGCCAGACCTTCTACGACGTCATCCAGCGGCTCGCCGCCGGCGGCACGACCGTGCTGCTGTCGTCACACGCGCTCACCGAGCTCGAGGAGCGCGCCGGCCGGGTCATCATCATGAACCGCGGCATCAAGGTCGCGGACGGATCGATCGAGGAGCTGCGCCGCCTCGCCCGGTTGCCCACCAGGATCCGTCTCAAGGTTTCCGGCCTCGCGCCGAGCGAGCTGCCGGGGTGGGCGCCGAAGGATGCGACCTGCCGCCGCCTGAACGGCCACATCGTCGAGATCGACGCCGCGCCGGAGCGGAAGATCGAGCTTCTGCACCGCGCCACGGCCTCGGGCAATTCCGTGGAGGACGTCGATGTGGTCCCGCCGACCCTCGACGAGCTTTACGCTCACTTCCTCCGGCAATCGGAGCAGGCGTCATGAATGTCCTGATCATCGCGGCCAAGGAAATCCACCAGGCCATCCGCAATCGCTGGGTGCTGGCGGCAACGCTCCTGCTCGCCGGGCTCGCCCTGTCACTGAGCTTTCTCGGCAGCGCGCCAACCGGCAACGTCGGCGTTCGCACGCTCGACGTGGTCATCGTGAGCCTGTCGAGCCTGACGATCTTTCTCGTTCCGCTGATCGCCCTTCTGATTTCCCACGACGCCATCGTCGGCGAGATGGAGCGCGGGACGATGCTGTTGCTGCTCAGCTATCCGGTCGCGCGATGGCAGGTGCTGCTCGGCAAGTTCCTGGGCCATCTCGCCGTTCTCGCCTTCGCAACCTGCCTCGGCTATGGGCTTGCCGTGGGAGCGTTGGCGGCGACGGGCAGCCAGATCGATGCCGATAGTCTTCTGGCCTTCGTGGCCATGATCGGCTCCTCCGTGCTGCTGGGCGCGACCTTCGTGGCGATCGGATACCTGGTCAGCGCGCTCGTGCGCGACCGCGGAACGGCAGCCGGTATCTGCATTGGATTGTGGCTGTTTCTGGTGCTGATCTACGACATGGCACTCCTCGGCGTGCTTGCGCTCGACCAGGGGCGCAACATCTCGGCGACCGCGCTCAACGCCCTGCTCCTCTCGAATCCGACGGACAGCTACCGGCTGATCAACCTGACCGGGTTCGCCAATGTCAGCACATTCGCCGGCATGGCCGGCCTCGCGCAAACCACGTCGCTGACGGTGCCTGTCCTTCTGACCGCCCTGCTCTGCTGGACCCTGGTTCCGCTCGGACTCGCCGCGCTCGCTTTCTCCCGGAGAGAGCTATGAGACGATGGACCATAGCCTGTGCCCTGTTGCTGCCGCTCGCACTCGCGGGCTGCAACGAGAAGGAGGTCGCGAAGATCCCGCCGCCGCATCGGATGACCGCGGAGGACATCGGCCACTATTGCGGCATGAACGTGCTCGAGCACCCCGGACCGAAGGGCCAGATCTTCGTCGCAAGCCTGATGGAGCCGGTCTGGTTCTCGTCCGCGCGCGACACGCTCGCTTTCACCCAATTGCCGGACGAGCCGAAGGATATCCTGGCGATCTACGTCTCTGACATGGCGAAGGCGCCGAGTTGGGACAAGCCGGGCTCCGACAACTGGGTCGAGGCGCGCAAGGCGCTGTTCGTGATTGAAAGCCGGGTCAAGAGCGGCATGGGCGGGGACGAAGCCGTTCCGTTCTCGGACCGGGCGGCAGCCGAGAAGTTCGCGGGCGAAAACGGCGGCCGGATCGTCGGCTTCGGCGATGTGCCCCGGGACTATGTCCTGACGTCCGCCAATATCAACAGCGGCGCGGCGTCCGAAGCGACCGGCGGGTCGTCGAGCGATCGATCAGGGAGATCACCATGACGCCAACGCCGACGCGCCGACGATTCATCCGGATCAGCGCCGCAGCCGCGGGCATTGGCCTGCTGACCACCAACCGCCTTGCTCGCGCCGACCTCGCGCCGACCGTCTGGCGGGGCACGATGCTGGGGGCGGTCGCGACGATGGAGATTCACGGGGAAGACCGTAGCCGAGCGGAGCGGCTGATAGCGCTCGCTTGTGCCGAGGCGCGCCGGCTCGAGCGGCTGTTCAGCCTCTACCTGAACGAGTCTGCCTTGGTCGAACTGAATCGCACCGGCATTCTGGTCGATCCCGCCGCCGAGATGGTCGATCTGCTATCGACCTCGCAACACTACTCCAGGCTGACAGGCGGCCGGTTCGATGTCACGGTGCAACCGTTGTGGGACCTCTATGCCAGCCATTTCGCGCGAGATGACGCGGACCCCGCCGGCCCGGCGGCGGAGCAGGTCCATGCTGCGCTCGCGCGCGTCGGCAGCGGCCGTCTGACGGTCAGTCGCGATCGTATCGTGATGCCCCGCGGCATGGCCGTTACTCTGAACGGGATCGCGCAAGGCTATGTCACGGACAAGGTGGTGGACTTGCTGCGGGCTCACGGCATCTCCCACAGCCTGGTCGACATGGGCGAACCCCGGGCCATCGGGGCGCGTCCGGACGGACGACCATGGCAAGTCGGCATCGCCGATCCGGACGTCGCAGGCCAGATGAAGGCCACGCTGCCGATCGTCGATCGCGCCGTGTCCACCTCGGGCAGCTACGGCTTCCAGTTCGACGCCCGGGCGCGCTTCAACCATTTGTTCGATCCCCGAACGGGCGGATGTGCCCTCCGCTATCACAGCGTGACGACCGTATCCCGCAGCGCCACCGCGGCGGATGCCTTGTCGACGGCCTTCAGCCTGATGCCGGAGGACGAAATTCGGTCGTTGCTGCCGCGTGCCGACATCGACCGCGTCCATCTCATCGATGATGCCGGCCGGTCCGTCGAATTTTCGGCGTAGCGCCGCAACCGCGTTCGGTTTGTTGCAGGCCTTGACCTGCCTCAAGCGTGGAAGGCCAGCACGTGATTTGCTGCCTCCATGTCGAAATACATCAAATCTTTCCTTGAACTCGGCTTGGCCGACGTCAATCTGGTGGGCGGCAAGACCGCTTCGCTGGGCGAATTGTACTCCGCCCTCGCGTCACAGGGGATTGCCGTCCCCAACGGCTTTGCGATCACGGCCGACGCCTATCGCGACGCGCTGTCGCGGGGCAACGTCGCGGACGAACTGCACAAGCTGATCGACGGGATCGACAAGAGCAACATCAGGCAACTCGCCAGCAAGGCCGCCAAGGCCCGCAAGATCATCTACGGGGCGATGGACACCCCCCTCCTTCGCGAGCAGGTCGTGGAGGCGTATCGGCAGCTCGAACGCGAGGCCGGGACCGGCGTTGCTGTCGCGGTGCGCAGCTCGGCGACCGCCGAGGATCTGCCGACGGCGAGCTTTGCAGGCCAGCACGAGAGCTTTCTCAATGTGCGCGGGCCCAAGGATCTGTTCGAAGCGTGTCGGCGCTGCTTTGCGTCCATCTTCACCGATCGCGCGATCTCCTACCGCATCGACAACGGCTTCGATCATTTCAAGGTCGCGCTCTCCGTCGCCGTGATGAAGATGGTCCGTTCCGATCTGGCGGCCAGCGGCGTCGTCTTTACGCTCGATACCGAATCCGGCTTTCGCGACGTGGTGTTCATCACAGGCTGCTACGGCCTCGGCGAGACCATCGTGCAAGGCCAGGTCGATCCGGACGAATTCTACGTCCACAAGCCGACCCTGAGCCAGGGATATCGCCGTGTACTGCGACGCCGGCTCGGCGCCAAGCAGATCCGCATGATCTACGGCAAGCGTGGCGGCGAGCATGCGACGCTCACCCGCAACGTCCCCGAAGCCGAACGCCAGCAGTTCTGTATCTCCGATCCGGAGGTGCTGAGCCTCGCCGAGAGCGCGGTCCTGATCGAAGCCCACTACTCCAGACACGCCGGCGCTGCGATGCCGATGGACATCGAATGGGCCAAGGACGGCGTCGACGGAAAGCTCTACATCATCCAGGCCCGGCCCGAGACGGTTGCCTCGCGGCGTTCGGCGAGTTTCTACGAGACCTACAATCTGAAGGGACGCGGCCCGGTCATCGTCAGCGGCCGTGCAGTGGGGGAGAAGATCTCGTCGGGACGTGCGCGCCGTGTCGCGACCGCGCGCGACCTCGCCGCCTTCAAGCCGGGCGAGATCCTGGTTGCGCCGGCCACCAGCCCCGATTGGGAGCCGGTCATGAAGATCGCGTCCGGCATCATCACCGACAAGGGCGGTCGCACCTGCCATGCAGCGATCGTGGCGCGAGAACTGGGAATCCCCGCGGTTGTGGGCGCCACAGGCGCGACCGAAAAGATCAAGACCGGGACTGAAGTCACGATCTGCTGCGCCGAAGGAGATGTCGGAAGCGTCTATCAGGGATCGGTTGCCTTCGACGTGACGAGGACGCCGGCGAGCGAGCTCAGGCAGCCACGCACGGCCATCATGGTCAATGTCGGAACGCCCGAGATGGCATTCCGGACGGCGATGCAGCCGCAGGCCGGTGTAGGCCTCGCCCGCATGGAGTTCATCATCAGTGAGCATATCGGGGTTCACCCGATGGCCTTGCTCAAGCCGGACAAGGTCAAGTCGGCCAAGGCGCGAGCCGCGATCGCACGTCTGACGCGGGGCTTCAAGAGCCCGAGCGACTTCTTCGTTCAGACACTCGCGGAAGGCGTCGGCACCATCGCCGCGGCCTTCTATCCAAAGCCCGTGATCGTGCGGCTGTCCGACTTCAAGACCAACGAATATGCCAGCCTGGTTGGCGGAGAAGGCTTCGAGCCGAAGGAAGAGAATCCGATGCTGGGATTCCGCGGCGCGTCTCGCTACAGCCACCCCGCCTACGCCGAGGGATTTGCGCTGGAGTGCGCGGCGCTCCGCCTGGTGCGAAAGGAGATGGGTCTTTCCAATCTGCGCATCATGGTGCCGTTCTGCCGAACCGTCGAGGAAGGCCGGCGCGTGATCGCGACGATGGCCGCCAATGGACTGAAGCGCGGCGAAGACGGTCTCGAAATCTATGTCATGTGCGAGATTCCGAACAACGTCATCCAGATCGATGCGTTCTCGGAACTGTTCGACGGCTTCTCGATCGGGTCCAACGACCTCACCCAGCTCACGCTGGGCGTGGACCGGGATTCCGATATCGTGGCCTTTGACTTTGACGAGCGCGATCCGGGAATGCTGGAGATGTTCCGGCTGGCCGTGGTCGGTGCCAAGCGCAACGGTCGCCATGTCGGCATCTGCGGCGAGGCTCCGGCGAATTATCCGGAGATTGCGCGCTATCTGACCGGGCTCGGGATCGACTCGATCAGCGTCAACCCATCCAGCGTGTTTCGTACGATGGCCGTGGTGCTCGATGCCGAAACCAACCCGGCCAAATCAGGCGCCTGACGCTTCGGCTCGTTGCAACGATCAGATGACCGCCGGGACGGCAGCGGCGTGAATGCGCTCGGCTGCGGCATTGACCTTGGTCATCGTCCTGGTCAACTCGTCGTAAACCTCGTCTTCGATGGTCACCGTGCCGAAATTCGAGTCCTCGCCGTCGAAGCGGCCCTCGACCGGCTGGTCGGCATGCTCGAACCAGTGATAGCCGACCACGTTCGGCTTGCTCAGCGCGGCCGACACGTATCGCTCGAAGGCGCGGGCGCGCTCGACCTGTGTGGCCACCCGCGGCCCTCCCCCTCTGCTGTTGGGCAAGCCGGCGTCGTCGCCGCGGAAGGAGAATTCGGAGATCAGGCACGGCTTGCCGGCTGCGGAATACGCATCGATGACCGGGCCGGGATCGAAATCGTAGCAATTGAAGGAGATCACATCGAGGTGGCGGCCGGCTGCGGCAATCACGCCCCTCAGCGGCTGATATCCGAATCGGGAGCCGATCACGAGATGGTTCGGGGCGGCCGCCCTGATCGCCGCGGAGCACAGCTCGAAATATTTGTCGGCGACGACGGCCACGAAGGCATCGCAATCTGCAGAGAACGCCTCGCGCGCGGGATCGGCGAGATTGGCACGGGTCTCGAGCGCGTCGTTCACGGCGCTGGGCCGCATTCTGATAAACGGCGCCACGACATGTTCGATCCTTGCAAGCTCTTCCCATGATCGCGCCGGCGTGCGCCATACGGCGTTGAATTGGGAGAACTCCCTGTAGTGTGCCTGAATCATCGAGATGGCCGCAACCCGGCCCGGACGATGAGACGGCAGGTTCAGGAATAATGTGAGCAGTTCGTCAGTCCCGCGCCAGTCGGGCGACCAGTACAGCTCGTTGTCGATGAAGGTGCCGAGCAAGCCGGGGTCGTTGCGCCAGCCGGCGCAACGCTTGTTGGCGGCGGCGCGGATATGCGACGAAAATTCGGCATCGAAGACGTCCGGAAAAGTCTGATCGCGCCGGTGCAGGCGGAAGGACGCGCCGAGCTCTGAGGTCGGCGCATTCGCCAACAATTGCGACCCCGCACCGGCAACGCGTTCGTCCGACCAACAGGCGACCGTGTTGAAGTTCCAGCTTGCCAGCCGGTCGGCAGCAGCCGCGCGCCAGGTGTGCAGGCTGCCGTACTTGGCCAGGCAGTTCTCGGCGTAGGGCGCGCGATCGGTCTGGCCAATGCGGTCCTGATCGAAGCGGACGGTATTCACACCCTTGGAGAGAAAGCGGCCGCCGTCGGGATCGACGAGCCAGAACACGCCATCGCGCTCGGCAACGCGGAAGAAACCGCTCCCGCTGAGGCCGTCGTCGACGACCCCTCCCCATTTCGTTCTTCGCAAGTGCAGACCCCGGCAGCAGACTAAGGATGATCAATCCATCGCATGGTCCTGCCGTGGCTGCTTGACATATCTCAATACCACCCGGAACCTGCGTGCCTACCAATGCCGGAGGAAATCCCAGGGCGGCCGCGTCACAGCGAGTCTGGTCCGATGGCAGGTTGATCGAGGGCCTTTGCGCACTGATGGAGAACGAAGGCCTTGGCTGAGACACCGCCCGTCCAGATCGTGACGCTGACCATCAACCCGGCTGTCGATATCTCGACTTCGGTCAAGAAGATGCTGCCCTTCACCAAGATGCGTTGCGCGGAAGCTCAGCGCGATCCCGGCGGCGGCGGAATCAACGTCGCCAGGGTTCTGAACCGGCTCGGTGCCGAGGCGACCGCAATCTATCCAGCCGGCGGCGCCACCGGGCAAACCCTTGCGGCATTGGTTGAACGCGAAGCCGTCCGCAGTATCGTGATCCCGACGTCGAACGACACAAGGGAAGATATCACTATCTTCGACGAGACGACCCGGGAGCAATTTCGGCTGGTCTTTCCAGGCGCCTTGCTCAGTGAATTCGAATGGCAGCAATGCCTCGATGCAATTGCGCGCATCAGTCCGCAGGCTGCATTCGTCATCGCGAGCGGCAGCCTGCCCCCCGGTGTCCCGCCTGATTTCTATGGCAGGGTCGCCCAGGCAGCAAAAGGACCCGCGAAGGTCATCGTGGACACGTCCGGCGCCTCGCTGAAAGCCGCTTTGGATGTGGGCGTTTATCTCATCAAGCCCAACCTTCGGGAGTTTCAGGATCTGGCCGGGATCAGCAGCGCCGATGAGCCTTCGCTCATCCAGGCGGGCCGCCGCCTGTTCGATCGCTATCGTATCGAGATCATCGCTCTGTCCATGGGCCCCAGCGGGGCCCTGCTCCTGACGCGCGACATCGCCTTGCGAGCAAAGGGCTTGCCTATAGAGCTCGTCAGCGTTTCCGGCGCCGGTGACAGCTTCCTGGGAGCGATGGTGTCGCGCCTCGCAGAGGGCGCACCGCTCGAGACCGCCCTGCGTTATGGCGTGGCCGGTGGTTCGGCTGCGCTGCTCAGTCCGGGAACCGGGCTTTGCCTCGGAGCCGACGTTCATCGCCTCGCTTCCAGCGTGAACGTCACAGCCATCGCCGGCGATCATGCCTAGCAACCAGGGATATCAACCGCCGAACGAGCGGCAGCTGCTGTTGCGTTTTTGGAAAGACGCGCGCGGCTTCTGGGCAGGCAAGTCAGCTGCCTGGGCCTGGCTTCTCACCGTGCTGCTCATTGCCACGGTTCTTCTGCAATTGCTGACCCAGTATTCGCTCAACTTCTGGAACCGCGATTTTTTCAACGCGGTCGAACGCAAGGATGGGAAGGAGCTTCTCACCCAGGCCTTGCGATTCATGCCGCTGGTCGCGGCCAGCCTTTCGCTCGCCGTCTTCTCCGTCTGGGGGCGGATGACGCTGCAGCGGAAATGGAGGGCCTGGCTCAGCACCGAGCTCTACCGCTACTGGCTGGAGCGGGATCGCTTCGTGCGACTGAATGCCGTGGCGGGAGACTACCAAGCCCCCGAATATCGGATCGCCGAGGACGGCAGACTGGCAACGGACCTGCCCGTCGACCTCATTCTTGGCCTCATTTCCTCTCTGCTGACGGCGGCCACCTTTACCGGGATCCTCTGGGTGGTTGGCGGCAATCTCGCGATCGAAGCAGCGGGCGTGAGCTTGACCATTCCGGGCTATCTCGTGGTTGCCGTCGCCGCCTATTCGCTCATCGTGGCAGCCATGACGATGCTGATCGGCCGCCAGCTGACGCCCGTCCTGGAGGAGAACAAGCGGGTGGAAGCCCAGCTAAGGGCCATCGGAACGCACTTGCGCGAAAGTGGAGAGAACAGGTTACCCGAGGCGAACGGCGAGGATGGAATTCGTGCGACCGGCGCCGCGCTCAAGGCCGTGATTGCCTCGTGGCTGGCCTATTGCTGGCAACTCGTGCGCCTGACGGTGGTATCTCACACCAATTCATTGCTGACGCCGGTGATCGGCCTGCTGCTCTGCACGCCCAAATACGTTGCCGGTACGATGCTGCTTGGCGAAGTCGTCCAGGCGGCGGCAGCCTTCGTTGCCGTGCAAAGCGCCTGCAACTGGTTTACGGACAACTACCCGAAGCTTGCGGAATGGGCGGCGTCGGCCAACCGCGTTGCATCGCTCCTTCTTGCTCTGGACAAGGTCGATCGATGCCCTGCGGATGACAAGGCCACGGGTTCGCGCAATTGATCGCAGCGAACCGGAAGGCAGATCAGATGGACGACGCATTGGTTTCGAAACTGGAAGAACGCCTGGGGCGGATACATGCCCGGCAGCGGCTTGGAATCGAGACCGATCATGAGGCGCAGATCTTTGGCCAGGGCCTCAACTTCTTTCATATCGAAAACTGGTACTCCGTTCATGCGTTGATACGAGGCATTCTGAAGCTGTCCGGGCTCTATTGGCGCGGGCGCCGAAATGCCGAGCGCGTCGTCGTCAAGCACAACGATGTCGAATGCGCGCATTTGCCGGCCGTGTTCGACGGCTTCACGATCCTTCACATCAGCGATACTCATGTCGATATGAGCCAGCGAGCCATGCGGCGCCTGGTCGAGCTGGTGGCCGGCCTGGACTATGATTTGTGCGTTCTGACCGGCGACTATCGCGGCAAGACGTTCGGAGAGTTCGATGCCGCACTGGAAGGCATGGCCCGGGTCACGGCTCACCTCAAGCAGCCAATTCTCGGCGTGCTCGGCAATCACGACACAATCAGGATGCTGCCGGGCCTGGAGGCGATGGGCATCCGGATGCTTCAAAACGAGTGTGCGACGATCAAACGCGGCGATCAGGAGATATTTGTCGCGGGTATCGACGATGCACACTATTTCAGGGTGGACAACATCGAGAAGGTCGGCTCGCAGGTCCCTGATGGCGCATTCTCGATCCTGCTGTCCCACACACCGGAAATCTATCGACAGGCGGCACATGCCGGCTTTGATCTGCTCTTGAGCGGACACACGCACGGCGGACAGGTCTGCCTTCCGGGATCGATCCCCATCACGCTCGACTCGGTGTTGCCGCGCCGGATGGGCTCCGGCGCTTGGCGCTATCACGACATGGTCGGCTATACGTCGGTGGGCGCAGGGTCCAGCGTCGTGGCCGTACGTTTCAACTGCCCGCCGGAAATCACGTTGCACCGGCTGTGCCGGACCGCAGATCGTCTCAATAGGGCTGATCTCTGATGCGCAACATGTACAGGATGCGGGAGATCGCGAGTTCACCGACGAAGAAGATCCAGACCGCGACGAAGATGTCTGCGTAGCTCAGCGAGAGCGCGTCCCGACAAGCCAACAGCGGGAACAACGATTCCGGGACCTGGTCCAATCCGATCGCCTGGCTGCTGGAGGGAAGGTTCAGGCGCCGTTTCAAGAAGCTAGAGGACAGATCTCCAGCCATAGCGACGATCGCGACCAGGCTGCCGAGTTCGTAGTGCAGGCCAAGCAAAGCTGCGCCGATTGCAGTTGCGACAACCGATGCAAGGATACCGCGAACGGTCTTCGAGGTGCCGAACACAGGGCGACCGTCGAAGAGCAATGCCCCCGCATCCAGCGGTAACGCGAAGCGAGACCCAAAGACCCTCTTGGCGACGACCGGCGCTCCATTTGCAAGCGTCAGGAGCAAGAGCGCCTGGAGGATTGGCACCACGGACATCGGGCTGGCCGTCGTTTGCGGGTCGCGTTGCTGATCAGTGGGAGAACAGCACCGGAATCGGAGGCCTCGTCAGGATGCTCCGGGTCGCGCCTCCCAGCACGAACTCCCGGAGACGGGAATGACCGTAGGCGCCCATGACCAGGAGATCGGCGCTGCGGGCCGCAATCTGCGCTGCGAGAACGTCGCCGATGGCACGTCCTGCGGCGTCGACCTCCTCGACGACCACCTCGATTCCATGGCGCGACAGGTTCTTGGCGAGTTCGGACGACGAGCGTCGGCTCGGAATGGTCTTCTCGTTGGTGACCGTAAGTACGCAGACCTCGCGAGCCTTCTCCAGGAGCGGGATGGCATCGGAGACCGCACGTGCCGCGGCGCGGCTGAAGTCCCAGGCGACGATGACCCTGTTCAGTTCGACCGGGCGCGCGGCCGGCGCTTCCGGGACGACCAGGGTTGGTCGCCCTGCCCCGAAGATGATCGCTTCAGCATGCCATTGGTCGTAGGATTCCGGCACCGGCACGATGGTGATATCCCGCAGCCGCGCGTATTCCACCAGAAGGTCCGGCACCTCGGATGTCAGACAATTTTCGAGAATGATCTCGTGCAGCACGCCCGATTTCCGGGCGGCCGATTCAAAGGCCGCAAGCAGATCCTGTGCGTTGCTTTTGCTCTTGTGAGCCTCGCTGGCCACGATCGCCCCGAGATTGCCGGCGCCGGACAGGAAGCTGCCGGGAACCTGCACATGGACCTCGCAGGAGATCGCCGTGATGTGGGCGCCAAGGAGTGAAGCCAGCGACACGCCGCGGTCAATCACCGAAACCGGCGTCGGATCGGGATAGCTGGTCAGGGTGAGCAGAATGTCCTTGATGGCCATCGAAGTCTCCAGAATTGCAATTCCTAGCCAGGGAGCCGAGACACGTTCAGCGCCATCGGCCCGCAAGTCGATGCTAGACTGCCAGGCAACCGGCTGGCTCGTGTGACACGCTAGTGCGACATCATCACGCAGACCGGCGCCTCGTTCAGAAGACCGCGAGTCATGCCTCCGAACATCCACTCGCCGAGCCGGCTGTGGCCATAGCCTCCGGTAACGATCAGATCGGCGCCCTCTTCCCTGGCCAAGCGCACGAGCTGGTGGGCATCAGCCTCGGCCATGTGCACGCGCACATCGACCTGGCACTTCACGCCATGGCGCTGCAGATATTTCGCCACATCGCGGACCCGGTGCCGCGCCGTGTCCTGGTCATCGGACGTACAGATCTCGACCACGGTCACCTGCGAAGCTCTCGCAAGGAACGGCAGCGCATCGCGCACGGCCAGTCTCGCCTCTCGCGTGTCTTTCCAGCCGACCAGGATGCGATCGGCACTGAGTGCCGGAACATGATCAGGCACCAGCAGTGTCGGCCGCCCCATTCGCATCATCGCTTCGGCCGGATCGACGAAATGGAATTGATTTAGATTTTGTTGCGCCCGCTTGATCACCACCAGGTCGGCCGATCGCGCTTCGTCGGCCAGAAATGCGGTTGGATAGTCCACGCTGCAGCGCCACTCGACCCGTTCTTTCGGCAGCCCGGCCACGCTGCGAAACCATTGCTCCTTGTCGGCGAGCGTGGATTTGATCCGCTTCAGATCTTCCGCGGTCGTCTCCCGGATGATGACGCCCTCCGCAACGAACGGCGGCTCGACCGCGACGGCGGAAACGCCAATCAGAGTGGCCCCGAACTTGTTTGCAACGTCCCGCGCGACACGGACCTGACCTTCTGCCTGCTGCTCGGGATCGACATAGACCATCACGCTCGCGATCGTCATTGACATTGCTCCGCTTATTGACGCTGCTCCTCTCTGGCACCTCCTGCGCCAGTCCGTTTGACCCAAGTCAAGCAGCCCTGCGTCAGGCTCGCTGATATAAGCCAAAGCTACCGCAGCGGCAGCAGATCCAGCTGGCGCTGCGCCTTCTTGACGGCGACCGCGAACCAGCCCTGGCTTGGCGCTTCCTTGGCGAAGCACTTCGTGTAGGCATCCATGGCCTGATCTTCGCGGACAATGTCGCCGTGTGGGTCCTTCTTGTTGACGGGCCGCGCCATCATCTGCTTCCAGACCTTCTCGCAGGCCGGAATTTCAGCCGTCTTTACCGCGTCGCTTGTGGCGAGGAAGAACACCTTGTCGCCCTGAATTGCGACAACGTCGATTTCCGTCGGCGGCCCCTTCAGATCGCCATTGCCGCGTACGCCGAGCACGGCAACAGCGACATCTGCTGATGCGGGCTTCGCGATCGGAAGCTCGGCGTATTTGGCGAAGGCCGCGTCCTGGATCGCGTAGTAATAGAAGCGGTCCGACCTGAATGCCGCGTCGATCTCCTGCGGCATACCGTCCTCGCGGTGCTCGGCAAGCCAGTGCTTGAGCAAATTGGTCGTGGTCACCACGGCTTGCAACTTGTCGCCTTCTGTGGCGAAACCGAGCCCGTCGAGATGGCCGAAGCCCGTTTCGTCCTTGAAGAGCGTGTCGACGTTCGACTTGCCGGCGGCCGGCAGGCCCTTGATCGTGACCGGTCCCACGAGGCCGCGCAGCACGCCTGTCAACTCCCCCAGCGCAGCATTGTGCTGTTTGAGGGTCTCGTCATTCTCCGCAGCTTTCGTGAACTTGGCGATGTAGCGATCGCGCAGGTCGAGATAGTGCTGCTCCGGCGTGGCCGCATAAGCGGATGTGGCGAAGGCGAGCAGGCAGAGCAAGGCGAGCGATTTCATGAAATGTCCGCGGACATCGAGCAATTTCCAGTCTTTGTGCCGCTGTCGGGCGGAAAGGTTCATCCGCGAAGGCCGTTCGATCAGCGACATTATTGACCGAAGCAGCACGCATGCTCGCGTTCAGAGCTAGGATAGTGTCCGGTTATCCTTACGTAGCATTGCGCTGCTTTGCGAATGTTTCCGATCAGTAAAACCAAGTTTGTTCAATCGATACGTGCTCACGTTGCGCTGGATCAAGTCACGCAGGCGCTCCCGGATCATTATTGCAACCATGCCGGCTGCGCCGAAGAAAGCTGCGCGGCCGGGAAATGTATTTGGAGAGTTGTCATGAAGTCGTCCAAGACCGTGCTTCTTGCGTTCATCGTCGCTGCCTCACCTTGGTTTGTCGCGCCTCTCGCGGCGGCGCCGGCAACCTCCGCGCTCATGCTGCGCAGCGCGGCGGCACCATCGGTGGAGACGGTGCAATATCGCCGCGGCTGGCGTGGCCACTATCATGGTGGTGCGGGCATTGGAATTGGTGCGGGAATCGCTGGCGCGCTGATCGGCGGGGCAATTATTGGTGCTACGCAGCCTTATGGCTATTACGGCTACCCTCCGGGCTATTATGGTCCGGCCTATGTCGCTCCGGCCCCCTATGTCGGTGGCGACGCGGTAGGCTATTGCGCGCAACGCTTTAGGTCCTACGACCCGTATTCCGGCACCTATCTCGGCTACGACGGCCTGCGACATCCCTGTCCGTGAGGACGGCAACCTCAGCCTCGGCAGTTTGATATGGCGCGGATCGAGCAGCCTGCTTGCAGCCATTCCAAGCCGCATTCGAAGCTGTCATTGATCCACGTCAATTCGCGCGCAAAAAACAAATCCGCGATAGCCGGAACCCTTGTCCGCCGTCTCCATTCGTTCCTTGTCCGATTCCGGACGAACAAGAATTGGTGGATTTCATGAGAAACACTCTATTGGCGACGGTCGCAGTCCTCGCGTTCGCTTCGCCGTCATTCGCTGCTGAAACGGGCAAGACCGTCGGGCAATCGCCCTCATCGTTTTACCTGGCTCAGGATACTGCGACCATGAAATGTCAGATCGTCGAGAGCCAGCCTGCAACCGGCAGCAGCATGAAGGTTGTCGGCGTCGCCCACACGACAAAGGCTTCGGCAGAAGCGGCTCTGAAAGCCGACAAGACTTGCACCAAGTAAATCGCTCTTCGTGAGCGGCTACGACAGGGGCAACCATCAGGCCGGCCAGTGACACGAAGTCACTGGCCGCTTGAGACGCGCGAGATTCGAGAGGATACAGCAATGAATATGCAGACAAGGAAGTGCACGATCGCCGCCGCGCTCTTCGGTGCCGCGATGCTCGGTTCGATCCTCCCTTCGGAGGCCGCGCCGACCTCGCCGAGCACGGCTCTCCTGACACAAGCGAAGTCCTCGTCCGGAGTGACAGAGGTCTACTACCGACGCCATTACCGTAGTCGCGGCTATCGCCGTGCTCCCGGCGCCGCAATTGGTCTTGGAATCCTGGGTGCTGCGGCCGGAGCCGCGGCCTATGGGGCCTACGGGCCAGGCTACTATGGGCCGGGCTATGCGCCAGGTTACTACGCGCCAGGTTACTACGGCGGCCCCTCCCCCTATCGCCGTCGATACTACGCCCCGTACTGAGGGCGCGATTGACACTGTTTGGGCATGGCAATCTCTGCAGCGACCGCGACGATGCGGCAGCGTGTTCAATCTTGAGTTTGGAGACACACCATGGACTGGAATCAGATTGAAGGAAATTGGAAGGAGCTCCGCGGCAAGGTCAAGGAGCAATGGGGCAAACTTACCGACGACGATCTGACCGCGATCGACGGCAAACGCGAGCAGCTGGAAGGGCGGCTTCAGCAACGATATGGCTTTGCGAAGGATAAGGTTCGCAAGGACATCGATAGTTGGTTCTCTTCTCTCAAGTAGTTTGCCGACCGAGGCCGGGGGCTCATGGGCCCCTGGCTGTCCGGACTGTTTGCTGCTCCGACTAACGCTCGCACTTTGCGGCCTTAGCGGACGGCTGACGCGGCGGCAAACTCACCGTCGCGGCGGCAGCCGACGTCGCGAGCCCGCCGCCGAGCGCAGCAAGTATGGCGATGCGATAGCCGACGACCACCACGGCGGCGCCCACGAGTGAGCCCTGGTGACCTTCCAGATCCTGCCTGCTATCACACGCGAACGCTCCGGCTCGTTCATGGGCGTGACGGCGACTGGCTCAAAATCAAGCCGCGTGATGCGTCATCTCCGCCCCGGCGTTGGCTGCAACGGCTCGACAGCCGTCTGCTGACTGTCCACCAAGATGTTGGTGTCGTTTCGAGCGATCTACATCTTTGATTTAAGTCAACAAGGCTTGCTACCTCTCATCACAAGATAAGTTCCGCATCAGGAACTCGCTTGGGACCGCTGGTGTTCGAGACAATACGATCGCGGATAAACTGCAAAGGGGAGATGCTGCAATGTCGATTGGAACTATCGTTCTGATCATTCTCGTGATCGCGCTGCTGGGCGGCTTTAGCGGGATCGGCGGCGGTCCGTTTTACGGTACTGGCTACTATGGCGGCGGTGGTCTCGGCTTGGTGATTGTCATTCTGCTGATCCTGCTCTTGCTTGGCAAACTTTGACCAAGCGGTGGCCGGCGAGCAGATGTTGAGTGGCGGTCTTTGACCGGGATGGGTCAGACCGATCCATCAAAGCAAAGCACACGAATTGGGATTCCAGGACGATGTCTCGGAACATGCTTTATCTCGTCATCGGCGGGCTCGCCGTCGTCGCGACGATACTGGGCTATCAAGTCTACCGAGAACGGCAGAAGACCACTGGCGTCGAGATCAGCATCGGCGAACGTGGCATTTCTATCGAGAAGAAATAGCGTAGCTGTTGTGTTGACGCCTCCGGAAGCTTGAAGATCGCGCACCACGCTTGGACGACCGGGACACTCAATATCCACAACGTCTCACCAAAGGAGTCGGACAGATGTCGATCGGACTTATCCTTATCATTATCCTCGTCATCTTCCTGCTTGGTGGCTTCAGCGGTCGCTTTGGTGGCTACGGCTACGGCTATGGCCACGGTGGGATGGGTGTCATCGGGACGATCCTGATTATTCTCGTCGTGCTGCTGCTGCTGGGGCGGCTCTGATCCTGTCGCGGTCGGCAGCATCGACCGGGTCAGGATGCGCCAGTTGAAGCCTACAGCCGCCGCCGATGAAGGGATGCTTGTACCCGCCTCGTTGCTGCTGCAGCGGCTGCACGACGAGGCGCCGACAGATCACTTTACGTTGGGCTGGTTGATGGGCCGCCTCCACAAGCGCTCCTTCGGTCTGACCATGCTGCTGCTCGCCGTGGTCGCTATTGCACCGGGCGTCTCGATCGTGGCTGGGCTGCTGCTCATGATCCCCGCATTCGAGATGATCATGGGTCGGAATGCGCCGGCGTTCCCGCGCCGCGTTGCCGCCCGTTCATTGCCGACGCGGCATCTGGCCGCTCTGGTGCAGCGAGCCGTGCCCGTGCTGACGTATCTTGAGAAATTCATTCATCCGCGCTGGCCGACGCCGGTCGAGGTGACCAAGCGTCTCATCGGCGCCGTCGTCGTGCTGCTGAACGTCACCCTGGTCCTCACGCCGCTGCCTCTGAGCAACATCGTTCCCGCCCTCGTGATCGCCCTTCCCCGCGCGACTTCATCAAGCTTGAGGAAACGGTCTTGGTGACGCCGGTGATCTCATGGAGTTTCCGCGGACTGAGGGCGATCTCCAGTCGCTGTGGCGGCGCTGGGCGGAAAGAGTCGCCCGGGAGGCGTGCGTGAGCCCTACTCGGCCGGCGTGAGCTGCCGGTTCAGCCGTATGGCGGCGGTCTCGCGCACGCGAATGCGTGCCCTGCGCTTGCGCCACCAGATCACGACGCCGGTGACGGAGAGCGCGGCCACGACGAGGCCCATGATCGAGATCAGGATCCGGCCGAACAGTCCGACGATGCGGCCCGAATGCAGCGGGAATTGCGCCTGCACGAAGATGTCGGCGGCGGTACCGACCCAAGGCAGCCGCTCGCCGAGCGGACGGCCATCCTCGCTGTCGTAGTAGAGCTGCGCTGGACCGACGCCGCCGGCGCCGTGATCGTCGCCGGGATGGAAGAAGGCCGCTGCATAGACGCCATGGGCCGGGCCGTAATTGATCGAGCCGACCGGCACGGTCCACCCTCGCCGCTTGCCGTCGGCAGCAGCCCGCGCGGCGATGTCGGCGAAGCTGACCTTGGGCTCGATGGGATCGTCGAGATCGCGGTAGGGCCGCTGCTCATAGGGCGTCGGCGTGTAGTTCGACACCATCTTCATCAGGGGCGAGAACACCTCGAAATACAGATTCAGCGAGAACGCCGTGAAGGCAATGATGAACAGCAGGCCCCACGTCCACAGGCTGAAGGCGCGGTGGATGTCGAAATTGATCCGGTAGGCGCTGCCTGACGTCTTGATGGTCCATGCCGGCGCCCAGCGCGCCCAGAAGCCGCGATCGAGCTGGCGCGCGACCTGCGACGCCCGGGCCGCCCTGGCTCCGCGCCGCGACGGCAGCGTCAGATAGAAACCGACGAAGCAGTCGATGGTCCAGATGATCGCGATGATTCCGAGCACGCGCATGCCCCAGCGATCGCTGCCCCAGATCTCCGGAATGTGCATGGTGTAGTGCAGCTTGTAGAGGAACGAGACGAGGTTCTCGCGCGTCACCGGCCACACCGCACCCCAATAACGCCGGCCGAGCTCGACACCCGTGCTGGGATCGAGGAAGACCTGGTTGTAGTCGATCGTGAAACGCTTGCCGGTCGAAGGATCGATCCTCGGCATCACGAAGAACCACAGCGAGTGCCCCTGCTCCGGCGTCATGAAGAGGTACACGACGCGCGCGCGGGGATCGCGCTGTTCGATCATCCCGGCGAGCTCGATCGAGGGAATCGCCGGACCTTTGGTCGAGACGTCGAACAGATGGCTGTTCAGGACGTCGTCGATCTCGTGGTCCCATGAGATGATCGCACCGGTGATGCCGGAGAAGAACAGGAAGCCGGCCGTCAGCAGTCCCGCCCAGCGATGCAGCTTGCCGAATATCGCTCTCATCGCTCAGGTCTCATTCCGAAGGTCCGGCCCTCATTGCCGGACGGCCCCACGCACTGCCGGCTTTGCCGGTATCGTTTTTGGTGTCTCGCCCTAACGCAGCCGATTTCAGAGCGCGATAGGAACAGCGTTAGAATTTCTCCAGACCTGTGTGCAGCCAGTGCGGCGAATGCGCTCACGCACGAACAAGCGTGCATGGTTCGCTGGATCTGGAATTGTTCTAGACGAACTGGCGCGGTCGATCGCACGGGACGTCCGGCGACATCGAAGGCCTGCGCGGAGAACGAATCCTTTACCATGCCCTCGCCGCTCGATTGAGCCTGAGGAACCCCGGCGGTAGACTATGTTGCGGGATATTTCAGTCACTTTGCGGAACGCGCCGCAACGTTCTGTGCCAGCGCGTGCTGGGCATCCGGGGTTCGAGATCCATGAACGAATTGCGCGCTGCGACCAGGCAATCTACGGCCAGGACCGGGATTATCGAGTTTGACGGCGCCAGGGGTGCCGTCAGCATCCCCTGCACGATCTGCGACGTATCAGGCACGGGAGCGAGACTGAAGCTCGACTGGTCGCTGTCGTTTCCGAAAGAGGCCACGCTGGTCTTTGCCGACGGGCTGCGAAAGACCTGCCGTGTTGCGTGGCAGAAGCGACGGTTGCTCGGCGTTGCGTTCGCCGATGGCGTTGCGAGCCCGGACGAGCAGGCTCTCATGATGACCGACGAAGAGCAGGCCCTGCACAGGCAGCATATCGGCGCGCAGGTCAAGGCCGCGCGGGAGGCGCGTGGCTATACCGAGATCCAGATTGCGAATTTCCTCGCCGTCTCGCCCGAGTTCGTGTCACGTGCCGAGAGCGGTGAGATGAGCATCCCTCTCCACCAGCTCACACATATTGCCGATCTGTTGCTGGTCGACCTCGATAATCTCATTGCCGGACCGGCGTCGATCGGATTGGCGCCGGACGGCGCGCGCGGCAGCGATCTCGAATTGGCGTAGTCGGCCGTCCCGATCGGCTCACCGCCAGTCGTCGAAATTCAACGTTGCGGATCGAGGCCAGTATCTGCCACGTCAACGCACCGACCGTGCATGACCAGCCGCAGTGGTCGCGGTCACAACGGCTCATCGTCGGCAGTCGAGGTCTCGGCCGGGAGCGATGCGATGTCTCCGCCGCCATAATCGTCCTCCGGATCTGCACGAAGCGTCTGAAGGCAAAGACGGTCCTCAACCTTGTGAACACTCGGAATGGTTTCGCAAGCGACGACCGCCGCCTGACGCGCGGCCTCGCTTCGGACGACGCCACGCAAGGTCACGACACCGTCCCTGACGCTGATGTTCAGCCCGCTTGGATGCCACGCCGCATCCGACATCGCGGCCAGAGCAGATTGCCGAATCTGATTGTCGTCCTCCAGGTCGCATGGGACTTTCGCCAGCGGGCCGGCAACCGCGGACACGAAGTCGGAGCGGGTGATCATCCCGACGATACGACCCTCGTGCATCACCGGCACATGGTTCAACCGTCGAGACTCCATCAAGGCGGCGACCTCGTCGAGCGGCGTGTCTTCAGCCACAGTCACCGGGGCAGGCGTCATGACCTGTTCGACCTTCTGCCCGTGTTCCTTCACGAACTCCCGCGCGAAGCGGTCTGATCCGAGCAGGAGCGAGAGCAGCCGTTTGCGCGCGTGCTGGGTACCGATCTCCGTCCTTCGCAGGAAATCGCTCTCGCAGACGATGCCGACCAGCTTCCCGCCTGCGTCCGTGACTGGCAAACCGCTGAAATGATGCGACAGCATCAGCCGTATCGCATCAGCAACAGAGGATTCGGGGCGGATCGTGACCACCCGCCGGGACATGATCTGGTCTGCTTGCATGTGTGGTCTCCGGAGCCGCTCACAGATAGCCCCCGCCTCGGGGACGGGATCTTGACCAGGATCAACGTCGGATCGCATATGGATGCGAAGCTTATGATAGGTTAGCGAGAAACCATGCGCCCGCGAGCCGTGTACTTGGCGGCTTTTTTGTAGCTGCGGCGCTGTCGTCTGCTGCGGCCGAACCGAACCGTTTCATGCGTCAATAGGTGATGCGTCGGGCTGTCCGCGTGCCGGATTGCGCCGGCGACCACCTAGCCCTTGTGGCAGCACGAGCTGCCGCCACCTTTCTCCTCGCCCGCGAGCACGCTGCGGCTGTTACGATCAGGCGGGATGTCGCCGGCTGCATTGGCTGCGAAGAAGCCGGTCGGCTTGAGCATGAAGCCTGCATATTCAACCGGCATGATCGGAAAGTCCTCGGGCTTGCAGACATGGGTGTGGCCGAAGGAATGCCACACGACGATGTCGGTATTCTCGATATTGCGGTTCTGCGCGGCGTAACGCGGCAGGCCGTCGCCGCCGGCGTGGACGTTGGGATAGTCGCCGCTGGCGTATTTTTCGTCCGCATTGAATGCCGTCACCCAGACGTGTTTCGTCGCGAAGCCGCCGCGCTTGCGCACGTAGCTGCCCTCCTGCGCCAGCATCAGCGGGCTCGGATTGACGACGAGCTTGTAGGCCGGCGCATTGCCGACCGAATTGGTCTCGTTGGGATTGCTGATCTTCCAGAACCGGCCGGTCTCGCCATTGGCAATTGCCGCGGCATCGCGCTCGCGCGACAGCACGCGCGTCGTGGTGTCGAATGCGTTGCCATGGGGATTGTCCGCACCCCAGGGCCGCGGCACGAACTCGTGCTCGGTGACGGTGTTGCCGCCGCCGTCGAGATCCATGTGCATGCGCACGTTGAAGAAGTGCTGGTGCGTCGGACCGCCGAGATTGTCGTCGACCATGCCGCCCCATTTGTACGTCTGGCCGGACGGCACCGCGGCGGTCTGGATGATGCCGGTGAGCTTGGCCTCGAGCTGGATCGTGCCGTCCTGGTAGAGGTACCAATAGAAGCCGTAGTCGTAATTGCCGACGGTGGCGAAGAACGAGATGACGAGGCGGCGCGAACGGCGGACCTCGAACAGGCCGTTGCGGAATTCATAGTGTTTCCAGGCAATTCCGTAGTCTTCCTCATGCATGCAGATAGCGTTCTGCATGAGATAGGACTCGCCCTTGTTGTCGGCGGCCGGCACGTCGAAATAATGGATGTTGCCGAGACAGTCGCAGCCGAGCTCCAGCGCGTTGGCGAGCATACCGAGACCGTATTCGCCGGCGTCGAACGCCGACTTCCAGAAGTGATTGTCGGTCGGGTCCGCATAGGGCACCACCATCTCGGTGACGCTGGCGCGATGGATCAGAGAGCGCTTGCGCGCGCCATCCTGATAGCTGAGCTGATGCAGCACCAGGCCCTCGCGCGGGGTGAAGCCGACGCGAAAACTCCATTTCTGCCAGTCGACCTTCCAGCCGTCGACCTTGAAACTCGCGCCTTCGGGCTGCTCGATATGCAGCGGCTTGATGTCGGTGCGCGGGTTGGTGACCTCGTGCGCGCCGTAATTTCTCTTCTTGCGCGGGATCGGCACGATCGGATCTGCGTCCGTGAGGTGGATGACCTTGCCGGCGATCAGGTCGACGACGGCGACGACGCCCTCGATCGGGTGCGCATAGCCATTGTCCTGGAGATGCTCGCGGAAGAAGCTGACCGCGCGGACGATGCGCGCGCCGCGCTCGAACTCCATGTCGAAGAAGCCCGAAGAAAACGGATCGACCTGGACCAGCTCGATATCCTTGTCGGTGAGACCGCGCCGAGCCATCGCCGCACGCCAGCCGGGGTCGGCCTTGACCACGGCCTCGCACTTGAAGAATTCCTCGAGCATCACCGGCGGCTGCCCGTAGGGCGCTTCGCGGTTCGGCACCAGCTTGCGCGCGACGATCTCGTTGCGGTCGAGATCGACGATGTGTTCGATCGCCTCACCCGTAGTGATGTCCAGCGTCAGCGCGAAGGCGCGGCGCCCTGCTCTATCAGCGGCCAGCTGCTGCTTGGTCGGCTCTTCCAGCCGCACGGTCGGGAAGCGGCAATTCTCCGGCGAGGTCGCAGCAGCGCGCACCAGCGTGCACGCCGCCGTGATCTCCTCGGCGGTCAGCGGATCGAGCGCATGCGGGGTCGCGGTTTGCGCTGTGGCTTTGACGGTATCGAGCATGGTGATGTCCAGAGGTCAGCGCGGGGCGAGATGCGCGGTGATGGCGCGGAAGGCGGCGAGCCAGCGATGGTCGAGCGGCACGTCCATCGCCTTGGGCTGGGTCGCAAGCTTGACGATGACGGTGTCGGTGGCCGCATCAATGTAGAGCCACTGGCCGTGGATGCCGATCCCGGCGAGATCGTTGCGCGCGGGATCGATCGTATACCACTTGCTGCGGTAGCGGGCGCCCGGGAAGATGTCGGCGAGGTCGCCGTCGGCCCACGCTTTGGGATCGCCGTTCTCGTGGATGTCGTCGATCCACCAGCCCGGCACCACCTGCCGTCCATCGACCAGGCCGCGATTGCGGATCATCTCGCCGAAGCGCAGCAGATCGCGCGTGGTGACCGAGAGACCGCCGGCGATGCGGCCCATGCCGTGGCTGTCGAGTGTGAGTGAGCCATCCTCCTCGGCGCCCAGGGGCTGCCAGAGATATTCGGAGAGGATGCGCGGATAAGGCATGCCGCAGGCGCGCTCATAGACCCAGCCCAGCACCTCGGTGTTGGTCGAGACGTAGTGGAACACCTTGCCATGCGGCTTGCCGGTGCCGCGCAGCGTGGTGAGATAGGCGCGCTGATGGCCGGGCTCGACGCCAGGCGGCGGAACGTCCCAGCCCGAGGAGAAGCGATAGCGCGCGACGTCGCCGGCGGGGTCTTCGTAGTCCTCCTCGAACTTGATCGCGACCGCCATGTCGAGGACGTTGCGAACGGTGCAGCTGCCGTAGACGGAATTCTCCAGCTCCGGCACGTAGCGCACCACCCTCGCCTCGGGATCGAGCAGCCCGCGCGCAGCGAGGACGCCGCCGAGCGTGCCGGCGATTGACTTGCTGATCGAGCAAACCAGATGCGGCGTGGTCACGCTCATGCCGTCGCCATACCATTCGTGGATCAGCGTACCCCGGTGCATGACCAGGAGCGCGTCGCCAAAGGTCTCGCGTAAGCTGGCCTCGATCGTGGTCGGCTTGCCGTCGGGCGCCGTGAAGCCGAGCTTCTGAAGCTCGTGCGGCGCACTTCGTATTGGCGTCGGGTGGGCTGAGCGGCGGACCTCGGCGGTCGGCAGCACCTCGCGGGTATGGGTAAAGCCCCAGCGGATGGCAGGAAAGCTGCGCCAGTTGGCGCGGGTCACCTGGGCCTCTGGCGCGGGCGGGCTGCCGCGCATGATCTCGGTCGTTCGCATCTCGATCCCTCCGCGAAGCGCCATCCCGACCTCGCTGTCGGGAATAACTGCGACGAAGACTGCACGTCGGCGAGACCGAGCGTTATCGAGATCCAGCAATATTTTGCTGGACAGGGGCCACGGTCGTGCCAGTCTGGCGTGGTTTTTGCTAGCTACTCGACTTGCAAATTCCGACGTAGTGTCATGGTCTTAAGCGTAACTCTTCCGATTCAAGACTCAGCTCCCAATCTGCTTCAGGCCAGCAGTACGGACGTCGACGAGCACTGCGCCGGCCTCGGCCGTTGGCGGCTGAGCTACGATCAGATCAGCGCCGGCGCATTCCGCGGCAGCTTTACGCAGCTCTCTCTGCCTCGGCTCGAGGTGTTCCGCGAGATCACCAGCCAGCAGGTGCGCCAATACGGCCAGCTCGGCGCCGACAGTTTTGGCATCGGCCTGCCCTGGGACGGCGACGGCGAACTCAGCTGCAACGGGACCAGCGCCAGGGGCGCCCGCGTGCTCGCCAGCATTGACGCCGAGATCGACATGTTTACGCCGAAGGCTTTCGAGCTGCGCGGTGTCGTTGCCAGCACGGTGCTGATCGCGGAGCTTGCAGCCCGGCTCGATATCGAGTTGCCGCGCGCCGTCTGGCACCAGTTGCGGGTGATCGAGACCGCGCGAGCGCCGGTCGCGCGGCTGCGTGCCCATCTGACCGCCATTCAAGAGACCATCACGACGGCCCCCGAAAGGTTCGCCGATCCCGTGGCGCGCCAGGCGCTGGAAGACGCCCTCCTCGTCGAGATCATGGACATGTTGCCGACGGCACGCGCCAGCGACCCCGGCCGCAGCTCAGCGGCCCGGAGGCGCACCGTCGATCGCGCCCGCGAGCTGATGCACGACCGCGGCGAGCGCGCGCTGTCGCTGCTTGAGGTCTGCAAGGCGGTCGGCGCGAGCCCGCGCAAGCTCGGCTATTGCTTCCAGGAAGTGGTGGGCACCAGCCCGATGCACTATTGGCGCGCGATGCGCCTGAACCGCGTGCGGCGGGATCTCAAGCGCGCCGGTGGCGTCGAAACGTCCGTCTACGACGTCGCCGTGCAGCACGGCTTCTGGCACTTCAGCCAGTTCTCGCTTGACTACAAGCGCCACTTCTCCGAGCTGCCCTCGGAGACGCTGCGGCGCGCCAGGCTGGTGGCGGCCTGACGCGCTGTTTGCCGCTTACCAGGTCGGCAGGTAGGTGCCCTTGAAGCGCGTTTCCAGAAACGCCTTCACCTGATCGGAGTGATAGGCCTCGATCAGCTGCTTCACCCACGGCTTGTCCTTGTCCTCGTCGCGGACGGCGAGGATGTTGACCCAGGGTCCGTCGGGGTTTTCGCGCGCGATCGCGTCGGTTGCCGGATTGAGGCCGGCCTGCACCGCGTAATTGTTGTTGATCGAGACAACGTCGACGTCCTGCAGCGCGCGCGGGAGCTGCGCGGCGTCCAGCTCGACGAAGCGGAGCTTCTTCGGGTTTTCGGTGATGTCGGCGATCGTCGACGCGACGTTATTGTTGTCCTTCAGCTTGATCACGCCGTGCAGCGCCAGGATCATCAGGCCGCGCGCGCCGTTCGAGGGATCATTGGCGATGGCGACGCGGGCGCCCTCGGGCAGGTCGGCGAGCTTCTTGTATTTCTGCGAATAGACGCCCTGCGGCGAGCCGATCGTGGTCGCGACCTTGACGATCTTCCAGCCGGCCTTGGAGATCTGGTTCTTCAGGTACGGCTCGTGCTGGAACGAGTTAGCCTCGAGATCCTTCAGCGCCAGCGCCTGGTTCGGGATCACGTAGTCGGTGAACTCGACCACCTTGATGTCGAGGCCGCGCTCGGCGCCGACCTTCTTCACGACGTCCAGGATCTCGGCATGGGGGCCGGCGGTGACGCCGACACGGATGGTCTCGGCATGAGTCGTGGTCGCAAGCAAGGCTGCAGCCGCTAGGGTTGCCAGAAAGCGCATTGATATCTCCAGTTTCGAAAAATGTGGTTCAGCGATGCCGCAGCCGGCGGTTGACCCGGCGCGCCAGATAATCCCCCGCGCTCTGCACGAGTTGCACCAGCGCGATCAGCACGACCACGACGGCGAGCATCATCTCCGGCATGAATCGCTGGTAGCCGTAGCGGATGCCGAGATCGCCAAGGCCGCCGCCGCCGACGGCGCCGACCATGGCGGAGTAGCCGAGCAGGCTGACTACCGCCAGCGTCAGGGCCAGAACCAGTCCGGGCAGCGCCTCGGGGATCAGCACCTTGAGCACGATCTGGATTGGCGAGGCCCCGAACGAGGACGCGGTCTCGATCAGGCCGCCATCGACCTCGCGGATCGCGGCTTCAACCAGACGCGCGATGAACGGCGTCGACGCGATGACCAGCGGCACGATCGCCGCGGTCGAGCCGATCGAGGTGCCGGCAACGAGCCGGGTGAACGGGATGATGGCGACGACGAGGATGATGAAGGGCGTCGAGCGCGTCGCGTTGACGACGATACCGAGCACGCGATTGACGACGGGAGCCGAGAACAGTTCGCCCTTCCGGCTGGTCGCGAGGAAGACGCCGAGCGGCAGGCCGAAGGTGGTGCCGAGCAGCGCCGCGATACCGACCATGTACAGGCTTTCGCCCGTGGCCTGGATGATCAGATTGATGAGTTCAGGCGACATAGCCGAGACTCTCCGCCGAGAATTGATATTGAGACAGCCAGGCAAGCGTGCGCGTCACCGCGCTCTCGCCGCCAGGAATTCCGAGAGGAATCCCAAGCACCAGCGAGCCCACATGCTGGCCGCCGATTTCGTCGATCCGGGCCGACAGCAGCGCAACATCGAGGCCGAGCTCGCGCGCGAGCCGCGCCACCAGCGTATCGCCAGCCCCTGCCCCGCGGACCTGGACGCGGATTACGACCTGACCGCCGGCAGATGGCACCGCCACGATCCGGCTTGCCAGCGAGACCGGCAGGCTGTCGCCGATCGCCTCGGCCAGGAAGGATTGCGTGATCGGATGTTTGGGATGGGTGAAGATGTCGGCGACATGGCCGCTCTCGACGACGTGACCGGCGTCGAGCACCACGACTTCCTTGGCGAGCTGACGCACGACCGACATTTCATGGGTGATCAGCACGATGGTCACGCCCAGCTCGCGGTTGATGTTGGCGAGCAGATCGAGAATGGCGCGTGTGGTCTGCGGATCGAGCGCCGAGGTCGCCTCGTCCGACAGAAGTACGCTCGGCCGCGTCGCCAGCGCTCGCGCGATGCCGACGCGCTGCTTCTGGCCGCCCGACAGTTCCGACGGATAACGGTCGTGCTTGTCGGCGATGCCGACCAGCGCCAGCAGCTCCGCGACGCGGGTCTTGATGTCGGCCTTGGCCCAGCCGGCGATCTCGAGCGGCAGCGCAATGTTGTCGGCAGCGGTCCGCGACGACAGCAGGTTGAAGTGCTGGAAGATCATGCCGATCGAGCGCTGCGCCAGCCGCAATTCGCGGCCCGCCAGCGCCGAAATCTCTCTGTTATCGACGATGACATGACCCGTGGTCGGCTTCTCGAGCCCGTTGATCAGCCGGACCAGGCTCGACTTGCCGGCGCCGGAACGGCCGATCACACCCGTGATCGACCCACGCGGAATCGCGAAATCGATATCCTGCAGCGCGTTGACGCCGGGCTTGCCGCGATAGGCCGGATAGGTCTTCGAGATGCCAGCGAAACGGACCATGGCGTCCGCTTCGACTGCGGCAGGTGAAATCGCTTCGAGCGTTTCGAGCGGTTGTCCGATCGCGAGCGATTGGTGGGCGTTCATGGAGGCGGCCTTCGTGCATCATCATTCGTCTGCCCCACCCGCCAGGAGGCGCGCGGGAGGCAGGCCGCATCCAGCGACAGAGAAAAGCAGTTGCGTTGCGAGGTGCTGCAGCGCAGCACGCACATTCGCCTTTTCAGCTCTTTGTTGCAATTTCAGATATTTGGGAGGAAATGGGTGAAGTTTTCCTAATCCCTCCTCAGAGAAGAAAATTTCCCTCGCCGGGGGTATCAGCCTCCGCGCCGGCTGACTCTATCGCCCACTGAACTTCGGCTTGCGCCGCGTCAGGAACGCATCGACGCCCTCCTTGTGGTCCTCGCTGAGGCTTGCGAGGGCAAACTGGTCGACGTCCATGTGGCTTGCCAGATCGTCCAGCGCATGCGCGAGCCGGTTGACGGTGAGCTTCGTCATGGCGACCGAGAGCGGCGGTTGCGCGGCGACCTTGCGCGCAAGCTCCATCGCGGCGTCGAACGCATGGCCGGGGTCGACCACTTGCTCGACCAGGCCCCATTCGTAGGCCTCGTCCGCCGAGATGCGCTGATCGGCCAGGATCACCGCCTGCTTGGTGCGGGCCGGGCCGATCAGATGCAGCATGCGCGGGATGCTCTGCCAGCTCATGTTCATGCCGAGCCCGACCTCGGGCACGCGCAAATGCGCGTCGCGCCCCATGACGCGGAAGTCGAGCGCGACGGCCAGAGCCACGCCGCCGCCGACGCAGAAACCCTCGATCGCCGCGATCGTGATCTGCTCCATCTCCTGCCAGGCGTGAGTGAGGCGCGGCCCGAGCTTGAGGTGCCGCCTGAGCGTGCCGAGGTCCATGTCCTTGCGCGCGCGCCCTTCGGAATCCTTGAGGTCGAAGCCGGCGCTGAATGCGCTGGTGCTGCCCGTCAGCACCACGACGGAGGTCGCGGAATCGTCCTCGAAGCTGCGCGCGGCCGCGGTGAGCTGGCGCAGTGCTTCCGGTGACAGCGCGTTGATGCCGTCGCCGCGGTCGAACCGCACGATCGCGATACGCCCGTCCGGCCCTAGGCCCTTCTCGATCTTCACATAGTCCGTCAAGGCAATCTCCTCCGTTTCTTGTTGGTCTTGATCACAAATGTCCGGTCCGCCGATGCTCCGGCTGGGAGCCTTCCACCGGAAACCGGATCGTGGTGCCGAGCGTGATCCAGTTGGCGTTCTCGCCGGTGATGTTGCGGCCGCAGATCACATCGACGGAGAAGATCTCGTTCGGGCGGTAGCGCACGCCGGTCTGGAAGCGCGGCTGCACGATGCTTGCGATCTCGGAGGCACCGGCCTGCCCGTACGCCTCGATCGTCCATTGCAACGTGTCGGTGAACTTCCAGTCGAAGCCGACGCCATAGGTCAGATAATGCCGGTCGACGGTGCGATCCCAGAGCCAGCCGCCGTTGACATTGATGCGCATGGTCTCGGACAGGCGAAAAGTTGCGGGGATGACGGCAAAGGCGGTCAACGCCTCGCCGGTCGCAGCATCAAACGATCCTCCGCCATAGGCCGATAATCCCCATCGGCCGATCCCGGTCGGGACGAAATTGGTCTTGGCTTTCGGGGCCATCGTCGTGCCCCACTCACCATCGCTGCGGGCCCTGATGGTCTGAAGGCTCAGTTCGATCGGCCTGAAGGGATCGACGACGCAGGAGGGATTGGCGACCGCGGAGAAATCCGTGTTGGACGCAGCCGACATCCAGCTCTCGACCTTGCAGGAGCCGACTTCGGAGATATCGGCGGCATCCACCGCATAGGCGCCATTCGCGGCGCGCGCATCCTGCGGCGCGAATGCGACGAGTGTCGCGATTGCGGCGGTCATTCCCGTGTGTGCAGCCCATCCCATAGTGAGATGTTAGCAGAGTCTTCGCCTCGACAACGCCCGCATTCTGGGACTATCTTCGCACTCATGAGTGAACATCATCACAACCACGATCACGACCATTCCGAGCTGTCGGAGACCGAGCTGCGCGTGCGCGCGCTCGAGACCATTCTGACCGAAAAAGGCTATGTCGAGCCGGCTGCGCTCGACGCCATCATCCAGGCCTACGAGACCAAGATCGGCCCGCATAACGGCGCGCGCGTCGTCGCCAAGGCCTGGACCGATCCGGCCTTCAAGACCGCGCTGCTGGAGGACGGCAGCAAGGCCATCGGCACGCTCGGCCATGTCAGCCGCGTCGGCGACCATCTCGTCGTGGTCGAGAACACCCCTGAGCGCCACAACATGGTCGTGTGCACGCTGTGCTCCTGTTACCCCTGGGAAATGCTGGGGCTGCCGCCGGTCTGGTACAAGGCCTCGCCCTACCGCTCGCGCGCGGTGAAGGACCCGCGCGGCGTGCTCGCCGATTTCGACGTCACGCTGCCGAAGGACATGGAAATCCGGGTCTGGGACTCGACCGCCGAGACGCGCTTCCTGGTGCTGCCGATGCGGCCCGAGGGCACCGAAGGCTGGAGCGAGGAGCAGCTCGCAGACCTCGTCACGCGCGATTCCATGATCGGCACCGGCTTCCCCAGGACGCCCGGAGCGCCCTCATGAACGGTGTGCACGACATGGGCGGCATGGACGGGTTCGGCAAGGTCGAACCCGAGCCGAACGAGCCGATGTTTCACGCCGATTGGGAATCGCGCGTCCTCGCCATGGTGCGCGCGATGGGCGCGGCCGGCGCCTTCAACATCGACACCTCGCGCTTCTATCGCGAGACGCTGCCGCCGGACGTTTATCTGTCGAGCTCCTACTACAAGAAATGGTTTCTCGGGCTCGAGGAGATGCTGATCGACAAAGGCTACCTCACCCGCGAGGAGGTTGCCGCCGGCCACGCGATGCAGCCCGGAAAATCGCTCAAGCACGGCAAGTTCGATCTCGGCCAGGTCGAGCGCGTGATGGTGCGCGGCAAGTTCGCCCGCACGGCGCCTGCGCCCGCCAAATTCAATATCGGCGACCGCGTCCGCGCGAAGAACATTCATCCGACCACGCATACGCGGCTGCCGCGCTATGTGCGCGGTCATGTCGGTGTCGTCGAGCTGAACCATGGTTGCCACGTGTTTCCGGATTCGGCGGCGATGGAGCTCGGCGAGAATCCGAAATGGCTCTACACGGTCGTGTTCGACGGCCGCGACCTCTGGGGTGAGGACGGCGATCCGACGCTCAAGGTCTCGATCGACGCGTTCGAGCCCTATCTGGACCCGGCGTCATGAGCAGCGCGCTTGCGGCCGCCGCCACGGCGGCCATTCCGAGCATCCCGCGCGACGACGAGGGCCCGGTGTTCCGCGCCCCCTGGGAGGCACATGCCTTCGCGATGGCGTTGAGCCTGCACGATCGCGGCGTGTTCACCTGGCCGGAATGGGCCGCGGCCCTCGCCGACGAGATCAAGCGTGCACAGGCCGCCGGCGATCCTGACACCGGCGAGACCTACTATCTGCACTGGCTCGCCACGCTGGAAGGACTGGTTGCACGCAAGGGCGTCGCTTCGACCGAGACGCTGCATCGTTATCGTGACGCTTGGGACCACGCGGCGGATCGCACTCCGCACGGCAAGCCGATCGAGCTGCGGCCGGAAGATTTTGGTTAGCTCGTGCTCCCTCGGCGCGACCTCGCCGCCACATACTCCCGCCACCCCTTCGCCCGCAGACTGCACGCCGGGCACTCTCCGCAGCCATAACCCCACTCATGCTGCGCGCCGCGTTCGCCGAGATAGCAGGTGTGGGAGTGCTCGCGGATGAGGTCGACCAGCCCGTCGCCGCCGAGGTCGTACGCGAGCTGCCAGGTCGCGGCCTTGTCGATCCACATCAGGGGCGTATGCAGCTCGAATTTGCGGGCCATGCCGAGCGAGAGCGCGGCCTGCATGGCGCGGATGGTCTCGTCGCGGCAATCGGGATAGCCGGAATAGTCCGTCTCGCACATGCCGCCGACGATGTGGGTGATGCCGCGCCGGTAGGCCAGCGCCGCGGCGAAGGTCAGGAACACCAGATTGCGGCCCGGCACGAAGGTGTTGGGCAAGCCGTCGGCGCCCATCGCGATCGCAACATCGCGCGTCAGGGCCGTCTCCGACACCGCGGCCAGAGTCGGAATCGACAGCGTATGGCTTTCGCCGAGTTTTGCCGCCCAGTCCTCGCGCAGATCCTTGATGCCGTCGAACAGACGGTCGCGGCAGGCAAGCTCGACGGCGTGGCGCTGGCCGTAGTCGAAGCCCAGCGTCTCGACGCGCGCGAAGCGGTTCAGCGCCCAGGCGAGGCAGGTGGTGGAATCCTGGCCGCCGGAAAACAGCACCAGGGCGGTCTCTGATGAAAATGCGTCACTCATGGCCCGCGCTTTAGCACCGCGGAACGTATCAGCCAATCGGTGGAAATCGGCCTGTTCCCCCGCGCACGGCTGGGAACGGCGGCCCGCTTTTGGCATAAGGTTCTGGACCAGGAGACGCCCCCGCAATGACCCCTTCCCGCGACATTTCCCGCCTGATCGAGATCATGGCGGCGCTGCGTACGCCGGTGACCGGCTGCCCCTGGGATCTCGAGCAGAACTTTGCGACGATCGCGCCCTACACGATCGAGGAAGCCTATGAGGTGGTGGATGCCATCGACCGCGGCGATCTCGGCGATCTTTGCGAGGAGCTCGGCGACCTCCTGCTCCAGGTCGTATTCCACGCCCAGATGGCGTCGGAGCAGAACGCGTTCGCCTTCGGCGACGTCGTCGAGGCCATCACCCGGAAAATGATCCGGCGCCATCCCCATGTCTTTGCCGACAAGGAGGGCAACCTCGCGTCCTCCCACGTCAAGGAAGTCTGGGACCGCATCAAGGCGGAAGAGAAAGCCGAACGCGCCGCGCGCCGGCCGCCTGAAGCAACTCCGGCGCACAAATCGCTGCTGGCGGGCGTGAAGGCCGGCCAGCCCGCACTGACGCGCGCCATGGAACTCCAGCGCAAGGCTTCCACCGTCGGCTTCGACTGGAACGATCCGCGCGCGGTCTTGCAAAAGATCCGCGAGGAGGCCGACGAGATCGAGGTCGCGCTCGACCGCAACGACAAGCAGGAGATCGCGGAGGAAACGGGTGACCTGATGTTCGCCCTCGTCAACCTCGCCCGCCACGTCGACGCTGATCCCGAAGCCGCGCTGCGCGCGACGAATGCGAAGTTCGAGCGGCGGTTCGGGTTCATCGAACGGGCGCTGGAAGCGCAGGGGCGGACGCTGGAGCAGGCGTCGCTACAGGAGATGGACGCGCTGTGGGATGCGGCGAAGGCGGACGAGAAGCCGGTCGCTCCGGGTTGAGGAAAACTTCTTATGGTTGTGCCTGAGCATGAAGTTTGTCGCCAGATCGCGACCGAGCGGCCCTTTGGCAAGACAAGATGCGGCGTGATTCCAGGGCCGGTCACGCCACTGGAAGTCGCACGGGCTTTCGGACTTTCAGACGACGTTGAAATCTATGCTGCCGTCACGAGCGATGAAGCTGCGGCTCTCGCAACCTTCGTGTTGACTACATCGCTTACTTATGGCGGAGAGGAGATGAAACCCTCGCGTGCAGCCGAACTCTGGCAACAATTCGCGGCGTTGTTCGACGAACCCGTACAATTTCTGACAAACTGCCGATCATCAGACTTTTGCCAATTTAGTCCCGCGACTGACGCCACCATTGATCTCGGTGTCCTCGTAATTGGTCTTGCCAACGGAGGGTGCTTGTGGGTGGAGGACTACGACTGACCCGCCAGACGGGCTAGATCGGATGCGGCACCGCGTCGAAGCGGTTGACCACGATATCCCGCTTGGTCTCGTCCACCCGCACCGTCATGTCGAAGCGGCCGTCGTGCAGCTCCTTGGCCAGCACCTCGGCATTGCGGTGCAGCCAGCTGATGCCGGCTCCGTCGGCGGCGTCGATGGAGAGATCGAGCGTGTGACGCTTGGCAGCGAGGCGCTCCTCGATGGCGGCGAGCAGCGCGTCGATCCCCTCGCCCGTCACGGCGGAGACCAGCATCGCCGGATGATCTTCCGGCCTGCGCGCGGCGATGTTCAAAAGCTCTTCGCGCTGTTCGGCATCGTAACGGTCAATCTTGTTCCAGACCTCGATGATGCGGCCGCTGTCATCGGGATTGATGCCGAGCTGGCGGAGCACCGCGTCGACGTCGCTCTGCTGCGCCTCAGCGTCCTCATGCGAGATGTCTCTGACATGCAGGATGACGTCGGCTTCCAGCACCTCTTCCAGCGTGGCGCGGAAGGCGGCGACGAGCTGCGTCGGCAGGTTGGAGATGAAACCGACGGTGTCGGACAGCATCGCCTTGCCGCCATGCGGCAGACTGAGCGCGCGCAGGGTCGGGTCGAGGGTTGCGAACAGCATGTCGGCGGCCTGCACGTCCGCGCGCGTCAGGCGGTTGAACAGCGTCGACTTGCCGGCATTGGTGTAGCCGACCAGCGCGACAACGCGATACGGCACGCGCTGGCGGCCGGCGCGATGCAGCCGCCTTGTCGCCTGCACCTTCTTCAGCTCGCCCTCGAGCTTGGAGATGCGCTCCTGAATCAGACGGCGGTCCGCTTCGATCTGCGTCTCGCCGGGACCGCCCATGAATCCGAAACCGCCGCGCTGGCGTTCGAGATGGGTCCACGAGCGGACCAGGCGCGAGCGCTGGTAATTGAGATGCGCGAGCTCGACCTGGAGCGAGCCTTCCTTGGTCTTGGCGCGGCGGCCGAAGATCTCCAGAATGAGCCCGGTGCGGTCGAGCACCTTTGTGTTCAGCTCCTTCTCGAGATTGCGCTGCTGGATCGGCGCCAGCGCGCAATCCATCACCACGAGTTCGACATCGAGGCTCTTGGCCAGCGCTGCGATCTCCTCGACCTTACCCTTGCCGATGTAGGTCGCGGGCCGGATCTGGCTGACCGGCGCGATGATGGCGTCGGCAACGACCAGATCAATCGCGCGCGCGAGGCCCGCGGCTTCGTCGAGCCGGGCCTCCGCGTTTCGCAATATCTGGTTAGACGAGGCGTGACTCTCCGATTGCGCGTCGGCACTTCCCGAACGCAGCCGCAAATAGGGGCCGATGACAAGCACCCGCCCCGTCTGCTTTGCCCCTGCCGGCCGCGGACGGTCGGCATCCCCGTCGAAATTCCGGGGTTCCAATCAGGTCACTCTCAAGCCGGCTGATCCTCGCCGCCTTCGAACAGCTGGATCGGAGCGCCCGGCATGATGGTCGAGATCGCATGCTTGTAAACGAGCTGCGAGTGACCGTCGCGCCGAAGCAGCAAACAGAAATTGTCGAACCAGGTCACGATGCCCTGGAGCTTCACTCCGTTGACCAGAAAGATCGTCAGTGGCGTCTTCGTTTTGCGAACGTGATTAAGGAAGGTGTCCTGTAGGTTTTGTGCGCGGTCTGCCGCCATTGTTTTTTTCTCGCTTTGAGTTTCTTTTTATTGCGCCGGTTGCGACCCTCTTTTGAGAGTTCTGGAGTCTCTTCCGGTTGCCGCTCCTCATGAGATCCCCCTCGGAAGGAACAGCGGTACGATTAGAGGACAGGTCGGGTTATTAGGCAAGCCGCTTCACGCGGCAGGCCAGGCCCTATTGCCCCGAAAAACTACGGAAATCGATGATTTTCCTCGCCCAATGTGAAGGTGCCGACGGCGTCAGCCGACGCCGAGCGCCTTCAATTTCCGGTGCAGCGCCGAGCGCTCCATCCCGACGAACTCGGCGGTGCGTGAAATATTGCCGGAAAAGCGGCTGATCTGCGCGATCAGATAGTCGCGCTCGAACACTTCCCGCGCCTCGCGTAGCGGCAGTCCCATGATGTGCTCGCCATTGTTGCTGGTCGGCATGGCCGGCACCATCGAGCCGACGTCCTGCGGCAACATGTCGGCGGTGATGATCACCTCCGGTCCGCCCGCGGCCAGAATCATGACTCTCTCAACGTTGTTGCGGAGCTGGCGCACATTGCCGGGCCAGACATGCGATTGCAGCACCGCCATCGCGTCCTGCCCGATCTGACGCTTGGGCAGGCCGCTGCCGGCCGAGATCTGCTCCATGAAGTAGTCGATCAATTCCGGAATATCCTCGCGCCGCTCCGACAGGGCGGGCACGCGGATCGGCACCACCGAGAGTCGATGATAGAGATCCTCGCGGAAGTGGCCGGCCGCGATCTCCTCTTCGAGATTGCGCGCGGTAGAGGAGATGATGCGGACGTCGACCTGCACCTTGCCGGTGCCGCCGACGCGCTGGAACGACTGCTCGACCAGCACGCGCAAAATCTTGTTCTGGGTCTCGCGCGGCATGTCCGCGATCTCGTCGATGAACAGCGTGCCGCCATGGGCTTCCTCGAGCGCGCCGGGCTTGCGCGCCTGCTCG